>ODAJ012155382.1_pt1 | contig 21367 bp, 46 predicted proteins | sample 1539241 | NCBI WGS metagenome assembly ODAJ01 (sample SAMN02144231, study PRJEB22623) | gut metagenome | biome: sheep rumen | host: Ovis aries | place: New Zealand | reverse complement strand
GGGAGGTTGGTGCGGATGACCTTGGCGTTTCTGCTCTCGCCGTCGTAGCTCTTGCCGTCCCAGCCGTTGAAGGTGAAGCGGATGCTCTCTTTTGTCTTAGTGAAGTGTGCTTCAAAAGCCTCGCGGGTGATGCTGGTGTTGTAGTTTCCAAGCTCCATCAGGTTTCTCATTTCGTATGCGTTTGTCATGTTTTTTCCCTCCTTGGTGGTTTTCTTTATGGTTACACTATACCACTAGATAAGTGGTAAATCAAGAAGAAAATGGCCTGTTTTAAAAGAATATATCAGGACGGACAACGGCGGTTAGTACCGGTCAAAGAAACTCCACGTTAATGTTCCTCTCTTCATCGAACCAAATCACCTTTATTATGGCCCGCCAGAAGCGCCGTTTCTCCCCAGGGTACATCCCGTCGTAAATCCCGCGCAGGTCCAAGCCCTGGAGCTGTTTGAGGATTTCTGTGTTCACCGTGGGTTCATCTGCTGCCTCCGCCTGCAGCGCTTCGATCTGCGCAGCGATCTTTTCCCGGTCTGCCTTGTACTCGTCCAGGGAAATGAGGTCGTTTATAAAAAGCTCTTTTAGCTTGTCGACTTTTTTGGTCAACTTCTGGATCCGGTCAGCTTTGTCCCTGGCCGGCCTTGCTGCTGCTTCGTATTCGACGACGGTCTTCTCTATCATGGAGGAAAGATTTTCTATCATGTATCGCTCAAGAACATTCTCATTGAGCACCTTCGGATTTGAGCACTGCGCCGGCTTCCTCATGTAGTGCTTCGGGCATCGGTACTGGTGAATGATCTGCAGATAGTTCCCCCGCTGCCTTCTACGGGTGTTGGCGGCAAACGAGGATCCGCACTCGGCGCAGCGGATCAGGCCGGAAAAGATATACGTCTGCCGCTGGTTGGATCGAATGTTGATCGGCAAAAGCTCCTGGACATGATCCCAGAGCGGCCGCGGTATGATCGGCTCGCAGAAGTGGTCGTTCCCGCGGTACTGACCTATGTATACAGGATTTTTTAGCATCCTCTTGAAGTCCTTCTGGATCCGCGGCAATCCCGGCACGCCGGCCAGCTCCATCAAGGTTCCGTTTATAGATCCGGTGCGCTCGAAGGTCTGAAATGCCAGAAGAACACTGTCGGCCGTATCAGACGGGACCAGGTGTTTGTTTTCAATTCTGTATCCATGAGGGGCGTTTCCGCTGATGACCTCACCTTGGGTGACTTTATAGGATTGTACCTGCCGGATCCTCTGGCCGGTGTTCTCCGCCTCAAACTGCGCAATGCTCATCATTTGGTTGACGATCAGCCGACCCTGGGGCGTCGTTGTGTCATAGATCGGTTCCCAGATTGCGGTCCAGCCGACGTTATGCTTGTCGAGGATGGCTTGCGCCGCAGTGTAGTGACGGACCGACCGGAAAAATCTGTCTAATCGCGTGAAGATCAGCAAATCGATTTTCCCTTCCTCCACGTCGGACAACATCCGCTGCAGCTCGTCCCGCTGGCTGTACTTGGTCCCGCTGATCCCGTCGTCGATGTACTCGCCAGCAAGGACCAGGTCAGGCCGGTCGTCGACGTACTTTGTCAGCGCCTGCCGCTGGGCCGCAATGCTGTCCCCTTCCTGACTTTGGCGGTCTGAAGATACACGAAGGTATATAGCTGTTCTTTTCATTTCCCTCCTTTCGGTATTGCAAACACAAAACCGAAAAGGTAGAATAAAAGCGTCATGTTTTATCCGGCCTTTTCGGGTGGCTGGAACGAGGGACCCCGCGAACCAAGGCGGGGTCTTTTTTTGCGTTTTATTGGCAAAAATGTAGCAAAATGGGCATTTTTTGTAGCAAAAACGCATTTTTTATTCAGTTTTTGCACATTTCATGCGATTTAACATTTCTGCCGCGAGCAACAGATCTTTCGCCGCGCTTCCCTTGGCTGCCTCGATCAAGGTGTGCATTTCTTTGCTGTGGGCGATGTTGTCCGCAACGCGCTCCACTCCATCTCCCTGCGTGATCGCTTCAATATTCACTTTTAAAAAGTTGGCAATTTTCTCTAGCTTATCAATTTTCGGCTGATACCTTCCTTTTTTCCATTCCGATAAAGTTGCGGTGCTAACCCCTGTTGCCTTGCTGACGTCTGCGTCTCGCAATCCGGCACGGGTTCTTATTGCCGCATAGTTTTCATATGTGGTAGTCATAATATGCCCTCCGAAAAATAACTAAGAAATCCTAAATTGCATCTTGAAAAATTCGGAAAACTAAGCTATAATCGGATCATGATTTGTGTTGGCGCAGAAATCATGGCAATATCGATGGCTTTCCGAAATTTTTATATTTCTTATTATATCGGAAAACCGAAAGCGTTTCAATATTAAAGGAGGTGAGTATTTGAAATACGAGAAGTACGCAAAGCTCCGCGACGAGCGCGGGCTGACCGATTATCAGGTCGCGAAGAAGACCGGAATCAGTAGCGCTACGCTGTCTGAATGGAAGTCCGGGATTTACACTCCAAAGATCGACAAAATGATTAAAATTGCCGACTTATTTGGACTTTCCCTTGACAGCCTATTCAGGGAGGATCCGAATGAAAGTGAATCTTGACAGGCTTTCCGAGGTCCTGTCCGCGATCCTCTCCGACCGCTACGGGGTCCGGGTCGTTGTTAAAGTTGAAGGAGGTATCCATGAGAAGGATAACGGTTGACGAGTGGAAGCACATCCCCGCAGGCGAGACCGTTGAGAACGGATTCGCTGTAAACGGACTCTGCACAGCCCCTTCTGAGCCTGGCTTTTACACCTTGTACGAGCTCGCCAGCGACGAAAACACCCACCTCGGTTGGGAGTGGGAAAAAGAAGAGTGACAATTCCCTTTTGCGAATACTGCAAACATGGAGAAACCTGCCTCGAAGCATGGCGGGAAACCGCCTGCCGGAACTGGCAGCCGGACCGGGAAAAACTGGATCAGGCTGGTGACATATCCATAGCGCGACAGTGGAGCGCCTACAAGAAGCGAGAGAGGAAGAGAGCACGAAATGACATTGCAAACCTACGGGAGCAGGGATGAATGGCTCCATGGCAGGCAGGGCAGGATCGGCGGCAGTGATGCCGCGGCCACAGTTGGCGCGAGCCCGTACATGACAAACGTGGAGCTCTGGGAGATCAAGACCGGCCGGAGGTATCAGCGAGATATTTCTCAAAACGACCTGGTCTGGTACGGAACACACGCAGAGGACCACCTGCGGGAGCTCTTCCGGCTGGACTTCCCTAACTATGAAGTCTATTACAAAGAGAACAACCTGTGGACCAACGAGAAATATCCTTTCGCTCACGCCTCGCTTGACGGCTGGCTGAAGGATGACAAAGGACGCAACGGGATCCTGGAGATCAAGACTTCGACGATCACAAGCGCAGTGCAGCGGGCCAAGTGGAACGACCAGATTCCGCAGAATTATTACATTCAGGTTATCCACTACCTGATGGTGACGGGCTTCGAGTTCGCAATCCTTAAGGCCCAGCTCAAGACCGAGTGGCCCGGCCAGCTTCCGAGCCTGCGCACAGAGCACTATCTGATCGAACGGTCTGACGTGCAAAAAGACATAGAATACCTGCGGGAAGCAGAAGAACGGTTCTGGTCCTACGTTGAGAAGGATACCAGGCCGCCGCTGATCCTGCCGGAAATATAAACACCAAAGGAGGATAAAACATGGCATTAGAAATCAGAGTTACGGCTCCGACCGATGACGCCTTTGTGGATCACATCGTCTGGAACGCAGACGAGATCGCAGAGGAAGTCGCCGCCAAGGTTGGCTTTTACAAAAGCCTGGTTTACACCGAGGACCAGGTCGTTGATGCAAAGAAGGACCGCGCAAAGCTCCGCAAATTCGTCACGGCCCTCAAGGACAAGGACCGAGAAATCAAAGACCGGTGCCTGGCCCCTTATGAAGAATTCCACAATCAGATGCTTAAGATCATCGCCCTGGTCGAGGAACCTGCAGAGCTGATCGACAAGCAGGTTAAGGAGTTTGAGGAAGGCCAGAAAAAGCAGAAGATTGCAGCAATCCAGGATTTGTTCAACCAGAAAGGATTCCAGCCCTGGGTCAGCCTGGAGAGGATTATGAATCCCAAATGGATGAATAAGACCTATTCCATGAAGCAGATCGACGCAGACATGACAACTGCACAACACAAGATTGGAGAGGATATTCTCCTGATCAATGGTCAGAAGGAAGGCATGCAGGCGGCGCTGTCCGAGTATAAACGCTCAATGGACGTGACAGCGGCCATGGCTGCAGCCCAGCGCTACACAGAAGCAAAGCGGGCAGAGGAAGAGCTCACGCGGTCCATGCAGGCGGATCCGGTACAAGCCGAGCACATTCCCTACGAGAAACCGCAGATCATCTCCCCGCCGAAATCCGAAGTGTACCAGGACGGCACACCGGTCCGAAAAGAGATCATGTTTAAGGTTCTGGTCACTAAGGAGGAAATGCAGAAGCTGAACCGCTTCCTGAACGACAACCACATCACCTTCCGGCAGATAAGAAATTGATGTTTACCCTGGAAGCGCATTCACCAGGTAAGACATACATCCGGCCTATAGTTACTTTTTTACCCATTCTTTTTACCATGTCAAAGTACAGCGCGGGGTGGATGGCCGGCACCCCAGAAAGGAGCCTTTTATGGCAGTTAAGAACTCCCTTGCAAACACTAACGCAAACAAACCTGTGCGGGTTGGATTTACGGCTTATCTTACACAGGACGCGGTCCGGGCCAACGTCGCCAAGGTCGTCGGCGGCAAGAACAGTGATCGATTCATGTCCGCGATTATCTCAGCGGTCAACACAAACCCCGCCCTGCAGGAGTGCAACAACGCTTCGATCGTCTCCGCAGCACTCCTGGGAGAAACCCTGAAGCTCTCACCATCGCCGCAGCTCGGCCAGTATTACATGGTTCCATTCGAGGATAAGAAACGCGGCGAGAAAGTCGCAACCTTCATCCTTGGGTATAAGGGAATGATCCAGCTGGCGCTCCGGTCCGGCCAGTATAAGAAGCTGAACGTCCTGGCGATCAAAGAAGGCGAGCTGATCCGGTATGACCCGCTTAATGAAGAGATCGAGGTCAGCATGATCCAGGACGAGGAAGAGCGCGAGAAGGCGCCGACAATCGGCTACTATGCCATGTTCGAATACCTGAACGGTTTCCGCAAGACCCTCTACTGGTCAAAATCAAAGATGCTCGCTCACGCTGATCGGTACAGTGCGGCCTTTTCCAAGGATGGCGGCAACTTCGGCAAGGGTGGACGATTCCACCGCGTTCCCTTTGCGGATTATGAGGCTGGCAATTATCCGCCCCAGGACGAGTGGATGTATTCCAGCTTTTGGTACAAGGACTTCGACGCCATGGCCTACAAGACCATGCTCCGGCAGCTGATCAGCAAGTGGGGAATTATGAGCATCGACATGCAGACAGCGCTCACCCAGGACAGCACGATCGAGGCGCCTGACGGCACCAGGGAGTACGTTCAGACCGACGAGTACATCCCGGAGCAGGAGCCGACACTGATTGAGGACCAGGGACAGCCGGAACCGATGCCGGAACCCGCACCGGCCGCTGATCCGGTGCCGCTGCGGGTCGCTGATCCGACCATTGAACCTGAGTATGAGCAGGGTGGACTGACATGGGAGTAAGACGCAAGTACGGAAATAAAAAAATACATGACCTGAAAAGTGGTCAGGTGTTTGACTCGAAAAAGGAGTACAAAAGATTTTGTGAACTCTCCCTGCTCGAGAGGGCGGGGGAGATCACAAACCTGCAGCGCCAGGTTCCATTCCTCCTGATCCCTGAGCAGCGAGGCCCTAGCGTCGAGAAGTACCAGAAGGGCCCTAGGAAAGGGCAGTTGAAGCCTGGCCCGGTCCTCGAAAGGAAAGTGTCATACGTTGCCGACTTCGTTTATGAGGAAAACGGTGAAACGATCGTCGAGGACGCGAAGGGTATGCGGACAAAGGAATTCATTATCAAGCGAAAACTGATGCTGTATCGATACGGTATCAGAATAAAGGAGACGTGATGGCTATCTACAGAACCGTGTCGATCAGCTTTTGGTCTGACTCAAAAGTGACCGACGACTTCACGCCAGAGGATAGATACTTCTACTTGTACCTGTTCACAAACCCTCACACCAGTCTGTCTGGTTGCTACGAGATAAGCATAAAGCAGATGGCTCTGGAGCTTGGTTACAGTCAGGATACCTGTAACAGACTGATCGAAAGATTTATCTCGATCCACAATGTGATTCGGCACTCGAAAGAGACAAAAGAGATTCTTCTGCTGAACTGGCATAAATACAATTGGACCGAATCACCGAAGTTCAAGAAGGCTTTGGTGAGTGAGATTGAAAAAGTCAAGAATCCGAATTTCAAACGGTATTTAACCAGGCTGGCGAACGGAGAAAGCGCTGGATACGGTATCGATACAACTTGTATTGATACAAATTGTAGCAATACATCTGTTACTGCTACTGATACTGTTACTGTTACTGATACTGTATCTGTTAAGGGGGGTGTGGGGGGAGAAGAGATAGTTCGGAAGTCGAACTGCTCACTTCCCGCAAAGGAAAAGCTGATCGAATTTCTACGCTACCGGAAAGAGATCAAGAACCCATACCCTGATAGCAGCACCCGGATCCTGGTAAAAGAAACAGCCCGGCAAGAGCAGCGCCACGGGAGCGACGCGGTTGTGAGGCTGATCGAGGAATCAATCAGAAACGGCTGGAAAGGGATCTTCTTTGACCGCCTGGAAAGACAAGAACAGAAAGCAAGAGCCAACGAGCCGCGAGGCGTGGATGCATACTTCGCCGTGGCGCAGGAGGCGCAGACACAATGACGATAGACGAGACAAAGAAAGTTATGGCATATATAGCGGCGGCCTATCCCAGGTACTACGCCAACGTTTCCAGGGAGAGCGTAGAAAGGCAGTCAATCCCGTGGTACGACGCGCTTGGAGAATATTCCGCAGGCGCAGTGATGACCGGTGTGAAAAGCTATATCAGCGCGGACAACAGCGGGTTCCCGCCCACGCCAGGCCAGATCATCCACTACATCCACTTCACCGGCAATCCGAAAGACCACAGCGGGACAGAAGCCTGGTCGCTTGTTCGCAAGGCTGTGAACTGCCCCTGGGACCAGATGGAGGCGTCTTTCCAGACACTTCCGGAGATCATCCAGAAGGCGGTCGGAAGCGCTGCGAGCCTGAAGGAGCTGGCCATGATGGATTCACAGAAGTTTGAGACGGTGGCGCAATCGAATTTCCTGCGGATGTACGATGCGGAGCAGAAAAGAGAAGCGACCGAGAGAAAGGTGCCTGCGGCCGCGATCGCCGCCAGGGAAAGACTCGAGAAGGAACTGGAAATGCGACGCAGAAAAACGCTCGGCCTTCCGGATCAGCCTTCCACAATGGCCGGTACACAGATAGCGATTGAAACTAACACAGAAAAACGGGGCGCTGCGCCGGCTCCATCAGACCGGATCGCGGCGCTCCGGGAAAGGCTGGGCGGATGAAGCATTGTGACCTTTGTCGGTTCTGCCTGGCGGACGTTCACAGCAACCGAAACAGCTACTATTGCACAAATCAGGATAGTGAATATTTCGGGAAAGACGTCTGGAACCTGGACAAATGCGACAAACATGAGAGATTCAATCCGGCACCGGACATGTCCTTTAAGGACGCCCTGGAGATCATTATAATGGGGCCTCCAGGGTCCTACCCGAGCAGCTTTCCTAAGTTTGGAAAAGAGGGCGAGGTAAGCCGGCCGCTCATCTGCCGGACGTTTACGGATAACAGGCAGATGCTTGATTACGAAGAGGCGCACATGCGGTGCTTCGACGAGCTGATGAGACTGAAAAAAGAGGCTGGTGACTTTGTGGATCCGGAGCCGGAAGAGGAAGGATAAAACATGACGAGCATTGACGAGACCATTATAAGAGACTCGGGACTCCCTAAAACGTGGACATGCCCGCACTGCGGGAAAAGAAACAGAATGGGGAAGTACAAAGAAGAGGAGTTCATAGAGTTTGGTAAAACCATGCAGCACTGCGACAGATGCGCCTATGTGCATCTTTGGAAGTTGGAATTGTCAGAAGGCTTTAAGAAAAAAGTAATAGATATGTTGATGACAGGAGGATCCAGATGAAGCAGTACGGCAAGAAGGTGAAAAAGAAAATCCTTCCTGAATACTACGAGGAAGTGCGGAAGCACCACAAGACCTTCGAGATCAGGAAGGACGAGGACGATTTTCAGGTCGGGGACATTATCGACCTGTGTGAGTGGGACGGGGAGAAGTTCACCGGGCACCACACACAAAGAGAGATCACTTACATCCTGCGGAACGCTCCGGAATATGGACTTATGGAAGGATATTGCATCCTCGCAATTCAGAGTATCGGCTGGGACCATTTCTATACTTCGTCGACAGAGGTGCACATGTACGGAGACAACGGCACTTGTATCCACAATGCCGGAACATTGAATTTGGAGTTGTGAAATGGATAAAAAGGAATGGAACCTCGGTGACGGCCTGCCGAACGTCTGCGAATCGGTAATGCGAAAGCTCGACGGAGCGGGCTGGCGCACGGAAAACGGGCCGCGGACGATCCTGAACGTGGACACCTACGAAGTGACCGTTATGTTCCGGGCCATGCAAGAGTACATGGAAAAGAGAGGGATAAAACATGAGCATGACTGATATATACGTCCGGGAGAAGTACTCCGGTCAAATCCACCGTGTTGGCGACGATCCGCATGATCAGCTCACAATCGGCGCAGACGGACAGCTCCACTACTTCAACATGCACAACGGGGACGGATGCCAGACCGGGTGGGATGGAGAAGGCAACGGCTACGAGTTTGTGCCCAACACAGACGAGTACGGATTCAACTTCGATCCACGCGAGGCGCAGGAGGAGGGCGGTAATGAAAACTGAGGCCAGGAACAGGGCAAAAGAAAAAACGATCCAGCTCACCAAAAACATTCTTTATGCGGCGGGGAAGCGCGGAGCGATCGGAAAATTCGAGGAAGAGGTCGGCATCAGCCGCGGTTATCTTTCGCGCATTGCAAGCGGGAAAAAGCCTATTTCTTTAGAAATTGCAATTGCGTGTGCGGATGTTCTCGGATACGGAGTTGAGGAATTGTGTGAGAAAGACTTATTCACAGACGAGCGCATTGCGGATCTGGAAAGGGAAATTGCAGAGCTTAAAGCAGGGAGGAACGCCGAAGAATGAGTGAGACAAAATACGTAAAGCTCTACCGGTTCATTGCCGAATGCATACAGCTGGCGGACCTGGCCGACGAGAAAAAAGAAACGCCATTCTCAGACGAAGTGAGAACTGGGTACGCGGCATTTAGCGGAATCCTGCGCCAGGGCGTGAAGGAGATCATAGATCTGAAACAGAACCTTTACGCAGCCAGGGAACGCGCTGAGGCCGCAAGGATATCCGAAGAGGACGCGCGAAACTTCCTTGAGGAGTGTTTCGGAGATCGGGAAATTGACTCGATCAACGAGGAAGATAGAAAAAGGATCCTCTTCCTCTGCGACAAGATCAGACGGGAATGGGAAGAAAAGGAGGACTGAAACATGACACTGACCGCAGCATTTATCATCATCGCAGCCATGACCATCTTCGGCATCTGGACGATCCAGACGATCAACGACACCCGCGCCAGAATGAGGCAGCACGCTCGGAAGGAACGAGCGAAGAGAGCCAGGTGGGAGGCAGTTTTTGAGACAACAGACCTGCGCGGGACCGCAGCAACAAATGAATCGGATCCACAGTAAGGACGTCAAACCGGAAGAAAGGAGAACCAATGCCAGACAACGAAAAGAAATACGCACCTGTCAAAAGATTCATCTTCCCTGCCGGAGATTGCGGCGGCGAGATCAGGGTAAACATCCCCATAACAGCAAGCAAGGATGATGTTATCCGCATGGCGAAAATGATTATGGCTGCCGCTCAGGATTGGCCCGACGAAGATTTCTAAACTTACCGCCATACAGCCCCGTAGAGGCGTTTTAAAAGCCGATGTGCACAAAGTCTCACAAAAGCGATTAAAACGCCTCACAGAGGCCAGCAACAGCCAAATTCAAGCTACCACGAAAGGAGAACAACATGAGGAACAGAGAAAAGGGATTTATCGCCGGTGTTTTGGCTATTATCACAGTAATTTTCATCATTCTGGCCTGCACCGCACTTGTGGCAAGTGCAAAGACCGCAGAACCGGATTACTCCGGCATCAGCCTGGAACAGGCCAAAAAGGCAAAGCCCCTGGAAGGGATCGTTGAAAGAGACGGCCACTACTACATCTACCGGAGGGGCAGGATGCTCACCGGGAAAGTCAAATACAGGGGAAAATGGTACTACTGCCATAAAACATCATCGAAAGATTACCCTTACGGATCCATGACCAGGGGAATGATGCGGATCGAGAGCGGTAATCGGTGGTACGCCTACTGCTGGGACGGCCACATGTATACGTCAAACGTGTATCACAGAAAGGGTCCTGTCCGCAAGATCCTGGAAGTTGAGATTGACCGCAAGACACATCAGGTCAAGTATGTCTACGGCATCAGCGTGCGGACCAGGGGATGGAGATACAGCACAGCGGAAAGACGTTGGCAACGTGAAACGATGTTTGGACATTACAAGACGGTCGAGTCCATGCAGAGCATTCCGGACTGGGTCGACCAGCAGAGGTGACGGTATGGCCATTACAATAAAATGCAACGTTGACAAGCTGCCGAAACCACTCCTGCCGCCAACAATATCATACGAAGTCCCATACAAGCCTAAGAAGCTGTACGAAATAAACAAAGAGCACGAAAAGCCTAAAAAGGTGAGGGGATTTTGGACACCGGAAAGAAATCAGCAGCTTATCGACATGTACAGCGTCGGGATCGGCTACAAAGAAATCGGTGAGAAATTCGGCAGGACGCCGGAAGCAATCCGGATGCAACTGTACGCCATCGGTGCAAAAGTAAGCAAGCGGCACTGTGGTACAAAATATACCAAGGCGCAGGATGCGGTAATTGTTGCCATGATGAAGGATGGTAAGAGCTGGCGCGAGATTGGGGATCAGCTCGGCCGCACAGCGGACTCTGTAAGAAAACACGCGAGAGGATATTTATGACGAGATCAGATATTTTACACGAAGCAGAAACGCAGATCACCGGCCAGCGCGAGCAGGATTACGGATCTCCGGAAAACAACTTTGCACTGATCGCAAACCTGTGGAGCGACTACCTTGACGCGGAAGTCACCGCCCTGGACGTGGCCATGATGATGTGCCTCCTCAAGATCGCCCGGATAAAAAACGGAGGCGGGACGGGGGACAGCTTTGTGGACGTTGCCGGCTATGCAGCGTGCGGAGGTGAGATCCATGACGGGAAGTGAATATCAGAAACTTGCAATGAGAACCAATGATGGTGAATCAACAGTCCGCCTTGCAAAAGCAATGTTTGAACACGAATATGATTACGACATGGGCGGTCTTATCATGGCAGCAATGGGACTTTCCGGCGAAGTCGGGGAACTGAACGACATGATCAAGAAGTGGATCTTCCATGAATCCGGCTTCGATATCACCCACGCAAAAAAAGAACTCGGAGACATCATGTGGTATATCGCATGCATGGCAGAGTCTTTTGGTTGGAGCCTGGACGAGATTATGCAGCTCAACATCGATAAGCTGAAAGCCAGGTATCCTGACGGCTTCGACATAGAGCGTGCAAACCACAGATCTGAGGCAGACGTATAAAGTTAAAAATGCCGCCATAACCAATAAATTCGATCGTTAAAAAAGAAAGGAGGAATTCTCCCTTTTATCTTATTAGGATCTCTGGATAACCAATATTGTGTGTAACCGTTGACAGGTAGGGCGGCCAGGCGGCAGCCGCCCAGAAAGGAGAATTCCATGCCAGAAAGGTACAAGGCTGTACCTGAAACCACGAAGAAAAGATCCCTTGTTTATGTGGTTATAGACACCGCCACAAACAAATGGATGCACGTCTACGACTGCTTTCTGTGGGCGGAAAACAAAGCCAGAGAAATGAATGAAAAGCAGGAAAAGATGGAGGATAAAACATGAGCGGTGGATCACTCGACTACATCTGCTACACCCTCGAAGAACATACAAAAGACTTCGACGACAAGGAACTGAATGACCTTGTTTCCGACCTCTCACAGCTGTTCCACGACAGGGAGTGGTATCTCTCAGGGGACACGGGTGAAGGAGCCTGGAACGAAGCCAGAGACGCCTTTAAACGCAAGTGGATGACTCCTGACGGGAGAGAGAAACGGCTTATAGCCTACATCGACGAAGAGGCCGAAAAACTCAGACAGCTTGTGGACATCGACCGCCGGAAATACTGCGAGTCCTGCGAGCACTTTACTCTGAGACGTACTTACGGAAAGTGTGACCATGAAACAAGCTGTCTCACCCACCCGAAAAAATCAGCGTGTGAAAAGTACGAGGTAAGAACATGATCAGCATTGGAATCCTTGACACAATCTCCGCACTCCGCAACGGAAACTATGCGGAAATTGCGGAAAAACACAACTGCTCAACAACAGACGTGATCCTCGCAGCACAGGAGCGGGCGGTGAAGGTACTGGAAACAGCCATCCCGAAAGCGCCGGACACGTGCAAAGAGGAGGATGGCAGAATCCACATGTACTGCCCGTCATGCGAAACTGACATCACGGACTGGAATGACAGTTGGGACTTTTGCCCCTACTGCGGGCAGGCAATCAGGATGACGGAGGAAAAGGAATGATACGAGTAAATGAGGATTGGGTAATCATTGTTGACGCTCTCAACTATCAGCCCATGAAAGACCTGCACCGGACAAAAGCAGTCAAGCAGAAGGACGGGACGGTGAAAGAGGAGGCCGACTACAAAGGCGGATACGGATACTATTTTAGCCTCAAGGGTGCTGTTAGGGCGATTGCACGCACAGAATACAAAAACGCCATAGCGGGGCGGGAAACCACCTTAAACGAGGCGATAAAGCTGATGGACGAGACTGTGACACGGTTTGAGAGGATTTTGGAGGGAATCAGGGAATGATCGCACTTGACCGACCAATGCCGAAAAATTGTGATGATTGTCCGTGCGAGCATGACGCCGCCTGTTATGCGGAAGGGGTCAGGAATCCAAACCTGTATGACTACAAAGGAAGGCCGGAACAGTGTCCGCTGATTGACCTGACGGATGACGGCAAGTAGGCAACTTAATGGTGTGCGGTGGAGGAATGGGTAGACTCTAATCGAATATACCGGGCAAGGCACGAATGAGATAGTATCAACAGCCCGTAAGGCAGACAGAGGGGTTTCTGCTATGTGTGGTTCAAATCCACACCCGCACATCATTAAATATTGACATACCGGTGCAGTCTATAGGGAGATGGCCATCACTGTATGACTGTTAAATGTCCATGGAGATGCCAGGGGCGGAGAGAATCCGGTAAAAATCCAGAAGCACGAGAGGAAACAGCCGGTTTTGGTAAAGCCAACAAAACGATGGATTAAGCAAACGGTTTTGCAAAGTTTATGCAAATTAGCAAAGTAAATCGGCAAAGATGGAGGAAAGTGAAGATATGGAGAACAGCAAAGCAATCGAAATATTCAACAAGTGGTTGGATTGCAAAGACGCATATCAGGCAGACCCTTCCTGCGATGGAAATTGTCTTTCATGTGAGTACTATACTTCTGCGGAAGGGGAAAAAGAAGCCATGCTACTTGCCGTCGCCGCCCTGGAAAAGCAGATACCGAAGCGAAAATTAGAAAAAAACCCGTACAACGAAAGACTGTTTGGACTCAGGTGTCCGTCATGTGGGGAACGAGTGGGCAACTACAATGGGCGGCTAAACACATTTAGCCACATGGCACTTATCAATTATTGTCCAAAGTGCGGGCAAGCGATTGATTTTAGCAAACCACAGCGGGAGGAGCAGGATGGATAATAAAAAAGCGGCAGAAATCCTGCGGGCCATAAAAGCAGGGACGGCACATGCTTTTTTGAACGATGATGCAATAACGTGTGCACTTGATACAGCAATCAACGCCCTGGAACAGCAGGAGAAGGACAGGTGGAGGCCGGTATCTGAGGGAATGCCGGAGGAGCATAAATGGATAGGAACGGAGCACTTTGGAACAACCATATCCGATGAAGTTTATGTCACAATCGAAGTACAGTCTGGAGAGAGGATTACAAAGCACATGCACTTCCAGAATGGCTCTATTCCTCCATTTGAGCAAAGAAACATAAATACGTTTTACAAAGGCGGGAAGGCTGTTGCATGGAAGCCTCTGCCAGAGCCATACAAGGGGGACAAAGCATGATCCAGATCGAAGACACCGACACACCCATCACCGTAGCACAAAAGCTGATTCACGGCACAAAAAGCGCAACCGTCACTCCACTTATGAGGCTAGGAAGGGTTTTGAGTATGGGGACGGCTCCGGAGGTCGGAGAGCAGGTGGAAGTAGACATGTTTTCCGATGCGGAAATCCGCGAGATTGCGGCCTATCTTCTGACGTATAGCAAGTATCACTAGGGGGATGAAGCATGAGGTTAATGGAAGCAACCGATGAAAGCCGTTGTTGTTGCTCATGCCGTAACAATATCCGCACTCACGATAAAGTATGGGGCTGTGTCTGCCACTGCGACAAGGACGGACACTATATCGGGCATGTCGAAAACTTCCAACAGGTTTGCGAGGAATGGGAGGAAGAAGATGAGTGATGTTACGTTGAAACGGGCAGATATAGTCTCCATGCTCGAAGAAACAAAAAGAGAGACGTTGAAGGGCGTGCCGCGTGATTCTGGTGCGTACACGCTCATAGAGGCGTTTGCGGGAGTTATAGAATGTAAGCTGATGATGCTCTCTGCGGAGGAGGAAACCGATGGCTGATTATGTTGAGCGTTTAGATTATGTTGAGCGTTTAGATGCGTTAAAGGAACTTGCTTTGTTAGATACAGGAGAGGAGGAATATACTGATAACATAAGTAGGATAAGGGCTACAATAGCTATCTCCAATATTCCTGCCGCAGATGTTGTTCCGGTAGTCAGGTGTTGTGATTGCAAACATCTTTACAAAGACGGTGAGTGTCCTTTGCGCACATGGTATACACATGTAGAAGATGACTTTTGCAGTTACGGTGAGAGGAAGGAGTGAGAAGGATGGATGACAGAGACATAGTGACATTATGGCTTGCTGTTATGATGTTTCTGGTTGGAATTGCAACAGGGCATCTCCTGTTTTGAGAAGGAGTGAGATCATGACTGTACAGGAATTTTACGACTGGTGCAAAGCCAGAAAGCTGACTGATGCTGTAATGGAAATCAGTCTGGAGTTTGCAGGACTCGATCTGCATGGAGTCGAAGTGAAAGAGGAATGCATCGACTACGGCCTTACTAGACTGCCGCATAAGACTGAAAAGTATATCAGGTTGGGAGGATAAAACATGACGAGGAGGAAACCGATGGCTGATTGGAGGCACACTTGCCCAATTTGTGAATATGAGTTTGAACACTGTCAGTGCCGCTTTGCGGGAAAAGCACATCCAGACAGGAATATCCGCAGAAGAGCGGTATTAGACCACTTGCAGTATCTTTACGATGAACAGATTGCCCACATCCAAAAAGTGGAAGAATGGTGGAGCATATCAGGAGAAAGCGAGTATCAGGAAGTGGTTGACGAATTAAAAGAGAAGTATGAGGAGTGAGAGTATGAGCAAAGAAGTAGAACAGATTATCAACACCCTTTGTGACAAACTGGGCGTAGCGGCAAACATCCTTGTGCCGGAGATGGCCAGGTACAGCATTGCGAGATTGGCATTCTTGACGGTAGTGCTGGGGATTCTTTCACTTATCGTTGCCGCTATTATAGCAAGGCTCATAAAGTATTTTCTCCACGGTGAGAATATAGATGACGGCGATCGAGTAATATCGATTTTCCTGACGGGTTTGATTCCAGGACTCATACTGGTATGCCTTTGCGCCGCCACAATTTGCAGCGCCACAGACCTGATCGGGTGGATCGCATCACCTACAGCATCAGCGGTCAAAGAGATTACAAGCATGATTAAGTGAGAGGAGTGAGTAGGATGAGTAAGTACATTATTGATGTTGGCGAAGGCTATATCCGGCATGGACTGGAACGGACGCTTGCAATCCCTGTCAGGATAAACGAACACGAAGATCACTGGATGGATACAAGGATTCCAGTGACACCCTATACCGAGCCAGACCTTGATGCTATCCGCACTGAAGCATACGAAAAAGGTGTACAGGATACAAAGCAACATTGGGTGGATGCTCCAAGGACATGTGCATATAAATGTGGTTATGAGAATGGTCTCAACGATCTGTGGGAAGCCATGCAGAAAGCCATCAAAATGTATTGCGAAATCGATAACGAGGTTTTCCTTCGTGTTTTCCATGACGTAAAGTGTGACTGGGGCGAGAGCGTTTTGCAGGCGCTGTTCAAAAACACTCCTCAACACCTTATTGATTCCATTCGGAAGTATGAGCAGGAGAAGGAAGAAATCAAGGTCGGGGATGAAGTTACTTTTCGGAATGACTATGGCCCGGATATTGTGGTTGTGGTCACTTACATTGGACAGGACGGATTTATTGACTGCATGGATGGAAGAGGCTCGCAATATGCACATAAGAATCCCAAACGGTGTACAAAGACCGGTCGTCACTTCCCTGAAATCGCCGCAGTCCTTGAGAAGATGAGGGAGGACGGCAACCAAAACCGCATACAGGAGACTATGAGTGATGACTACTAAGTACACAATCGAGTTAACCGAAAAGCAGCTTGCCATCGTCCAGAACGCTCTCGAAGAGTGGTTCAGACTTAGGATGAGGCAGGACATGGATTTCTGTGATGACCTTGCGAGAATGAACACAGACCTGTCGATGGACAATCCGAACCATGAGAGGATTTTTGACAACTACATTTCACGGCGGGAACACATGCGGGTGGTCATGAAAGCCTTTTTCTGCATTGCTTTTGAGCCAAATGGGCATCTAATCGAGAAAACAGAAGAAATGCTTGTTGCGGAGACAATCTGGGACGCAATCAGGTGCGCAAGAGGGCAGAGCAGATGGGGACAGCCGCTGGTGTTAGGCGGCGAGCCTTGCCCGAAGATCGAGAAGCAAGAGAAAGTCTGTATGTTCTGCGGGGAGGTTGATTACAGCACTGCATATACAAGTGATCCGCCGCAGTATAAATGTGAAAAATACGGATGCCTGGTACGCATGACAGATAAATGCAAAGAAAAGGGGTGAATTCATGTTTGATTTAATAAAGTACGCCATGGAAAACAACGTCGCTATCGTTATTGACCCGTACTCAGAAGTTGGGTTGAAGATCACGGTTGGAACCGGAGTCTTTACCGCCGAGAACTCGACAACGGTTGACGGCGGGTTTCACATTGAAACGGAACCGGAGAAGGCTCAGGAAGCGTGTGAGAGGATCCTCGGCATGATTGAGGAAAAGCACGCGCACCTCTTTAAGTACATGACAAGCTCGCAGAACCGGGCCGAGATGGAGAAGTTCTGGAAGGAAAGCATTCCGATTATGGGGAGGGAGTGATGGCAAAAGAGAAAACAACAATCAACCCACTTGCACAGATCGTCGGCAAAAACATCACAGCGGCTGCCGTGGACCTCGGATGGACATTCCCGCAGCTGGCGAGGGACATGGATGTGCGGGAGGAAACCCTGCGGAGGTGGCTCACCGGCGAGATGATGATTACAGTTTTTGGCCTTGTTCGAGCGAGCCGGGTCATGGGTGTTTCGATGGAGGCACTTACGAAAGGATTGCTTTAATTATTACAGCCTGCCGCGGAGAAATCCGTGGTGGGCTTTTGCCATGTTTACAACACTTTGAATTTAAAGTAAAATTTTAGAAAACTGGAGGAAACATGCAGATAGAAACAGTCGATATCACAAAACTGACACCATACGAGAAGAATGCAAAACTGCATCCAAGGGACCAGATTGAGCAGATTAAAAAGAGCATTGAACTGTACGGCAACAATGATCCGATTGCCGTGTGGGGCGAGAACAACGTCATTGTTGAGGGTCATGGCCGGTACACAGCGCTCCGTGAGCTTGGTTATAAAACAGCGGACATAATCCGCCTGGACCACCTGACAGATGAACAGAGACGGGAGTATATGCTTGTCCACAACCAGACTACCATGAACAGCGGATGGGACATCGATCTGCTGGCAGGAGAACTGGAAGACCTCGACTTCGGCGGCTTTGATTTTGGGTTTGATCTTGACGATTTGGACCTGGGCGACGGGGAGCGCAAAGAAGTCCAGGAAGACGACTATGAGCTGGAACTGCCGGAACAGCCGAAAAGCAAACTCGGAGATATTTACCAGCTTGGCCGGCACCGCGTCATGTGCGGGAACAGCCTGTCTGCAGAAGATATGGCTCTTCTGATGGACGGAGCCAGAGCGGACATGATTGTGACGGATCCGCCGTACAATGTAGACTACGAAGGCACTGCAGGAAAAATCCAGAATGACAACATGGAGGACACAAAGTTCCGGGAGTTCCTTGCTGCGGCATTTAAAGCAGCCGACCAGGTTTTGAAGCCTGGGGGAGCGATTTACATCTGGCATGCGGACAGTGAGGGCTTCAACTTCCGGGCCGCATGCAAAGACGCAGGGTGGACCGTCCGGCAGTGTTTGATCTGGAACAAAAACGCGCTGGTGATGGGCCGGCAGGATTACCAGTGGAAACATGAGCCTTGCCTCTACATGTGGAAGGACGGCGCCGCGCACTTCTGGAACAGCGACCGATCACAGACCACAGTTATCGACTGCGAGAAGCCAAAGAAGAATGACCTGCATCCGACGATGAAGCCGGTAAAACTCTTCGACTACCTGATCCAGAATAGCAGCAGAAAAGAAGAGATTGTTCTGGATATGTTTGGAGGATCCGGGACCACTGTTGTCGCCTGCGAGCAGGACGGACGCACAGCCAGGGTGATGGAGCTTGATCCTCGATACGTCGACGCGATCCTGAATCGCTATGAAGAGTTCACCGGAGAGAAACCGCAGCTTGTGAGGAGCGCCACAGAATGAAAAAATCAATGAATCTATGCCTTTTCTATGATGGGGGGGTGGAGATTGATAGAGAAATTGCATACACAGGTGAAGACCTGGAAGAGATAGCAAGGAAGATAGACAAAGACGAGAATGATTTGCTGTATTACATGCGGACCGGAGAGGAAGGCTTTGAGAAGTGCTTTTGTTTTAGCGGCTTTATGTTCCGCAAAGAAGGACTTCTTACGGCACAGTTCTCCGAAGGTGTAATGTAGCGTAGGAATGAAGGTGCTGTAATGGGTACGAGGGGCAGGCCACGAAAGGAATTTGATAGAAAGGCTTTTGAGGATCTATGCAGCCTTGGATGTTCTCAAGAAGAAATTTGTTGGTTTTTCCGGGATGAGAACGGGAAGCCGGCAAACATCGATACGTTGTCGAGATGGTGTGTCCGGACGTATAAGATGAATTTTCAGGAGTACTTTAAAAAGACCGGTCTCATGGGTTTAAAGATTCGGCTACGAAGGAACCAGTTCAAACTCTCGGAAAAGAACGCGGCAATGGCAATCTTCCTGGGGAAGAACTACCTCGGCCAGAAAGACGTTGTTGAGACCGAGGATACCAAAGTTATTGATAAGCTTGAAAGTATCCTTGCAACAGCCAGAGCGCAGGCGGAACAGGGAGAAGCGGACAAGCTCGAGTATTTGAGCGAGGAAGATGTTATTCAGCAGGAAACAACAAGAGTACATCCGGAAGGCGAATAGCCGATGGAATGTGCAAGTGGGGGCTGTAAGATCGGGCAAGTCCTTCGTGGACATTGCGCACGTGATTCCGGAACGGCTCCGGGCGGTCCATGATAAGGACGGCCTGAACGTGATCCTGGGCGTCTCGAAAGAGTCCGTAGAAAGAAATGTGCTGCAGCCAATGAGGGAGATTTACACATCGGCCCTTGTTGGAACGATCAACAGCCGAAACATTGCGCAGGTGTGCGGCGTGCCGGTTTACTGCCTGGGAGCAGAGAAAGCGTCCCAGGTCGCAAAGATTCAGGGTGCGAGTATCAAATACTGCTACGGCGACGAGATTGCCAAATGGAACCGTGAAGTATTTGTCATGCTTGCGTCCCGTCTGGACAAAGAGTACAGCAAGTTTGACGGGGCCTGCAACCCTGAGTACCCGTCACACTGGTTAAAAAAATTTATTGACCGTGACGACATCGACAAGTACGTCCAGCGGTACACGATTTTTGACAATCCGTTTTTACCCAAAAGCACGATCCGTAATCTGTGTCGCGAATACTACGGCACTGTCTATTATGACCGGTACATACTCGGCCTATGGGCATTGGCAGAAGGTCTGATCTATCCAATGCATGACGAGGCACTTGTGTCAGAGCTGCCGCAGGGTGATCCGGACGATTGGGCGCTGTCCATCGACTACGGCACTTTGAACGCGTTTGGCGCTATCCTGTGGGCCATGTATGGCGACACATGGTACGCAGTCAAAGAATACTACTATTCCGGCAGGGACACGGGAGCACAAAAAACAGACCAGGAATATGCGGACGAGATCTGTGATTTTGTGCGGCCGGTCCGGGAATGGACCATAAGAGCTGCGGCCCGCGGTGCAGTATATGGCGACTTTGAGATACCGACCATCATTGACCCGTCCGCTGCGTCGTTTATAACGCTCCTGTCAAGGCGTGAGGGCTTCCTGGTCCAAAGCGCAAACAATGACGTTCTGGACGGCCTGCGGTGCACAGCCAGGGCCATGCGGAATGGATATATAAAAATTCTTGACAGTAACAACCACCTGATAGAAGAGATGCAGGGCTATGTCTGGGACGATTCATCTGAGGAAGATCGTCCGGTAAAAGTAGCAGACCACTTATGCGTAACGGGTGACACGGTTGTAATGACGTGCAATGGCGAAAAGCCAATAAAAGATCTTGTTGGACAAACAGGTGTTGTTTGGAGCTTAAACACAAAAACACTACAACCAGAAAAGAAGCAGTTCCGCAACGTTATGTGTACACAAAGGAAAGTCAAAATACTAAAGCTCACATTAAAAGACGGTAAGGCGATTCGGTGCACAGAAGATCACCCTGTTTTAACACAAAGAGGTTATATACCTGCAAAGTATCTGAAAGCAACAGATAAAATAATAGAAATAACGGATGAAGTGTAGTATAATAAAAGCAAAAAAGGAGAAAATTATGCTACACGATATTCAATATTTTGATAACAACGACCTCGCATGTTATAACGGGT
>ODAJ014736825.1_pt1 | contig 21369 bp, 13 predicted proteins | sample 1539241 | NCBI WGS metagenome assembly ODAJ01 (sample SAMN02144231, study PRJEB22623) | gut metagenome | biome: sheep rumen | host: Ovis aries | place: New Zealand | reverse complement strand
TGTTCGCCCATGAACGGCATAGTGCATCTTGTTCTGCATCATCTTAAAGAACAATCTTGTTGTTGGAGCATCCCTGTTGTAATCAATTGCTGTTGCATAAATGTCCGTGAGCTTCTGATAGAACCGTCGTTCAGAAAGACGTATCTCTCGAATTTCTGCTAACAGATGTTCGAAGTAGTCTTCATCCAAGAATCTGCCGTTCTCCATGCGCTTCCTGTCAAGCACATAGCCACGTATGGCATAGTCTCGCAACACGCTGGTTGCCCACTGTCTGAACTGTGTGGCACGAATGCTGTTCACACGGTAGCCTACGCTGATGATGGCATCGAGGTTGTAAAACACTGTCTCGCGCTTTACCTTTCGGTCTCCTTCGGTTCGAACTATTTCCATTTTGGAAACAGTTCGTTCTTCAGTGAGTTCGCCTTGTTCATAAATATTTTTGAGGTGTTTGCTAATAGCTGGTATATTCACATCAAAAAGGACACCCATTGCTTTCTGAGTACACCACACGGTCTTATTCTTATAATACACCTCAATGCCCTGCTCCTTACCCTCTAATTGAAATATAAGGAACTCCGCAGTACTATTTCTTATTTCTTTACGCTTTGCCATACCTTATTCTTTGGTAAGGGACATAGTTCCATTTTTGCCTGCACCATTTTCAATAACTGTGATAAATTTTATTGGAGAGCCACTGACTTCGATATACTTTTCTGCGTTAGCGCAAAAAGCAGCGGCTCCGGATGGATACGGGAAACCCATAACCTCTCGAGCATACAAGTCAATGTTTAAGTGTTCGGTGGAAGTGAAGGCTTCATCATATCCGTATGTGATATATGCACCTATCTTGATGGGGCTGGATTCGCTCGTAAAATAAAGAACATCTCCCGTTTTGAAGGTTCCTTTACCTATATTGGCAATTGGATAATAACCGCCTTTGGAAGTGGTATAATCAACAGACAACCCATCGGTGCCGTTATAATCCTTTGGGAAAAGCATTTCGGCTTCTAGCGACTTGGTGGAGTGTGGCGGAATAGCAACCACACGCTCAGTATATGTTGTGACGGTTACCGCATGAGTCTGCTGATGCCCCAAGCCGATACCTCCAAATACAGTTGGAATGCCTATGCTTGCACCCGTCGTCGACGAGTTCATAGTACTGACGGCAGTGGGTACATAGTAAGGTGACGCTTCGTTACCACGTCGGTAGAACGAGTTAGCCAAATCCACATAAATAGTCTTGTCGCTATTATTGGCCAATGAAATTAGTAGCGCTTGATTGGTAAAATAATAATAGTATAATCCTCGGCTGAAACCTTTTGAAAATTGTGCCTGACTAGAAGCACCTCTCCTTGCTTCACCTAATTGTAATTGGCCAATGTCCACACTACAAGACAAATCCTCGTTCTCAATGACCGAGTTTTCACTAAAAGCCATTGCAAAATAGGCTCGTTTGGCATCTTTACCTATTATATCGCTTTTATATTTGAGCGTGAATTGGTTATAAGCATCTATCTTACTTTTATTCCTTTGCTTAGACTGGTCTGATTGTCCTTTTGGGCTACTAACACTTTGTTGTGAATCTTCTTTGTCACCAAAAAGATCTCTGTCTCCATTCTCATAATTAATAGAGGCAATCTCCTTCTTATAAATAGTATATGTGGGGCCATCAAGATTTGAATACTTTTTGTATTTGATGTCGTCTTGGTTGACTTCCAGCACTTTTGACACAACAGTGCTCCCATCTTTTTTTACAATAACATCTTGTGCCTTGCTTACGTTAATAGCACATAAAACACCTAAAGTTAAAAGATATTTATTCATATTTACTAAATATTTGATGTTGAAAACCAACTAAATCATTATATTCCTCTCTCCGCCCAATCGCCTCTATCTAAGTTTCGATAGCCGATGGCCTCGGCGATGTGCATCGACTCTACCTTCTCGCTTCCTTCGAGGTCGGCGATGGTACGGGCGACCTTGAGGATGCGGCTGTAGGCACGGGCACTGAGTTGCAGCCGTTCCATGGCCATGCGTAGCATGTCGAGGCTCTTGGCGTCGGGTTCGGCAAACTCATGCAGCATGCGCTCGGTCATCTGGGCGTTAGAATGAACCCCCTTGAAGGACTTGAAGCGCTCGGTCTGGATTTGACGGGCCTTGATGACACGCTCACGGATGGCGGCCGACGGTTCGCCCGGCTGCATCTGGCTCAGTTGGGCGAAGGGCACAGGCTGAATCTCGCACTGGATGTCGATGCGGTCGAGCAGCGGGCCAGAGATTTTCGACATATATTGCTGAATGCGTCCGGGCGTGCAGGTGCAAGTGTGCGTGGGGTCACCATAGTAGCCGCAGGGACAGGGGTTCATGGAGGCCACGAACATGAAGGAGGCAGGATAGGTGACGGCGTACTTGGCACGGGAGATGTTGATGACGCGGTCCTCGAGTGGCTGACGCAAGACTTCGAGGACGGAACGTGAGAACTCGGGCAACTCGTCGAGGAAGAGTACCCCATTGTGGGCCAGACTGATTTCGCCGGGCTGGGGATTGACGCCTCCGCCCACGAGGGCCACTTGGGAAATGGTGTGGTGGGGCGAACGGAAGGGGCGCTGGGCGATGAGCGATGTGTCGCGGCTGAGTTTGCCTGCCACGCTGTGTATCTGTGTCGTCTCCAGGCTTTCGCTGAGCGACAGCGGGGGCAGGATGGTGGGTAGACGCTTGGCCAACATCGACTTACCCGAACCTGGAGGACCGATCATGACAAGGTTGTGACCACCGGCAGCTGCCACCTCCATGGCGCGCTTCACAGCCTGCTGGCCACGCACGTCGGCAAAGTCGACGTCGAAGTCGCTCTGCCGCTGATAGAACTCCTCGCGCGTATTGACCTCTGTGGGCTGAATGGCTGTCGACTGCCCGTTGAGCAGGTCTATCACCTGCTGCATATTCTGGGCTCCGTAGACGTGGAGCCGGTTGACGACGGCCGCTTCGCGTTCGTTCTGTTTCGGCACAATCAGACCTTCGTAGCCCATCTCACGCGCCATGATGGCAATGGGCAGGGCCCCGCGAATGGGGAGGAGGGAGCCGTCGAGACTGAGTTCGCCGACCATCATGAACCGGCTGAGACGGTCGTGATTGACCTCGTCCGAGACGGCCAGTATGCCAATGGCTATGGGCAGGTCGTAGGCCGAGCCCTCCTTCTTGAGGTCGGCCGGTGTCAGGTTGACGGTGATGTTCTTGACAGGAAAGCGGTAGCCGGTGTTCTGTATGGCGGCCACGATGCGCTGGTAACTTTCCTTGACGGCATTGTCGGGCAGTCCGACAAGGTAGAAATTGATGCCGCGCGACGAATTCACTTCGGCCACGACAGGTATGGCCTGAAGTCCCTGAACGGCAGCGGTGTTAATCTTTACTAACATTATTGTTTTCGCTCTGATGCAGCGTCAGCTCTCCAGAGGGAAGAGACCGTAGAGGTTGGCGTCGATGTTGTCGGTAATGCTTTGGAAGGCCTTGGGGTCGTCGCCAAACTTGCAGGTGTCGCCGTCTACGATGAGCAGCGGTCCCTGGTAGGTCTTTATCCAGGCCTCGTAGAGGTCGTTGAGTCCCTGCAGGTAGTCGATCTGTATGCTCTGCTCGTAGGTGCGTCCCCGTTTCTGGATTTGTTCGACGAGGTTCGATATCGACGAGCGGATGTATATCATCAGGTCGGGCAGTTTGACCAGCGACATCATCAGTTCGAAGAGTTCCGTGTAGTTGGCAAAGTCGCGGTCGCTCATGAGCCCCTTGTTGTGGAGATTGGGGGCAAAGATGCGTGCGTCCTCGAATATGGTGCGGTCCTGGATGATGTATTCCTTCGACTTTGATATTTCCACCACGTCGCGGAAGCGTTTGTTGAGGAAATAGATTTGCAGGTTGAACGACCAGCGCTGCATGTCGGCATAGTAGTCCTCGAGGTAGGGATTGTTGTCGACGGGCTCAAACTGTGGTTTCCAGCCATATCGTTTGGCGAGCATTCTGGTGAGTGTGGTCTTGCCACAGCCGATGTTTCCAGCAATTGCGATGTGCATATGGTGAGGGTTAAAAGGGTTAAAGGTTAAAAAGTTAAAAGGTTAAAAGGTTAAAAGGTTAAAGGGTTAAGGGGTTAAGGGTTGTCGAGCGGGAAGAGACCGAAGAGCAGGCGGTCCACCTGGTCGATGATGAGTTTCAGGTCCTCGGGCCGGTGCAGGTAGTCCAGTTCGTTGACCTCAATGGTGAGCACGCGGCCGGGATATTTCTCGTAGATGAACTCCTCGTACAGTCTGTTCAGGCCCTGCAGGTATTCTATCTGTATGGTCTGCTCGTAGTCGCGTCCGCGCTTTTGTATGTTCTCCACCAGGTGCGAGATGTCGGCCCGCAGGTATATCATCAGGTCGGGCGTGCGCAGTTGCGTCAGCATCTGCTCGAAGAGTTCCATGTATGTCTCGTAGTCGCGGTCGCTGAGTTGCCCCATCTGCTTGTTATTGGCGGCAAAGACGTAGACGCCCTCAAAGATGCTGCGGTCCTGAATGACGGTCTTCTCGCTCTGGGCTATGGCCAGAGTGTCCTTGAAGCGTTCCTTCAGGAAGTAGACCTCCAGGTTGAAGGCCCACCGCTGTATGTTGCGGTAGTAGTCCTCGAGATACGGATTGTAGGTGACCGACTCGAACCGTGCCTCCCATCCGTAGTGACGTGCCAACAGGTTTGTCAGCGTGGTTTTTCCGCTTCCTATGTTTCCTGCAACAACGATGTGCATGATATTTTTGGCTTGCGTTTGTTTGATTTATGGGGCAAATGTACAAAATATTTGTTCCTTTTCCAAAATAATGCGCAAATAATGCGTATATTTGCAGCCGAAAAAAGAATGCTACAGATATGAAGATAGGAATTATAGTGGCCATGAGTGTGGAATTTGCACAACTGGCCAAACTAATGGAGAATCCTTGCCAGGAAAAGATGGGAGGATTGGAGTTTACGGTCGGGCGCATCGGCCACCACGATGTGGTGTTGCTGCAGTGTGGCATCGGCAAGGTGAATGCCGCCATGGGGGCCACCCTCCTGGCTCAGCACTACGCTCCGGAGAGCATCATCTCCACGGGCTGTGCCGGAGGCATCGACGAGCGGCTGTCGGTGATGGACGTGGTGGTGAGCAGCCGGCTGGTGTACCACGATGTGGATTGCGGCGAGGCCCTGGGCTGCCAGAAGGGCCAGGTGCAGGGCTTGCCCCTGTACTATACGGGAGCTCCGTCGCTGGTGGAGGCCGCCCTGGCCATCAAGGGGTCCGTGCCCATACATGCGGGACTCATCTGCACGGGCGACCAGTTCATCACCTCGCACTCCGAACTGGCGCACATCAAGGCCGACTTCCCCGACGGACTGGCCGTGGACATGGAGAGCGCCGCCATTGCCCAGGTGTGCCATGTGCTCGGCATTCCCTTTGTCTCGTTCCGCATCATCAGCGACACGCCCGGTGCCGACGGACATCAGCAGCAGTACGAGAACTTCTGGCACGAGATGGCCGACCGTTCGTTCGGCGTCACGCACCAGTTCCTGGCTCAGATAGGATAGCCGGCAGGCGCTAAGGTTTCCGGGATTGTCGTCAGCTTATTCCAGCCCGTCGTACTGGCGTATGGCCTGACGCCATGCGTCGGGGAAGGGCATGGACTGGCGGTGGACCAGGTCGTAGAGCACCATGATGGAGAGGCACCTGCACCTCACCTCCTGCGAGTCGACGTCGATGAGGTCCTGTTCCAGGTGGAAGCTCTTGGTGCCGATTTTGCTGACACGGGTGCGCGCCGCAATGTGGTCGCCGGCCTTGATTTGCGAGAGGAACTCCGCCTCTATCTTTACCACCACGATGGCCACACGCTCCCAGTCGACGCCCTTGCAAACCGTGGCAAAGTAGTCGGTCTTGGCCGTATCGTAGAACTGGAAAAAGACAGTGTTGTTCACATGGCCAAACTTATCCACGTCGTTGAAACGAATCTGTATCGGCAATATATGCCTGTAGCCCATGCTTTCCTCTTGTGCCATCCCTGAAAAACTGACTTGGTTGGTAAAATCGGGTGCAAAGTTACGATTAAGTGAGTGAAAACGCAAATAAATTTGCAGTTTTCAGCCCATTCCTTGGCTCTTTGACGATTTTTTACGACCTTTACACCTCCATACGACGGAATCAGACAGAAAACAATATGTACGAACATCGAAACAACCGATTATGAGTAAGTTCAGCCAATGGATGCTCGCCGCCATCCTCACCATCGCCTGCGGCGCCAGTGTGCTCTGCAGTTGCAGCGACGACAACGCAACGGTCAGTCCGACCGAAGACAGCAGCCAGTTTGTAACCCTCTCCGACGTGGTGCCCGACGCCATCATGGAGATACGCTACTACGGCACCTACAACTTTGTGGGCAGCCGCATCGACGGCTACGAGCAACCCACGGCCCTTATGACGCGGAAGGCCGCCGAGGCACTGAAGAAGGTGAGCGACGACGTCATGCGCCAGGGCTACCGCCTGAAGATATACGATGCCTACCGCCCGCAGAAGGGCGTTGACCACTTCGTGCGCTGGGCGCAGGACATCAGCGACACAAGGATGAAGCCCTACTTCTATCCCGACCTCGACAAGAGCGTCCTCTTCGACCAGGAATACATCATGGCGAAGAGCGGACACACACGCGGCAGCACCGTCGACCTGACACTCTTCGACATGACCACAGAGAAGGAACTGGACATGGGCGGCACCTTCGACTGGTTCGGTCCCGAGAGCCATCCCGACTTCTGCGGCAATCCCGAAACGGGCGAATACACGGGCGACAACAGCAAGTCGCCCACGGGGCGCAGCATCACTGCCGAGCAGTTTGAGCACCGCATGATACTGCGCCGCGCCATGCTGGTCGGAGGCTTCAAGCCCCTGGACAGCGAATGGTGGCACTTTACGCTACGCGACGAACCCTTCCCCGACACCTACTTCACCTTCCCCGTGAAGCAGCTGAAGTGAGCCGTCACTTGTTCAGGCACTGACGGATGAAGGCCTGCATCTCGGGATAGTGGCTCTCGACGGAGAACAACAGGTGCAGCTGGTTGTTGGCACGCACAAAGTTGTGCTCGGGATACTGGCACTTCCAATATTTGTCGCCCGAGAGGTAGTCCCAGAGGAAGCGCACGCACTGCATGTATGGGAACAGGGCGGCGGCGTAGGGCAGATTCTCTATCTCCACCGGCAACAGGAAGGAACGTGCCGACTCGAGGTAGCCCTCGGTGAAGGCCTTGAAAATCTCCATGTTGAATCCGACGGCCGACATGTCGGCATTGTCCTCGGCTACGAAGTTGGCACCTGTGCGCAGGAAGTCGCCGTAGTCGGAGAAGATGAAGTTGGGCATGACGGTGTCGAGGTCGATGACACAGAGCACCTCGTTGCGGTCGTTGAACATCATGTTGTTGACCTTCGTGTCGCAGTGGCATACGCGCTTGGGCAGTGTGCCCTCGCGGCCCATGCGCTCGGCCTTGCACATTTCGAAGGCGCGGGCGTCAATCTCCTGCAACATACGCTGCACCTTGGGCTCGGAGACGCGGCCCACGGGGTCCTTGGCTACGACCTCGCGCAACTGCTGCAGGCGGAACTCCATGTTGTGGAAGTCCTTGATGGTCTCGCCCAGCTGCACGGGGATGTCGGCCAACATGGCCTGGAAGCGCCCGAAAGCGCGACCGGCATCGCGGCTCGATGCGGGGTCGACGGCCTGCTTGGTGATGGCGTTGGGGATGAAGACCATCAGGCGCCAGTATTTGCCATCGACAACGGCGTACAGTTTGCCATCGGCCTTGGTCGGGATGAAGCGCAGAACCTTGCGTTCGATGTCATCCTCGCCCGCAGCCTCCAGTTTCTGGCGGATGTGGCTGGTGACGGCGCCGATGTTGCGCATCACCATGTCCACGTCGGGGAAAACGTTTTCGTTGACACGCTGCAGCACATAGTCGGGTTCCGTCGACTCGGCAGTAACCACCTTGTAGGTGTCGTTGATGAGACCTGCACCGAGGGGTTTGATTTCCTCTACGGAGCCTTTGACATCGAACTTTGATACGATTAGTTTCAGTTGATTCTGTTCCATAGCATTTAGGGTTTTAAGGTTTTACGAATACAAATTTAAGTAATAATGCTGAAATACGGAAAAGTTTTCGGGGATTTCTTTCCTACGAAAGCGACCTTTCTCACAGGATGTCGGCATGGCCGCCGCGAGGGCATGGTTTCGTCGATACTAAGGTTGGAGCTCAGACAATACTATGGTTGGGGCTCAGACAATACTAAGGTTGGAGCTCCATCGACGTATTGTCTGAGGCCAGGCCATGCAACGTGCGCGCGTAGGGGTGCGTGCGTGTGCGTTCCATTTTATTATATAGGGGGGATGCGCCCGGGGGCTTCAGGCCTTTTGCCCCTTCTCGCACTGCTCGGCATATTCGGTGGGCAGCAGGCCGAAGTCTTTCTTGAAGCAGGTGGAGAAGTATTTCGGGTCGTTGTAGCCCACGGCATAGGCCACATCGGCTATGCGCACCTTGGGGTTCTGGCGGAGCAGTTCGCGGGCCGACTTCATGCGCACGGTGCGGATGAAGGCCGAGGTGGAGAGGCCCGTGGTGGCACGCAGGCGCTTGTAGAGCGACGACTTGGACATGCACATGGCATCGGCAAAGTGGGGCAGGTCGAACTCGGTGTCGCTGATGTGGCGCTGCATGCAGGTCAGACTCTGGCGCACGAAGTTCTCGTCGGTGTCGGAGAGGCTGATGCCGCAGATGTCGGCAAAGAGGTCCTCGCGCACCTTCTCGTAGGTCTTCTGTTTGTATTCCTCCAGTTGGTTGAGGGCACGCTGGCGCTCCATGTGGGCCATCTGCAGTTCGAGGCGGTGGCGTTCGCGTTCGCGCAGGTAGCGCAGCAGCAGGTAAAGCAGGCCGCAGCCCACGAGGACGTAGAGCAGATAGGCATACCAACGGCGATAGACGGGGGCCAGAACGTGGATGACGAGCGTCTGCTCCTCCTTGCTCCAGCTGCCGCCCTCGTTGGTGCAGCGCAGGCGGAAGGTGTAGGTGCCCGAGGGCAGTTGGCTGTAGTGGACCTGACTGACGCCGACGTCGGCGTAGTGCCACTGGCGGTCGAGTCCGTCGAGCATGTAGGCATAGCGTACGCTCTCGCTGTTTTCGAAGTCCATCGACGAGAACTCGATGCAGAGGTCGTACTGGCTGGGGTGGAGGGTGATTTCGTGTCCGAAGTGTCCGATGGAGGCATTGAAGAGCTTGACATCGGTGATGAGGGCGGGCGTGTCGTCGCGCACCTCTGGGATGTGGGAACCGTCGAACGTGGTGTAGGCGTAGGAACCGCTGAAGCACAACTCGCCCGTGGGAGAGGTGGCCGAGAAGCCCGTCCCGAAGTAGTCGGTGCCGATGACGTCCTTGCGGTCGAAGAAGTGCAGTTCGGACGTGGAACCGTCGGCATCCACCAGGAGGCGTATCAGATGGTGGCGCGAGGATATCCACAGGTGGCCGTCGGCCGTCTCCTCGATGCTGTACATGTCGTCGTCGGGGATGCCGTAGTTGTCGCCCACGTTGACAAATCCGTCGCGCTGCGGGTCGTAGAGCATGAGTCCCGACTCCTGGGAACAGGCCCAGACGCGGCCGAAACGGTCGATGAGGACGCGATAGATGTTGAGCACCTGGAAGTCGGTGTCGAGCAGGGTGGTGTAGGACGTCATCTTCATCGTCTCGGGGCGGTGCAGGTTGCCCGTCAGGCGTATGATGCCCGACTCCTGCGTGGCGAGCCATATCACGCCCTTGGGCGAAAGGGCTATATCGGCCACCTGGGCCATCTCCAGGGCCTTGAGGTTCTTGCCTTCGAGGTGCAGGCCACGACCGTCGGCATACTGTACGCTCAGTCCGCGCCACGTGCCCACGAGCAGGTTGCCCTCGGCATCCTGGGCCAGGGAGAAGATGCAGTTGTCGGGGAGCCAGGGGGTGTCGGTGCGGTCTTGCTGCCGCACGATGCGTTGGTGGTCCACGGTGACAAGGCCGTTGCGCTGCGTGCCCACCAGCAGTTCGCCACTGGGCAGCGACAGTATGGCATTCACCTTCGACGGCATGGGCACGGCGGTGGCTCCTCCGTTGGTCAGCAGTCCGCTGTGGCTCATGCCCACGATGAGGTTGCCGCTGCGGTCGTAGTTGACGACGGAGATGTGGTCAGAGACTTGCATGTCGCGAGGCAGGGCATGGGTGTCGAAGGTGGCAGGGCGGGTGCTGGTGGAGACGATGCCGCGTTCGTAGGCGTTCATCCACATGCGTCCGCGCTGGTCGCAATAGAAGGAGCCTACCCCGTGGACAAACAGGTCGGGCTCGGGCAGCAGGGCCTCGGGCAGGGGGAAGATGTTGCCCATGCCCTGGCTCAGGGGCATGAAGCAGAGCCCCTTGGCCGTACCTATCCAGAGGAGGCGGGTGTAGTGGTCCTCGTTGAGGTCCCACACGATGTCGGACAGCAGGGCACCACCGGTGGAGGCGTTGTCGTAGTGCTGGAATTGCAGGGGCTGGTCGGTGTCGTAGGGGTTCTGTATGCAGTATATGCCCCGTCCCCAGGTGCCCACCCAGAGGCGTCCCTCGTGGTCCTCGAAGACGGTCTGAGCCGAATTGAGTTCGTTGAACTGGGGCATGGCGTAGAAGGTGTCCTTCTTCGGGTCGTAGCGGAAGAGGCCCTTGTCCCAGGTGCCTATCCAGACGTATCCCTGCTTGTCCTCGACGAGCGACGTGACGGAGCAATGCGGCACCTTGGAGTTCTTGCGCTGGTCACACAGGAGCCCAAACTGGTCGGCATCGGGGGCATAGCGATAGAGTCCGCCTTCGGTGCCGACCCAGATGGTGCCCGAACGGGTGACAAGGATGCGGTTGATGAGGTCGCTGTTGCCGAAGTCACGGAAGTGGTACTCGCGGCTCTCGTCGCGTGTCTCGTTGATGCAGGTGATGCCTTTTCGGGTGCCTATCCACAGGCGGTTTTGCTTGTCCTCGCACAGGTTGGTGACCACATTCGACGTCAGCACGTGGGGCTGTGCCGGCGTGTTGCGATACCGCTTCATGCGATAGCCGTCGAAGCGGTACAGCCCCCTCTCCGTCCCTATCCAGATGAATCCCGTGTGGTCCTGGAAGAAGTGATTGATTTCGTTGGCCGGCAGTTGGCTGTTGGCCGCCAGGAGCTCAAAAACAATGCCTTGCGGCATGGACTGCGCCTTCGTCACCGTGGCAACGAAAAGCAGCAGTCCGTGCAGCAAGGCACGCAGATGAGCAAAACGGGTCATCGATGGCTCTTACTTGATGAGAACCTTGCGAACGATGGTGTTCTGGCCATCGCTGGTGCGCAAGATGTTGATGCCGCGGCGCACGGCTGATACCTGACGGCCCTCGGCGGTAAAGATGCTGATGGCGTAGCCTTCGGGCAGGTCGGCCATGACACCGGAGATGGCGGTGATGATGCTCTTGAAGAGCAGTACATCGCGGCGCATGAGTTTGGCGGCGCGGTCTATGGCATCCTGGTCGGTGGAATAGAGGTAGGGCGAATTCTTGTCGAGCGAGGCACGCAGGTAGTCGTAGTCCTCCTGCTCGCACTGAATCTCTCCACGGTCTACGGCTGCCAGCAGTTCCTCAGCCTCGCCGACGTACTGTTCGAGCAGCGCGTAGTCGTTCTCCACACGACTGGCCTTGAAGGCCTCGACGGCATCGGTCAGGGCCAGGGTCTCGGCATCCACGCCAGCCTGGTTCTGGGTGTTACCCTTGACGATGGCCTGGGCCTTCTCTATCTCTGCCTGCAGGGCATCGAAGGCCGACTGTGGTATCTTGCCGGGGCCGTCGCCCTTGAAGGCTTCATTGTCGCGAATGGCCTTCTGGGCATCGGCTATCTGTGCATTCAGCAGGGTGTAGTTGATCTTCACCACAGCCTGCGCAAAGGTCTGGGCCGCAGCCTTCAGCGTTTGGACAGCCTGGTCGAGGACGGCCTGGGTGAGTTGGTCGTCGGACGTCTCATTCACTTTCTTTGCGGCAGCCAAAGCCGTGCGATAGGCTTCGATGGCCTCGGCCGGATACTGTCCGTTGAGGTCACCGGCAACGGCCGCCTCTAACGATTTCTCTGCGGCAGAGATGGCTGCGGCGAGTTCGCTGTGGTTCATGTAGTCCTGGGTGTGTGCCTTGGCTCGGGCTGCCTCGATGTCGAGCAGGAACTGGGCCGTGATGCCGTCCAGCGTAGCCTGGTCCTTGGCCTTGTTGGCTGCAGAACGGGTGGAGGCTATGAGCTGGCGGAATGCGTTGATGTCCTCGGGGAAGTACTGTCCGGCGAGGTAGCCGGGCTGCATGGCAGAGAGCAGTTCGTTGGCCTGGTCGAGGGCTGCATTGAAGGCCTCACGGTCGAGCACGACGGTAACGTAGGGTTCGATGGTCCAGTAGGCCAGACTGTTGCCGCGGCCCGACTTGTCGCTGTAGACCATCTGTCCGCTGCCCGAACCATCGGTGCCGGCATGCATGCCTGTGGCCGTGAAGGCGAGGCCCAGCCAGCGTCCGTCGAGCTGAACGACGTTGATGGCCGTCTGCTCGTCGGCATTGTCCTGCCACTGGGTGTTATAGTCGCCGGTGCGGGCCAGATAGGTGCCCAGGCCGACGGAACGGAAGTTGTAGGTCATGGGCATGCCTTCAACCTTCTCCAACATGACGATCTGCTGTTCGGTGGCTCCGTCCTCGGCGAGCGCGGTGATGGTGGCATTGCCGGTGGCGGTGGCCGTCAGCACGTTGCCGCCATAGTGGGTGACGATGTAGGCCTGCCCCTCATCGAATTCGCCCAGCGGATTGAATGAGGCATTGAAGGTGGCAATGGCTGTCTGCAACTTGTCGGCCTCGGCGGCACCGCCTTCGAAGGTAGTGATGCCGGGCAGGGCATTCTCAGCAGCCGCAATGGCAGCCAGCAGGGCATCCATGGCCGACTGGGGTACTTCGTAGTAGTTGGAGCCCACGCCGGTGTTCTCGGCCAAGGCCTTGGCATCGGCAATGGCACGTTCGAGGGCTGCTGCTGCAGAGTATTCCTCGATGATCCAGCGCGAATTGGCAGCCGTGTTGCTCTTGTCACAATAGAGCAGGGCACCGTCCTCGGTGGCATCGCTACCCAGATAGCCCTTGCCGGAAGCGTTCTGCAACGTATATGCACCATCGGACAGCACGGCCACGCCCCACTGGGCCAGGGCATCCGTATCTTCGTCGACCCAGTTGGTGTTCCATGCACTGCTGCTGCTCTTACCTAAGAACTTGCCGCTGGCGGCATTCTTCAGGCTGAAGTATTTCGAATCCTTCGGCTGCTGGAAATAGAACTGTTGCGTAGCATCGGCCGAGGGCGTAGCCACAGTGGCCAGTTCCTGCTCGGCATTGTAGGCCAGGCGGTTGCCACCGGCCTCCTGGGTGATGATGTAGAGTTTCGTGGGGTCGGGTTTGTTCTGCTTCGTGGCCGTATAGGTGTCCATGGCGGCCTGCAGACGTTGCATGGCAGCCTCCCAGTCAGCGGTCACGGCTTCGGCCTCGGCCACGGCTGCGGCAAAGGTGTTATAGGCTTCGCGCGAGTTCATGAACAGACCCGTGCCCAGACTGCTCTCGCTGACGTCGGCCAGCATCTTCTGTGCCTTGCCGAGCAGTTCCTCAAAGTTGTATTGCTCGTCGCGCTCGTCCTTGGGGACATACTCCTTCAGGGTCCAGCGGAACTTGCTGTCGGTTCCGTTCTTGTTGCTGTAGACGGTGCTGCCGTCGTTGTTGTTGTCGGTGCCCAAGACAGAGCCGCTACCCATGTTCTTGAGTTGGATGTAGGTGGTCTGGTCGATTACCTGGAAGATGGCATTGGCGATGGTGACGTCCTGGTCGGCACTGGCCTTGGTGTCCCACGAACCGCTGCGGAAGACGAAGGTTCCGTCCTCGGCCTGCAGGTTGTAGCCCTCGGCAGCAGCCCCCTCGGGAGCTGGCACGAACTGGAACACCTGACCCTTGTCGTCGACATCGGCCGTAACTATCTTGACCGTGCCGCCGGTGGTGGTCATGTAATAGCCGGAGGAGTGAACGATATTGTATTTCTTACCCACCGTGAAGGGGGCATTGGCACTGAGCTTATAGCGCGATATGGCAGCCTGCATGGCTGTCACGGCGGCGTTTATCTCGTCCTGTGTGGTGGCACTGGCCAATACGGCTTCGGCTGCATCGATGGCGGCTTGCAAGGCAGCACGCACCTCGGCCGTGTACTGACCGCGCTCGCTTCCCTCAATGGTGTTTTCCAACTGATACTTGCCGTCGGCAATGGCTGCCTCCAGATTGCCGGTGGCCAGTTCGCCGCTGGCCTCCAGTTCGCCAAGGTAGAAGGCATCGACGGCAGAGGAATTCATCCAGCCCAGGTTGACAACCAGGAAGGGGCGCTCGGCCGTGAACACGATTTTGGTCTGCGTCCAGGTGTCGGCCTTGAAGTTGACCGAACCTATCTGGGCGTTGGTGCCCGTTTCGCTGTCAGAGGCATAGATGCGGCTGTACTGCGTGTTGGAACTCATGCCACTGGCCGACCGGAGGGCCCACATAGAGAACAGGTAGGTCTTGCCAATCTCTACGGGCCAACCCTTCTTGATGGAACTGGCCGAACCGCTGCCGGCACTGCCTTTTGCCTTCAGATAGGCACCACCGTCGGCACCGCCTTCGCCGATAATCTCGAAGTTGTCCTCGGAAAGCTCCTGGTTGTTGCCAGCAAGCCAATCGGCAAAACCGTAGTCGAACGACGGGTTGGGAATGAGGTTGCTGCCTGCAACCACATAGATGCCGTCGGCTGTCTCAACCTTGTCGCCCACCTGCGGGATGACATTCTGAGCCACGAGACTACTGGGCAGGAGGATGCTCATGAGCATCAGTCCTAACGAGAGAATGAAGTTAGTCGTTTTCATAGATATTGTGGAAATTTTGTTTGGTTATTCGTTGTTCGGGGGCAGTTTCTTCTGTCTCTGGCGCTGCCAGGGCAGAGCCTGCATAACGGGCCTGCCGGGCATCGCGGCGCAGAGCATCCTCCAGATTGCGGGGGGAGGGACCTACGGGGCAGGTCATCCACTCGGCGGCGTTGAAACTGCGGAAGAGTTCGCCGTAGTGTTGGGGCCTGCGCTGTGGCAGGAGCACGGGCCGATGGGCATGGCCCTGGCTGTCGAAATAGGAGAGATAGAGACGGGTGTAGTTGCCGTCTATGCGGCGCGAGGAGAAGAGAATCCATCGCCCATTGGACGACCAGCTGTGGTAGCTGTCGCTCTCCAGCGAGTTCAGGTCGCCCTGCTCATCCGGTGCATCGGCGGCTCCCAGATTCAGGGTACACAGGTCGGCACTGCGGTGCCAGATGTGGAACTGGCCGTAGTCGGCCAATGAGAAGAGTAACCAGCGACCGTCGGGCGAGACACGGGGCGTGGAAGCGCTCTTGCCCAGAGCCTCGGCGTCGAACACCAGGCGGGCAGGTCCGAAAAGGTGCGTAGTGGGGTCGAAGTCGCGTGCATAGATATTGTAATACAGCGACTGGTAGTTTTGGTCGAGGTCGGCATCGATGCTCTCGCCTTGCAGTTCGTGGTGGGCGGAGATGTAATAGAGCGTCTTGCCGTCGGGGCTCCAGGTGGGGAAACTCTCGTAGTCGTTGCCGGTGCGGGTGAGGCTGCGGACCTCGTTGTTGTCGAGGTCGTAGACGATGAGGTCGCTACCATAGTCGATGACCTCTATCTTCTGGGGGTCGAGGGTGTGGAACACCTGTCCCGTCTCATTGACGGAATAGACGATGAGATTCAGGGTCGGGTGCCAGGCCGGATAGACACCGGCCGAGAGGGTAGAATCGGTCTTCAGGTTGACCTTGCTGATGTCCTTGCCGTTGATGAATACCGTGCCGCCGAAGGCCTGCCGGGCATGGAACTGTGAGCGGCCCGACTGTCCCTGGCGCTGCGGAACGTGGCAGTTGGCGCATTGTCCGTTGCCGTCCCGGCTCAAGGGCATGTTGCTGTAGAAGGTGCGTTCGTCGAAGTTCTGCATATTGCGTTCGACCAACGAAAGTTCTTCGTAGTTGACATAGGATGGACGGATGAGGCGGTAGGTGATGTAGGGGTCTATGCTGTCGCCGACGACTGGATTGGCCATGCGGTCGAAGTGTTGCCACTCGCCATGCTGGAGCGTGTAGACGTCGGTCCAGAGCGTATCGCCAACGGCAGAGGCGAGCAACTGGTGCCACTCGTCCACGTCGATGTCCACCGTCCGGCCGCCCACCACGATTTCCTCACCGCTGCGACTACTGAGCCGGGTGACGAACTTTTCGCCCTCCTCCTGTATCTCGAAGTTGAGTGGCGCAATGTTGGGCGGCAGGGTGGCTCCACCGTTGTCGGGCAGAATCCGGGCCGTGCGTCCCAGTTCCGTTGCCTCTTCGGGCACGGCCGGGCTGCAGGCTGCCATGACCATCATGGTGCAGATGCTTAATATGATGCTATACGCTTTCACCTATCAATTCTTAATTCTTAATTTTTCAATACGTCTTCATTCCTTCGACAAAGAAGTAGTAGTACCAATAGGTATCGCCAAACTCGGGGCGAAGGCTGTAGGCGTTGCTTGCGCTGTCTCCCAAACGGGCCGATGCCTCGACAAGGCGACTGAAGCGCTGGCGCACCTCTTCCGAGATAGGCAATTGACTGGTGTCTGCCCCACCCTGCAGTTGGGCCACCATGAGTGCCGCCTCCTGGTAATGCCGGGGAACGCCATCCTTCCAGGTGGGCAGCAGGGCCATGAAGCGTGGCCAGAAACCTTCGAGCTGCTTGGTTATCAGACTGCACATCAACGACAGTTCCACCATCTCGCGTGAGCCGCCCTCTGTCAAAGCGAAACTCTGCAACAGGTAGAACTCCACGAGACCATCGTCGCCATCGAGCATGTCGGTGTAGTTGGTCAGGGGCATTATCTCTTTGGTCTCTTGGGCGATGAGGGTCTTCTCGTCCTCATAGAAGAGTGTGTGCCGGAGGGCATCGGCATACTTCTTTTCCAGCTCCTTCTCGCCATTGAACCGAGCCACACGGTGGAGCGTGCGCAGGTAGTTGGGCCGCATGCCGTACTCCACCAGGTCCTCCATGGCCCAGCGATAGGCAAAGCCTAACTTGCCATAGTGGTAATAGAGCAACGGGGCACCGATGATGCGGAGCCAGGGGTGCTGCTTGGGCGTGTTGTAGGCGGCATCTCCGTCGCGAGTGGCAAAGAGCTGGTCACCCATCTGGTGGGTCTTGTACAGAGCCAGACGAGTCAGGCAAACCTGAAGGCGGGTGGGCACGGCCTCATTCTCGCGCGAGAGTGTAAGTACGCGCTGCCAGTCGTCGTGCTCGGCGGCCTGCTTCATCTCCAGAATGTTGAGAAAGTTCTTATCCTTATACGTCGTCTGCCAGAAATAATACCCCATGGCTGCAAAGACGACAACGGAGACGATATAGCCCCAGCGTGTCTCGAGCAGTCGACCTTCCTTTTTCTTCCACAGGGGACGCAGGAGGCATCCAAGCAACAAAAGGATGACGAGCAGCGGCACCACAGTGACAAACAGCCGAAGGGGTCCCTTGCTGAGATAGATGTCATACCCCACCTGGGTGTAGGAGGCCAGAAGGAGGAAAGGAACTATCCAGCAGAGGCCGAACCATACATCGCTGATGCGAACGACCCAACGGGTGGCATAGGCGATGGATACGAGCAGGAACGTTACAAGTGAGACTCCCAACCAAGGCTTCGCAAGGCAGGCCTGCAGGAAGAGGGCCATATAGTTGACCAGTCCGAAGGCACTGGCGTCGAGCGTCTCGTGGAAGAAGACTGTCGTTGTCAGGAAGGGGGTCAGATGGCCCGTCTCCACGATATAGGGGCGCAACAGCCCCATCATCACGCCAAAGGCAATGATGACGAACAACAGGGTATATGGCAGTCTTCTCAGCATACGCAGTTACTTGACAACAAACTTGCGGGCATGTCCGTTGCGGACTTTCACATAGGTGCCGCGCGACAGACGGTGCCGCCCGGCCTTCCGCCCCGTGCCCATTTCGTAGACTTGTGCATCGGAAGTGTCGCCCTTGACGTTCTTCACCGAAACGACCAGAGCCTCTTGCTGCATCTGTTCGCGGTTCCTTATGCGATAGGCCTTGGAGAACATGTCAGCCTCCTCGTAGTCGGCATGGACTTGCGAGTCGAAGTAGAGACCGAAACTCTGGTGCACACTGGTGTTGGCCGCAGAGAGATAGATGGTGGTGCCGGCCTCGGTGGTGTTGCCGGACACGGACAGGCAAGCGCCGTCGGCAACGTTCTCGATGCGGTAGTATCCATCCTCCTCCAACCATAACCGCCACTCTTGGCTCTCGCGGTCGGCAGGTGCCTGCCAGCGGGTGGTCTCGTAGACGGATTCCATGTACAGCCCCATCTCCTTGTTCTCTATTTTGTAGACATAGGGTTTGTCGGTCTTGTGCAGGATGAAGCAGGTGTTGGAGTTTCCATCGTTTTCGAGGGTCAGCGAGGCCTTGGGGCGCGACACAAGGCGGTTCGAGTACTTTTCCAACAGATAGACTTCGGCACCGTCCACTGGTTCCTTCATGCGCTTCATGCGATACATCTCGTCGAAGACCGAAAGGTCCCACGAATCGTACCAACGCACGGTGGGATAGCCCGAACGTACGCTCAGCGGGAGCCAGATATGCTTGGAGCTCTGGATGTTGCTGCTGTTCCAGCGGTCGCCCATATAGATGAAGCATTTGTCCCTGCCGGGGACGGGGAACACGTAGTTGCTCTGGCTCTGGTAGGAGTTGTTCTTGCCATTGTCGACGCAGAAGTTGATGCCCGTAGAGCCGTCGCTGGCCCTGAAGTCGGCGGGTGCCTGCCACGTTTCGTTCATCAGGTCGTACGTCCACATGAAACGCCCCGGATTGGGGTCCCAGCCTGTGCAGCCCGAGAAGACGCCCCAGTAGAGTTCGCCCACCTTGAAGATGGCGGCAGCCTCGTATCGGCGCCCCTTCAACTGCACGGCGTAGCCCTCCGTCGGGGTCAGGAAGTCGTCGGAGAGTCGTTCGCAGTTGGTGTTCGAATTCATGTTGGTAGAGTAGATGTGATAGGCTTGTCCGTCGCTGTCGAGGAACAGCGTCTGGTCGCGCGAGTCGCATCCGTTGGGACGGAAGACGTCAGAGAGTTTGTAGGGGCCTTCGGGCTTATCGGCCGTGCAGACGGCCACCTTGGCCTGACCGTAGTCGTTGCCGTTCTCCCAGTGAATCCACATCACCCACTTGCCGGTCTTGGCGTTGTATATGACCTTCGGACGCTCCAGGGTACGGCCGCTGGCTATGTCGCGGTTTTCGTCGGTTTGGGTGCCGGTAGGCGTTACGGCACGAGAGAGTTTGGTCCACGAATATAGGTTCGGGGAACGGTAGCAACTGATGCCGTCGCTCTTGTTCGTGCTGCGTTGCTCGCCAAACCAGTAGTAGTAACCGTCGGCATAGACGACGCAACCGCCGTGGGCATTTATCGACGAACCGTTGGTGTCGTTCCAGGTATGTCCGGGATTGATACTCTGGGCGGCTGCCTGGAGAGCAACCAGCCCCAGTATCAGGGATAGCACGTTTTTAGTCTTATATTTCATACTTTCATTAATAAGCAATCTTGAGCACTTGCCTGCGACCGTTCTTCAGCACGGCCACGATGTAGACGCCACGGCGCGGCAGTCCGATGCCGGTGCCCTGACTGTAGTTGCTCAGGGCGGCCACCTGCGTACCATTGGTCTGGTAGACCATGACGTGCGAGTTGTCCTCCACGCCGGTCAGCACGAGCATGCCGTCGGAGATGCGTCCGCGCAACTTGCCCTGCACGTCAGTAGCGGTCTGTATGGCATCGTTGATGTCTTCTACGGTCAGTCCTGGCAAGGCCGGAGCATAGGCACCCGTGGCATCGAAGTTGAAGTACTCGATGTCGGCACCGATGTTCTCAAAGCCGATTTGCGCTGTAGGCACTCGGTGGGTACCGATGAGCCGTGCATCGTCAATCGTAAAGGCACTCACGCTGGCTCCCCAGGCGGCGCGACCGAGGTTAAACCAGATGCGTATCTGCTTGGTGTTGGCCTTGGTCTCGAAGTCGGCGGTGTAGATCTTATACGAATCGCTGTTGACGGTCATCGTCACCTTGTTGTCGTCGTTCTGCAGGTCCTGGATGCGGATGCTGCCCAACTGGTCGCCGTTGGAGCGGATGCCGCCCTTGGCCAGAGCCGAGAAGGTGTAGATGTCGTTGGGGGCTACGTCCACAATCTGCGAAATCTCGCCGTCGGCCCAGCCGCCTTCCCACTTGTAGCGGTGAATCGAGAGGACGTGGTTGTTCTGGTCCACCTCGTTCGAGCGTTCCTCGCTACTGATGTTCTGGTACGAGTTGTACTGGTCATAGGGGTAGACATCCCATCCCTCGATGAACTTCGTGATGTTCTGACTGCTCGAGAAGTTGTGCTCACCCTCGAAGTCACCATTCTTCAGCAGATTCTTGGAGATGTAGTCGCTCTCGTTGCTCCATTCGGGCTGCAGTGCCAGGTCGGCCACGCGGAAGGTGTCGACGGGCAGTCCGTCGCGATAGACAAAGACGCGGCGGTCCTTAGTCACGGCGTAGCGATAGGTGTGATACAGTCCGTCGGTGTTGTAGAACGTACCGCCGTTGGCTGGGTTGGATATGCCCTTTTCGGAGACAAAGACGTCCTTGGAGTTCTTCATACCCATGCTGGTATCCTTAATATAGCCCTTGAAGCCCAGGCCGCGGGCTGTCACGGCATAAGGCAACACGCTCTTGCCGCCGTTGTCGGTACGGGCCTTGATTTCCACGGTATAGCCCTGCTCGGTCAGGCTGCTTGCATCGAAACTCTGACTCTCGTCGTCGGCCTTACCCTTGTAGACGGGATTCTGCGAGAGGTCCTTGACAGGCAGCGGCGTGCCCATGCCCACGAGACGGACGTTCTTGCGCATGTCGCCCGAACGCAGGACAATCTTTCCTGTACTGTTCAGCAGGGTGGTCAGGTTGGTCACGGTGACGGTGGCCGACTTGGTGCCTGCCTTGATAGAGGTGGGCGTTACGGCAAATCCGTGTGTAGCGCTTACCTGGATGTCGCCCGTCAGGTTCTCGGCATTGACGGTAAAGGTCTGCGTGGCACCCGTTCCGTTGATGGTGAGCTCGTCGGCCGAGGTCTCCAGCTTCGCGAACAGCGGTGCGTAGGCACCCGTCGGGTCGAAGTTGAAGTACTCTACGTCGGCTCCGATGTTCTCGAAGCCCACCTGCGGGGTCGGGATG
>ODAJ012183206.1_pt1 | contig 21396 bp, 20 predicted proteins | sample 1539241 | NCBI WGS metagenome assembly ODAJ01 (sample SAMN02144231, study PRJEB22623) | gut metagenome | biome: sheep rumen | host: Ovis aries | place: New Zealand | reverse complement strand
ATAACACAGCTGTTTTGAAGAGGAACGGATTGCCACGACCAGTTTGCGAACTGGTCTCGCAATGACATTTTGGGGTTTGTCTACACATTGCGAACCGCCTGTGCTTTGGCACGGGCGGTTCTGCGTTCTATTCCGGGGCGTGTGCGCATATGCTGTCCGTGGGGGTGAGAACATGCCTAAGGAGGAACGGAGCGGGGTTCCGGCCCGGCTCCACGGCCTGCGTCTGGAGGGCCGGGAGAAGCTGAGCGTCATCGGCGTGACGGACGTGTCCGGCTTCGATGAGAACACGGTGCTGCTGCAGACCGAGCTGGGGGAGCTGTGCATCCGGGGTGAGGAGCTGCATGTGGAGCGCATCGACCTGGAAAGCGGGGCCCTGGAGCTGCACGGCCATGTGCAGGAGCTGAGCTATGACGAGCCGGCCCGGGGCGGGCTGCTGTCCCGGCTTTTCGGCTGATGGAGACAAGCCTTGCCGCCCAGGCCCTGGCGCTGGGCCAGGCGCTGGGCCTGGGCTGCGGCCTCGGCCTGCTGTATGACCTGCTGCGCCCGCCCAGACACCGAAGCGGCCGGATCGCCGGGGCGCTGCTGGACCTGTTTTTCGCATTGGCCTCCGGCGCGGCGGCCTTTCTGTACGCCATGGGGGCCGGGAGCGGCCGCCTGGGACTCTGGGAGCTGACGGCTGTGCTGCTGGGGTTTCTCTTCTATCTGCATGCGCTGAGCCCCGCGGTGCTGCCGCTGCTGGAGCTGCCGTATAGAGTGATGAGCAATATGATTCGTTTATTTAAAAAAGCTGGCAAAAAACAGGCGGAATCAATAAAAAAATTCTTTCCAAACGCTTGAAAATGGATTATTATGAAGCGGTGAGCTGCAGCTGCCCGCCGCGAAAAAGGAGGGAAAGCCGTGGCTTGCCGCAGGGGGATCGTTCGGATCGTCATTACCCTGTTACTGGTCTACTCGCTGCTGTGCTTCGCCCGTGCCGGGCGGACCGCGGCGCAGATGGAGCGGACAGGCGCCGCCTTGACGCTGGAGCTGGACACGCTGGAGCAGGAGCACGCCGCGCTGGAGCGGCAGCTGCTGGAGCGGGACAGCCCCGAGGGGATGGAGGCGCTGGCCCGACGGGAGTTGGGCATGGTGATGCCGGGAGAGATGGTGTTCTTGTTTTCGTAGGACCGTTACATTCGTAAAGACAGAGAGGGACAGCTATGGCGCTGGAAGTAGGAAGTATTGTTGAAGGAAAAGTGACCGGAATCACCAAGTTCGGGGCCTTTGTCGCCCTTCCCGAGGGGAAGAGCGGCCTGGTCCACATCTCCGAGGTTGCCAACAGCTTTGTCAGCGACGTGCATGATCACGTGCAGCTGGGACAGACTGTGAAGGTGCGGGTGCTGAACCTGACGGAGGATGGGAAGATCAACCTCTCCATCAAGCGTGCGGCGGAGAACGCCCCGGCCCAGCCGGCGCGGGAGCCCGCCCGGCGCCCTGCCGCGCCCCGGCAGAGCCAGCCCCCCAGGCCCGCGGCCACCCGTACGGCGGCTGACGGACCCAGTGACAATGCCGATTTTGAGGATCGCCTCAAAAAATTTATGCAGGAGTCGGACAGCCGCATTGCGGACAATCGGATCTATGCCGATCACCGCAGCCGGAACCGGCGCCGCTAGGGTGTGGAGAAGCACCCGGAAGGAGAGAGAAATGACAGATTTCGGGAGAATGTATGAGGCAAAGCGCACCACGGCGGAATCCCTGGCTGCGCGGGTGGAGAGCGGCTGGCTCCTGGGTATGGACGCCGGCGCCGCCCAGACGCCGACCATTCTCAGCGCCCTCGCGGAGCGGGCCAGAAAGGGCGAGCTCAGCGGGGTGAAGGTCCAGTCCCTGTTGGATGTGTATCCGCTGGAGTTTTTGGCGGACAACAGCCTCTTCGGCAAGATCACCAGCGAAGCCTGGTTTTCCGGCGGCGGTTCCCGCCGGGCCGTCAACGGCGGCTTCGGTGATATCATTCCCAACTATTACCGGGACATCCCCGGTCATATCCGCCGCATGTACGAGTACGACGCCTTCCTGGTCTCCGTCTCGCCCATGGACAAGCACGGCTGGTTCTCCCTGTCCACCGTCAGCTCCTACAGCCCGGCCATGATCGAAAAGGCCCGGCACGTGTTCCTGGAGGTCAACGACCGGCAGCCCCGGGCGGTCTGCGGCGCGCAGATCCATATCAGCCAGGTGGACGGCCTGGTGGAGGTCAGCCACGCGCTGCCCGTGCTCCCGCCCACGAAGATCGACGCCATCAGCGAGACCATCGGCGGCCTGATCGCCGAGCGGATCGAGGACGGCTCCTGCATCCAGCTGGGCATCGGCGCCATCCCCGACGCGGTGGGCGCGGCCCTGAAGAACAAGAAGGACCTGGGCATCCACACCGAGATGTTCACCGACTCCATGGTGGAGCTGATCCAGTGCGGCGCGGTCAACAACAGCAAAAAGCAGATCCATCGCGGCCAGAGCGTTACCACCTTCGCCTTCGGCTCCCAGCGGATCTATGATTATATCGACGACAACCCCGGCATCGCGATCCTCCCGGTGGACTATGTGAACGACCCCAACGTCATCTGCCGCAACGACAACATGATCTCCATCAACGCCGCCCTGGAGGTGGACCTCTGGGGACAGGTCTGCGCGGAGAGCGTGGGCACCAAGCACATGTCCGGCACCGGCGGCCAGGTGGACTACGTCCGCGGCGCCTGCCAGTCCAGAGGCGGCAAGAGCTTCATCGCCTTCTCGTCCACCACGAAGAACGACACCATCAGCAAGATCAAGTCCACGCTGACCCCCGGCGCGGTGGTCACCACCAGCAAGAACGACGTGGACTACATCGTCACCGAGTACGGCGTGGCCCATCTGCGGGGCGAGCCGCTCTCCAGCCGGGCCAGGCAGCTTATCGCCATCGCCCATCCCAATTTCCGGGACGAATTGACCTTCGAGGCCAAAAAGCGCGGCATCCTGATCTGAGCCGCTGTGATTTCAATAAAGATCTCCCTCCGGGAAAAAACCGGAGGGAGATCTTTTCGTATGCCTGAAATCAGATGAAAAACCTTTTGTGCAGCGACTCCCGCAGGGGGCGGCACAGGCCGATGAGCAGCAGCATGAGGCCCACCAGGAAAAGCACCGTCAGCGAATACAGGGACCACCAGAGCATGGGGATGCCGAAGGCCGCGTGCAGCAGGAACTCCACCAGCATCGTGAGTCCCCCCAGGGCGATGAAGCCGCCGCCCAGGATGTACAGGCTCCGATGGGGACGGTCTCCCACGGTATAGCGCAGCAGCACGATCTCCGCCTCCACGAGCAGGGCCAGGGCGCCGCCCGCCGGGAATGCGAAGGGCAGAAACCAGCGCCCGTCGGTTTTCAGGCAGACATAGAGGCTCAGCCCCAGCAGGGCCGCCGCGGAGATGGGAAAGAAAATCACGGGACTGCGCCGCCGGAACCAGAGTGGGAAGCAGGCTGTCAGATACAGGGCCAGCAGACCGAAGGCGACATAGCCGCTCCAGGTCACCGCCCGGTTCAGATTGAGGTCGATGAGCAGGCACACCAGCAGGGGGATGACAAAGAGAAAGCTGATGATGAACAGCAGCCCGCCGTGGCTGACGGCCTCCCCCTCGGCAAAGCGGGGGTAGGGCGCCGGCTCCGGCGTCTCCTGAATGTCCGGGTGGTAGACCCGCAGAGAGCAGAGCGGGCAGCGCTCCACGCCCTGCTGCAGCTCCACGCCGCAGCGCACACAATACATAGGCGATCCTTTCCGATCAGCGGCCCGGTCGGCTGCCGGGCTGCCGGTCATTGCTCTCGATTTTCACATGGAAGCCCAGCTGCACCAGCTTCGGGAAGAAGATCCCCTCCAGCCGGGGCTCCACGGTGTTGCGCACCAGATTGATATAGGTGGTGCCCTGCCAGGAGCTGACGCTGCAGTTGTAGGGCGAGCTGGCCTGGGAACCCAGCACGAACTCCACCCGGCGCACATAGGGGGCCATGGCCTCCGGCAGCTCCACCATCCCCAGGTTGGAGAGGCTCATGCAGGCAACCCGTTCCCCGATGCTGTCAAAGACCAGGCGCATGATCAGCGTCTTGATGGGCAGGGGGACGATTTTCAGAAGGGGCTGGGCCTCGTCGTTCACATTGGGGGTGAAGATGGCGCGCATGTTTTTCTCGGTGATGGTCAGCTGCATCTGGCAGTGGACGATTTTTACCAGCTCCTCAAAGCTGTAGTCGCCCAGGCGGGGGTCCACGCCGATGTTGGCCACGGCTACGAAGTTGCGCATGGTCTCGCCCCCGTAAAGCTTGCGCAGATTCACGGGGATCTGCACCTTCACCGGCCGCTGCCGCCGACGCTGGGGCTGTTCCCGGGCCTGCATCTCCAGCAGAGACTGGAGCAGCAGCGCGGTGAGGTAGGCTGTCACCGTGACGCCCAGGGCCTTCGCCCGCTCACGCAAAAGGGCGCTGTCCACCATGCCCAGGGTCACATGCAGAAAGCGGTCCGGCTCCAGCTCGCCGCCGGGACGGTAGACGTCCCGGCTGTCCCGGGGCGCGGCCACGGGACCGGCGTTGTGCTGAAAGCTGTCCTGAAACTCCCCGGAAGGGGGCGCCTCGTCCAGATCCTTGAGGCCGCATTCCGCCGGGACCGAAACGCCGTAGCGCAGGCGAACGTATTCCGCCGCCAGGTTCTTGGCAAAGACGAGGCCGCCGGTGCCGTCGGTGACGGCATGGAAGAACTCCACCGCCATCCGGTCCCGGTAATAGAGGATGCGGATGGCGCAGCGGCGGATCTCCCCGCGGCTCATGCTCACAAGAGGCTGGGCGCTGTCCTCCCGCACCCGGGGCGCCGACTCCAGCTCCTCCAGGTAAAACCAGAAGGCGCTGCGCCGCAGCCGGACGCAGACCGAGGGGAAGCGCTTTGCCACCCGGTCCGCGGCCCGCTGCAGCAGCGCCGGGTCCACAGGGTCGGCAAAGGTGAAGGAGATGCGAAAGGCGTTGCTCCAATGCCGCCGCTGGGAGGCGGGGAAGATCAGCGCGGCGTTATCCAGCCGCATCCAGCGCAGCTTGCGGTTTTGCTCCTCCATGAAATCCCTCCTTCCCGTGGCTTTGGTCGGATTATACCGCAAATCAGCGCTGCCGTCCAGCCCGTGTTGACAGGGCGAGAGCTCCGGAGTATGCTGAATAGAGAGGCCCCAAAGGTGTAGAGCGGGCCGCGAAAGGAGTAGAGCGCCGTGGAAGAGATCAAAATCGGACGTTACCGGCACTTTAAGGGAAAGGAATATGAGGTGCTGGGCCTGGCCACCCACTCCGAGACCCTGGAGCCGATGGTGGTGTACCGTCCCCTGTACGGGGAGAGGGGGCTCTGGGTCCGCCCCGCCGCCATGTGGAACGAGATCGTGGAGCGGGACGGGCAGCGCTTTCGCCGCTTCACCTATATCGACTGAGCCTCTCGCCCTTTTTCGCGCTTTTCCCTTGCAATTCGGCCGAAGCGTGATAAAATAAAAGGTACTTTTTGCACTTGGGAGTAAGCTATGAGACGGATCAAATTCCTGCTTTGTATGCTGCTGGCGCTGAGCATGCTGCTGCCCTGCCTGCCGGGCGCGGCGGCGGAGGAGCCGGAGCAGGCGGAACAGACCGAGCAGACCGATCAGGCGTCGGACGAGGAGCGCTTCGCCGGAAAAACCTGGGACCAGGTGGTGGAGGAGTTCCTGCAGAGCTGGGGAACCGAGGAGAAGAAGGTCGGCATCGGCTATTACAACACCGTCACCGGGGAAGAGCACTATGTGAACCCGGATCAGTACATGGTGTCGGCCAGCATGTACAAGGTCCCGCTGAACATGGTGTTCCTGGACCGGGTGAGCAGCGGAGAAATGGACTGGGATACCACCATTTCCGGCTACCCCTATGAGCAGGCCCTGGAGCAGACCATCGTCCATTCCGACAACAACATCGCCGTCAACATGGTCCGCTGGGTCCTGGGCAACGGCAGATGGCAGGAGGGCCGCCGCGCCCTGGCCCCCTACTGCGGCCTGGACCCGGAGACGGTGGATTATAAGTTCCTGGAGAATAACTTCTCCACCCCGCGGCAAATGATTTCCTGCCTGCGGCTCCTGTACGAGAACCAGGACCGCTTCCCCCGCATCATCGAGACCATGCAGCGGGCGGAGCCCACCGAGTACTTCAAGCGCCGGGAGCGGCGCTTCAACATCGCCCATAAATACGGCTTCCTGCAGGAAGAGTATCACCTGTACATGAACGACTGCGGCATCGCCTTTACGGACGAGCCCATTCTGATGGTCCTCTTCACGGACAACGTGGTTCACGCCTATGACGTGCTCACGGAGTTCTGCACCCTGATGTGCGACTATGCCCAGTACCACCACGTCCTGCGCCTGGAGGAAGAGGCCGCGGAGGCCGAACGGCAGCGCCAGGAGGCGGAGCGGCTGGAGGCGGAGCGCCGGGCGGCCGAGGAGGCCGCGGCGCAGCAGGCCGGCGAACAGGGGGAGGAGCCCACGGTTCCCGTCCCGCCCCAGACGGGAGGAAACGGCGACCCGGCCTCCGATCCGGAGGACGGATCGGCCGCCGCCACGCCTGCGACAGAGCGGGCACAGCAGCCGGGACCCGGCCTCGGGGTGCTGATCCCCTGCGGCGCCGCGCTGCTGGCGGGGCTCATCGCCATGATCGTACTGGCGGCCCAGGGGAAAAAGAATCGCGTCCGGTCCCGGAGCTTTGTGCTGACGGCCCTGGTGCTGACGCTGCTCACCCTGGGACGCATCGGCTGGCCCGCCTACCGGAGCTTCCGGGATCGCCCCTCCGGCGACCCCCAGGAGACAGTGCGGGAGTTCTTTGCCGCGGTGGTCCAGCGGGATTATCCCCGGGCCTACGGCTGGCTGGACGGGGTGGAGACCCTGGGCCTGGAATATGAGCCGGAGGGAGACTGCCAGCGGATGATCTTCGAGACCATGCGGGTGGAGTTTGCCGCTGAGCTCTATGGAGAATGCACCGTCAGCGGCGATCGGGCCTACCAGCAGGTCAACTGCCGCTACCTGAACCTGGACAAGCTGGACAGCGACGCCCGCACCCAGGCCCTGACCCTGATCAGCCGCTATGCCAGCACCCACTCGGTGGGCGAGCTGTACAACGAAAATGGCAACTACCGCCCCGAGCTGGTGCGGGAGGCCTGGGAGCAGGCGGCAGCGGAGCTTTTGCAGCAGCCGGAGAATTACCGCAGCTCCGGCGGGGTGCAGCTGGAGCTGCGCTGGCATGACGGCGCCTGGCACATCGTGCCCAACGAAAAGCTGCTGCAGCTGCTCAGCGGCGGCATCGCGCTGCAGGAAAAGGAGGGAGAGGCATGAGCGGCGAAGCCAATCTGGATCTGGACGCCATCCTGGCGGAGTTTCACAGCCAGGAGACGGCGGAGCCGAAACCGGAGCGCGCGCCGACACCCCGCCGCCGGAGCCAAGCCGTCCCCACGGAGAGCGGCGAGCCCCTTTCCCGCCCCGGCAGGCACGCGGCCCCGGAGCCTGTGGCGCCGCCGGTGGAGACGCCGCGCCCTGCCCCGACGGCACAGAGCGTGCCGCGGCCCGCAGCCCCGCTGCCCCGGCCGGAGCATGCGGAACCGCCCCGGCGGCAAGGCGGGGAGGCGGAGCCCTCCAAACGACCCGCCCGGCCGGCAAAGGCCGCGCAGACAGCCCGCCCGGCTCCCCGCCGGAAGGGCCGGAAGGGCAGCCTCTTCGCAACTCTTCTGCTGCTGGCGGCGCTGCTGGCGGGACTGCTCTTCTGGAGCATCCGCACGGAAAAGAAAAACAGTCCCCCGGAACCCACGCCCATCCGCATGGAGCTGGGCGAGGATCTGGCGGACTATCTCAGGGAGAGCGCCGGCAACAGCCGGAATTGATACGAAAAGCACCCGGAAGCATTGCTTCCGGGTGCTTTTCAGACGGGCGCGCCGAAATTCCCCCGGAGGAACTCCGGGGGAGTTTTTTGCATGCAGAGGCTCAGCCCGGCCTCTTGGCCAGAGCCTTTTCCAGAAAGCGGGCGTTGTCGATGATAAAGCGCTGGTGCGTCCCCTCGCCGATCAGCTCCTCTCCCGCCCAGGCGCGGACGGTGAAAACCAGACTGCGGCGGTCGATCTCGATCAGCTCGCTCTCCGCCCGGACGGTGAGACCCACGGGCGTGGCCGCCAGGTGGGAGACCTCCAGCCGGGTGCCAACAGTGCCCTGCCCCTCGGCAAGACAGGGCTGCACGGACGCGGCGGCGGCGTTTTCCATCAGGGCCAGCATGGCGGGGGTGGCGAACACGGGCAGCAGGCCGCTGCCCATGGCGGCGGCGGTGTTTTCCTCGGTCACCGGGGTTTCGGCAACGCCTTTGAGACCGATCTGCAGTTCAGACATGATGGTTCCTCCTTATGATTTGCGGAGAATGCGGGCCAGCAGGCTCTTCTTCTCCGTTTTGGGCTCCTCCGGGATCAGAGCCTTCCAGCCCTCGGGACCCCGGTATTTCAGCACGGCCACCTGGGGCTCCATGTCCCCGGTGACGGTGAGGGTGTCGGTGTCATAGCGATGGATAAAGTCGGGGGACTCGAACCAGTTGATAAACTCCTGTACGCCCTCCAGCCGGTGGGCGCCGCGATTTTCGTCCCGGTAGTGCATGGGGATGATGACCTTGGCCATGATCTCGTCCGTGGCCCGCTTGGCCTCCTGGGAGGGCAGAGCCGTGGCGGAGCCGGCGCAGATCATGCACACGTCCGCGCCGAAGAGACGGGAAATCTGTCCCCCGTCCAGCTGCGTGCCCAGATCGCCCATGTGCACCAGCTTCAGCCCGTCCGCCTCCAGAATGTGGATCAGCGTAAAGCCCCGCCAGTTGCCCATCTTGAACTCATGGGGCGCCTTGAGGGTGCTGATGGTGAAGGGGCAGTCGCTCTCCGGCCGACCGGAGAGAACCACGCCCTCCCGGTAGTTGTGGCCGAAATGCTCGTGACTGACCAGCAGCTTGTCCGCCTTTACCCGCAGCTTGGGGTAACCGGCGGTGTAATCGCTGTTATAGGGATCAATGACGACGGTGTAGCCTTTGTGGGTAATGGCAAAGCAGGCATGTCCCAGCCATTGTATGGTCATAAAGAGACCTCCTTAACACGAAAAACTCAATGCGCAAGGCTTTTCAGCCTTCCATCACGTGCAGCGCGCGGATCTGGGGATTGGTGATGCGGCCCTGGACGGCGAAGGCGTGAGGCTCCAGATAGTCCCAGTTCCCGTCGGAGAGACCCTGAGCGCGCAGCTCTCCGGCCACGGTGGCGCAGATATCCTCCACCACGCCCTGGCGCAGGGCCGGGTCGTTCTCGCCGGTCAGCAGAAATTCCAGCGCCGTGCGCAGATGACCCAGCCCGGGCAGGTCCTCCATGCCCCGCAGCATCCACTTGGTATAGGGCATGTGCCGCTTTTCCAGCAGGTAGATCGCACCGCAGGCGGCCCGGACGAAGTCCGCCAGCTCCAGAGCGGCGGCCCCCGCCTCCCCGTGCTTCAGGCAGCGGCCGTAGTTGTACTGGCCCGTCTGGGCCATCTCGATGAGCCGGGCAGCCAGCTTCTTCTTCCGCACGTCCTCCGGCATGCCGTGCAGCAAGGTCTCCCGGATGGCGGTGAAGGCGCCCAGATCGTCCCGAAACACCGCCCCGTTGGTGGCCTCGGCCAGGGCGGAGGACGGCAGGGACAGCCACTGCTGCCAGCTCTCCGGCGCGCCGGGGCTGCCGGTGTAGCGCCGATAGAAGAAGGCGATGCGGCGTACGCCGCAGTTGTCCTCCGCCAGGGCGCTGCGCTCTGAGCCTTCGCCCAGCGGCAGACTGCGATAAGCCCGGTTCAGGACCACGCCATAGCGCAGATCGTCCTCATCCGTGAGCCACAGACAGAAGCCGCGGGCAAAGTCGTGATCCCGGGAGAGCTCGTCGTCATAGCCGTAGCACTCCGAGCCGTGGCCCGCAAGACCCACGGCCACCCGGCCCTCCAGCTCCGGAAACTGCTGGTGCAGCATAGGGCGGCCGTATTCCTCATACAGCGCCCGCGCCTCGTCAAGCCCCCGCATAGATCCGCTCCGCCCTTTCCTTCAATTCTTTGGAATAGAGAAAATAGCCGAAATAATCAAAGCTGGGGGCGCACTTGGAGATGGTGAAGGCGTGGTAGCCGTCCCGGGGAAGCGCCGGGGCGTTCAGATGCTCCCAGGCTTTTTCCATGCAGTCTCCGATGCGGGGGTCCTCCGGGTCCTGCCGGTCATAGAGCTCCGCCAGGTTGCACCAGGTCACCGCCAGCTCGTTATCCGGATGGGGGCAGCGGGCGATCACCCGCAGGGCCGTCCGGAAGGATTGCTCCGCCCGGTCCCAGTCCTCCACGTCCTCATAGCTCAGGCCCATGTTGTTGTAGAGCCCGCCGAAGCGATAGTCCGTGGGGTCCAGATTGTTGGCGTACACCCGGGAGACGTGGGTGAAAATGGGCAGCGACTCCCTGGCCAGGCCGAAGCACTTCATGGTGGTGGCGGCGTTCAGCAGCACCGTTGCGCCGGAGACGGTGCTGCCCATCCGGTGGATGCGGATGAGGTCCAGCGCGTCGTTCACGGCGGCGATGCCCTTTTCCCGGTTCCCGTCCCGCCGGTGATGACCCAGCAGCTCGCTGAGCATGCTCAGCTCTCCCCGCCAGTCGCCGATAGCCCGGGCCTCATCCCGCCGACGTTCCAGATAGGCGCCCGCTTCCGCCTCCCGGCCGCTGTTGTAGAGCGCATCCAGCTCCGCGATGGCGGCGGGAACGTCGATGCTCTCCCGGCAGGGTTCGGCGTCGGGGCTGCCGGTGTAAAGGCTGCTGTCAAAGCAGCAGCAGGGCTCCAGATAATCCATAAAAATCCTCCCTTGATTGCGGGTTGGAATATGCGTATAATATCGACAGAATAACGGTATTATAAAGCAAAAAAACCGAAGTGTAAATAAGGAGAATCGTTATGCCGAATCATCTCGCCCATGAGCGCTCGCCCTATCTGCTGCAGCACGCGGACAATCCCGTGGACTGGTATCCCTGGGGGGAGGAGGCCTTTGAAAAGGCCCGGCGGGAGCAGAAGCCCCTGTTCCTCTCCATCGGCTATGCCACCTGCCACTGGTGCCACGTGATGGCGGAGGAGTCCTTTGAGAACCAGGCGGTGGCCGCCATCCTGAACCGGGACTTCGTGGCGGTGAAGGTGGACCGGGAGGAGCGGCCTGATGTGGACGCGGTGTATATGGAAGCCTGCATGGCCCTCAACGGCAGCGGCGGCTGGCCCCTCACCATTCTGATGACGCCGGAGCAGCAGCCCTTCTTTGCTGGCACCTATCTGCCCCGGGAGAACCGGGGGCGGCAGCTGGGGCTGATCCCTCTGCTGCAGGCGGTGGCCGCCAAGTGGAAGCAGGACCGGACGGGCCTGGTAAAGACCGCCGGGGAGCTTACCGCCTACCTGCGCCAGGAGCAGCCTCTGGAGGCTGGAGCCCTGGATGAGACGCTGCCGCGGCGTGCCTATGAACAGCTGCGGGATTCCTTTGACAAGGACTTTGCCGGCTTCGGCACGGCACCCAAGTTCCCCACGCCCCACAATCTTCTTTTCCTGCTGCACTACGCGGCACTCAGCGGCGAAAAGGACGCCCGCCGCATGGCCGAGCAGACCCTGCAGCAGATGGCCCGGGGCGGGATCTATGACCAGATCGGCGGAGGCTTTTGCCGCTACGCCACGGATCGGGAGTGGCTGGTGCCCCATTTTGAAAAGACGCTGTACGACAATGCCCTGCTGGCGCTCTGCTATCTGGAAGCCTGGCAGGAGGGACACTTCGCCCTCTACCGCCGGGTGGCGGAGGAGACCCTGGACTACTGCCTGCGGGAGCTGCAAAGCGAGACCGGCGGCTATTACAGCGGCCAGGACGCGGACAGCGAAGGGGAGGAAGGCGGCTTCTATCTCCTGAGCCCCAAGGAGGTCAAGAGCGTCCTGGGTGAGGACGAGGGACGACATTTCTGCGAGTGCTATGACATCACCGAGGAGGGCAACTGGCACGGCGCGAGCATCCCCAATCTGCTGCTGAACCAGCGCTGGAATCTGCTGCCGGAGGGCTATGCGGCCTATCGGGAGCGGCTGCGGGACTTCCGCGCCGCTCGCCGGGAGCTGCGGACCGATCGGAAGCTGCTCACCGCCTGGAACGGGATGCTGCTCATGGCCCTGGCCCGGGCGGGCCGCGTCCTGGAGCGGGAGGATTACGCTCAGGCAGCCCGCAGGCTTTGCCGCTTCCTGCTGGACGGGGCGGGCGGAGCCTCGCCGGAGACGCTGCAGGCCGTCTGCTATGAGGAGGGGAGCGGTCCCCGGCTGCCCGCCCAGCTGGACGATTATGCTTTTGCGGCGCTGGGCCTGCTGGAGCTCTACGCCCTGGACTATGACGCCGCGCTGCTGCTGCAGGCAGAGGCGCTGGCAGAGCAGATCCTCCGGCATTTTGCGGCGGAGAGCGGCGGCTTTTATCGGGTCTCCGATCAGGGGGAGAGGCTCCTCAAGCGCCCACTGGAGCGCTATGACGGGGCGCTGCCCTCCGGCAACAGCGCCGCGGCGGTCCTGTTCGACCGGCTGCGCCGTCTGAGCGGCAGGGAGCGCTGGCGGGAGGCAGCGGAGAAGCAGGCGGCTTTCCTCAGCGCCGCCGCCGGGCAATACCCGGTGGGCAGCGCCTTCGGCCTGCTGGGCCTGCTGGGCCAGGTCTACCCCGGCCGGGAGCTGGTCTGCGCGCCGGCGGGGGAGGAAGTCCCCGACCTGCTTCGGCACATCACCGCCCGATTTGACCCCGCGCTCAGCGTCCTGCTGAAGCGGCCGGGGGACGAGATCCTGGCGCGCTTCGCCCCCTTCACTGCCGACTGCGGACCGAGGGAGGGGAAGGCCGCCTTCTATACCTGCGAGAACGGAGCCTGCTCCCTGCCCTTTACGGAATGAGCCGGCCTCCGAGAGAGAAAGGAGAAGTACCATGAGAACCCACACAAATCTGCTCCGGCGCGGAGCGCTGCTCCTCGCGCTGCTGCTCCTGGCCGGCTGCCTGGCCGCCTGCTCGGCAGGGCCCGCAAACCAGGTCCCCCAGCCTCCTGCCCGGGACACGGCCCCGGTGGTGACCGTGACCCCCACCGAGGGTGCCGCCCAGCCTGCCCCGGCGGAGGAAGCCACCGCCGAAGCGGAGAGCTCCGCTGCCCAGCCGGAGACAGCCGCGATGCCCCCGTCCTTCCGGGAGCTCTGCGGCCGCTGGACCGAGCCGGAGGGGCGGGCGGAGCTCTGGATTCAGTACGTGGAAGGGGAGGACCCGGTGTTCAGCCTGTTCATTCCCGGCTCCGCTGCCATCAACAACACGCGCGCCCGGCAGGACCAGGGCGGCGCCTTTGAATATGAGGATCGGTATCTCCTGGGCGTCGGCGCCTCCGGCAGCCTCACCCAGGAGGACGGCATCCCGGTGCTGCGCCTGCGCAACTGCAGCCTGAAGCTGGAGCCGGAATCGGAGCTTCGCTTCACGATGCGGAGCCCTGCTCCCGATTACGCGACCCTGTATGCCCCGGTGCTGGACGCCTGGATGGAGCATGAGCTGGCCGGCGGCGGCCTGGAAAACTGGTACGGGGATGAGCCCGGCTACGTCCACTGCGGCCTCACCGGCGCGGATCACTTCGGCTACCAGTACTGGGATCTGGACCGGGACGGCAGCCCCGAGCTGATCCTGGGCGTGATCTACAGCCCGGAGGAGACGGCAAAGGATGAGCCGGGGGCGGGGCTCTACAGCCACAATCTGATCCTGGACCTCTTTACCCTGGACGGGGACAGCCCCCGCTATGTGGTCAACAGCGGCGACCGCTACCGCTACAGTCTGACCACGGACGGGCTCATCTACTATGAGGGCTCCGGCGGCGCGGCCTACAGCGAGCAGGCCACCTACCAGCTGTACAAGGGCGAGCTGCGCATGGCGGCGGGTCTTTGTGTCGACGGGGGAGACGACGCCTGCTTCACCGTGGAGGGCGGCTTCAACCCGGAACACAGCGGCTATACCAACATACCGTCGGACGAGTTTTTCTGGCTTTGGGACAACAATCGGGAGCTCTACCTCTATGAGCGCTTCGCTCCTCTGGTCCTTCGGCCGCTGCTGGTCTCCGAGGCCTGAGGGCGGGCAGTACCAACGACGGGGGGCGGCGATCTGCCGCCCCTGCGGTGCGGGACGCGGCGCGCAGCGTTACACCGCAATTTCCTCATCCGGCGCAGCCGGGTTTTCTCACGCATGATTTTCGGATCCCTTGGCAGCGGGGCATAAAAAAATCGCCCCCGTCTCCGGGAGCCGACTGAAAAAAGGCAAAAAAAGAAGCAGCCCTTGACTGTGACACGTCCGATTTTTCACACAGTCAAGGGCTACTTCTCAGTATTCTTGGTATCTAACATCCTGGTTACCTCTCTTTCTTCAGATTTGTGCCGCCGTGTCGTTCCCGGGACTCGCTATCGGCCTTCTTGTGGGGTCCATCCCCCGTCCTCATAAGTGAGGTATGCTCATTACCGTCGTTCCCGCTTGCGCATCCCCGGCAGCTGCCGCGTGTTCCCAATCCTCGGAACTTGCCTATATGGATAACGGACTTTCATCCTTTCTGGCTATAATATAGCAGATCGCTCCCGGAAAAGCAAGAGCAAATCTGTACAAAACTCACAAAGAAAACTTGTAGAATCGGCTGATTTTCAGCACAGTTCGTAAAAATAACCAAAAATACCGTTGACAAGTCAAACCGATTCATCATATAATAATTACGTTGGGGCAAAAAACCGGCCGTCATTTGACGGCCGGTTTTTCAGTCTATTTGCCGGAGATAGGCCCGCAGGGCCGTGGGGATGGAGTAGCGCCCCCGGATCTCTCCGGCACTCTCCCACACCAGGCCCTCCGTCTCCGCGGGCAGCTCGAGCATGTAGCCGCGCATGTGCCATTCCACATGGGTGAAGATGTGCCTGGCCTCCCCGCAGGGGAGGAGAGACAGCGCCTCGGGGTATCGCGCCAGGAGCGCTTCCTCCGAAACAAAGCCCTCCTCATTGGGAAATTCCCAGAGGCCCGCCAGCAGGCCCTTCTTTTCCCGCTGCCGGATTGCCCAGTGTTCCCCGCAGCGCAGCAGCAGCACCGTTCGCTCCTCGATGCGCCGGGGCCGGGGCGGCGCCTTTACCGGATAACGCTCCGCCGTGCCCCGCTCCCCGGCGAGACAGAGGCTGCGCAGCGGGCAGAGGGAGCATTTCGGCGCGCCGTTGGGGAGACAGACCGTCTCGCCCAGCTCCATGAGCCCCTCGGTGACAAGGGCGGCGTCCGCTCCGGAGGGGTAGTGCGCCCGCAGAAGCGCCGTCATGGCCTTTTTCGTGGCGGGGGCCAACACGTCCGCCTCGCTCTCCACCAGGCGGGAGAGCACCCGCAGCACGTTTCCGTCCACGGCAGGCTCCGCCTGGCCGCAGGCGATGGAGGCGATGGCTCCGGCGGTGTAGTCCCCGATGCCGGGCAGCGTCTTGAGCTGGGCCGCGGAGGAGGGCAGGGTTCCGCCGTAGTCCCGCATCACGACCTGGGCGGCTTTTTTCAGATTTCTGGCCCGGCTGTAGTAGCCAAGCCCCTCCCAGAGCTTCATCAGGCGCTCGTCGTCCACCTCGGCCAGGGCGGCCACGTCCGGCAGCTCCGCGAGGAAGCGGCGGTAGTAGGGGATCACAGCCTCGATCCGCGTCTGCTGCAGCATGATCTCCGAGATCCAGATCCGGTAAGGCGTGGGCTTCTCCCGCCAGGGCAGCACCCGTCGGCTGAGACTGTACCAGTCCGCGATCTTCGGCAGGGCCAGTTGGATTCTTTCCGCGTCTGTCATGGCGCACCTCGTGTTTGGAATGTCCCGATCATAGCACAGGCGCGCCAAAACCGCAAGCGCCCCGCTCGAAGGAGCGGGGCGCGCTGCATATGGGATAAGCTTACGGCGCGGGGGTTCTCAATATAGGATCAGTCCCCGATGGCGAAAAGGCCGCCGGCGCCGCCGGAATGGAGGAACAGCACCCGATCCTCCGGCCGGAAGGCGCCCTCCCGGGCCATTGCCAGAAGGCCGGCGAAGGCCTTGCCGGTGTAGACCGGGTCCAGGAAAAGGCCCTCCTTCGCCGCCATCAGGGCGATGGCCTCGCTGCCTGCCTCCGAGGGCAGGGCATAGCCTGGGCCGCACATGTCCCGCAGGTGGTAATCCGCCGGGGTGACGGAGATGTCCAGCTCCAGCAGCGCCGCCGCCTCCCGCATGAGGGTGGGCGTGATCCGGTCAAAGGGATCGGTGTCCACCATCATGCCGTGGACCTTTGTCCCCGGCAGGAAGAGCTTGGCGCCCAGGGCGAGGCCCGCCATGGTCCCGCCGCTGCCCTCGGCGCAGATGATGTGGTCGAAGGACAGACCCTGCCCGGCGATCTCCCGGGCGCAGTCCACATAGCCCAGAGTGCCCAGGGCGTTGGAGCCTCCGCAGGGGATCTTGTAATAGGGCAGACCCAGAGCCTGGCCGATCCGGTCCATCTCCCTGTAAATGTCGGCATAATCATCGGTATCCACAAAGCGCACGTCCGTCCCCATCAGCTTTTCCAGCAGCTGATTGCCCAGACACGCGGTGACGCCCCGCTTTTTCAGCACCAGGATCGGCGTCATGCCCAGCTTTCCCGCCGCCGCGGCGGTGAGCATGGCGTGGTTGGACTGCGCACCCCCGGTGGTGAACACGAGCTCCGCCCCGCGGGCTTTGGCGTCCGCCAGCAAAAACTCCAGCTTGCGGGTCTTGTTCCCGCCCAGACCCAGACCGGTCAGATCGTCCCGCTTGACGTAGACCCGGGTGCCCAGCAGCCGGCTGATGTTTTCCAGCTTCTGAATGGGGGTGGGAAACTGCCCCAGCCTGACCCGGGGGAACTGATCCAATGTCTTCATTCCGCGCCTCTCCCTTCTCTGCGGCTTCCTGCTCTCTTACCTCGATTGTAATACCAATCTTCAATAAAACGCTTGATAATCAAGCGTTTTATGCGCAGCCACTGCTGCGCCGAGCAAAGCCTGTGCTTTGCTCAAGATTGGTATTACACGGTTTCGTCAAGGGCGCAATGCGCCCTTGACGGTGAGCAGAAGGCTCACCGTCAATAAAACGTTTTTCAATCGTTTTATTGACGAAGAGTATAGCATATCCCGCTCCCGGCGGCAAGAAAAACCGCTCCGAGCGCGGAGAGAAAGAAAACCAACGCCCGCGGCCTCAAAAAAGGCGGCGGGCATTGGTTTACCGGGGAGATGGGGGAGGGCTCATGCCTCCCCCATCTTCTCCCGCAGGTCATGGAGGCTCTTGTCATACTGGGCCCGGCTGATGGCCTTGCGCTCCAGAAACAGGCCCAGGGTGCGCTTCTGCGCCAAAAAGAGCCGATGATTCTTCTCCGCGTGGGACAGCGCGTCCCAAGCGGGGTTTTCGATCGTCACGTCCATACTGCGAAGTCTCCTTTGATGGTTCTTCTTCCCTGACAGGATAGCACATTCGACGGGAAAAGACAAGCGTTGCTCGCTTCCCCCGCCCCGCATGGAGAGAATAGCAGATGTGCTGTCCCATAAAAAGGACTTCCAGACCGTGGGAGGAGTTTATTCGGCGGTGTAGTTGTCGAAATAGCCCTGGATGAAGACGATGGGGGTGCCCTTGTCGCCGGAGCCGGAGGTCAGGTCGCAGAGGGAGCCGATCAGGTCCGTCAGCCGCCGGGGGGTGGTGCCCTCGGAGGCCATCTGGCCCACCAGGTCGCCGTCCTTTTTGCGGATCTCCTCCTCAATGGCCTGGCGCAGCTCCTCGCCGGAGAGAGCGGCAAAGTCGTTGTCCGCCAGGTACTTGAGCTTCAGCTCGTTGGGCGTGCCCTCCAGGCCCCGGGTGTAGGCCGGAGAGACCACCGGGTCCGCCAGCTCCCAGATCTTGCCGATGGGGTCCTTGAAGGCTCCGTCGCCGTAGACCATGACCTCAATGCGCTTGCCGGTCTTTTCCAGCAGCTCCGCCTGGATGGCGTCCACCAGGCTCTGGCAGTCCCGGGGGAAGAGCTTGACCTTGTCCTCGGTGGCCTTGTTGGAGCCCAAAAGCCCATAGCGCTCGTTGTAGCCGCTGCCGTTGACCGGGGCGGTCATCAGCTCGTGCAGACCGAAGACCCGCTCCGCCCCCGCGGCCTTGAGCATGCGGGAGGTCCGGGACCGGGTGTGGATATCGCAGTGGATCACGTTCTTGGTATAGTCCAGGATCCGGCGGGGATCGTTGGCGAAGATCACCTCCGCCTCGGCTCCGGATTCCCGGATCAGCTGGGTGTAATAATCCACATAGTCCACGCCGGTGAAGCGATGGACCCGGTGGCCGAAGAGGGTGCGGTACTGCCGCAGCGTCAGCAGATCCCGATAGGGGTCCACGCCCTTCTCATCCAGACTGTCCCAGTCCACCAGATGGTTGCCCACCTCATCGGAGGGATAGGAGAGCATGAGGACGATCTTCCTGGCGCCCCGGGCGATGCCCCGCAGGCAGATGGCAAAGCGGTTGCGGCTGAGAATGGGGAAGATGACCCCCACCGTGCCGCCGCCCAGCTTCTCCCGCACGTCGGCGGCGATATCCTCCACCGTGGCGTAGTTGCCCTGGGCCCGGGCCACGATGGCCTCGGTCATGGCCACCACGTCCCGGTCATGGAATTGAAAGCCCTCCTGCTCCGCGGCGCGCAGCAGGCAATCGGGCACGATCTGCTTCAGATCGTCGCCCTCGCGGATGATGGGGGCGCGAATGCCCCGGGATACGGTTCCTACCATACGACTCATGGAATACACCTGGCCTTTCTTTAACGGAAATACCGGACCGCCGCTTCAAACATGCGCAGGTCGTAGCGGCCGGGAACGTTTTTGTACAGATTGCTGCCGATGCGCTCGGCGTGGCCCATCTTGCCGAAGACGCGGCCATCGGGAGAGGTGATGCCCTCCACGGCGAAGAGAGAGCCGTTGGGGTTGAAGCGCAGGTCGGCGCTGACCCGGCCGTCCAGATCCACATACTGAGTGGCGATCTGGCCGTTTGCGGCCAGGGCGCGGACGGTGGCCTCATCCGCCAGGAAGCGGCCCTCGCCGTGGGAGATGGGTACGCTGTAGATTTCGCCCACCTCGGTCAGCGCCAGCCAGGGGGACTTGTTGGAGGCGATCCGGGTGCGGACGATCCGGCTCTGGTGCCGGGCGATGGTGTTGAAGGTGAGGGTGGGGCTCTTCTCGTCCGGCTCGGTGATGCGCCCGTAGGGCACCAGACCCAGCTTGATGAGGGCCTGGAAGCCGTTGCAGATGCCGCAGATCAGCCCGTCCCGCTTCTCCAGCAGCTCCATGACCCCCTCTTTCACGGGGCCGGAGCGGAAGAAAGCGGTGATGAACTTGCCGGAGCCGTCCGGCTCGTCGCCGCCGGAGAAGCCGCCGGGGATGAAGATCATCTGGGACTCCTGCAGGCGGGCGGCAAAGCGCTCCACACTGCGGGAGATGCCCTCGGCGCTGAGATTGTTGATCACCAGGATCTCCGGCTCGGCTCCGGCGTCGGCGACGGCGCGGGCGCTGTCCACCTCGCAGTTGGTGCCGGGGAAGGCGGGGATCAGCACCCGGGGCCGGGCGCAGCGGATCGCGGGGGCGGGCCGGCTCTGGGCCGAGAAGGAGAAGGTGTCCAGCTTTGGCGCGGCGGCGGAGGAGCGGCAGGGATAGACGCTCTCCAGCTTGCCCTCGTAGAGGGCCAGAAGCTCCGCGCAGGGGACGCGCTCGTCCCCCTGGGAGAAGCAGCCGTCCTCGGTGAAAACGCCCAGCTCCTCGCCGGGAAGGTCCTCGTCCGTCTCCAGCAGGAAGGCGCCGTAGTCATAGCCGAAAAGCCGCTCCGGGCTGAGCTCTTCCCGGAAGCGGAAGCCCAGACCGTTGCCCAGGGCCATTTTCACGGCGGCGCAGGCGTCGCCCCCCTGGCCGGGGGTGTAGCAGGCGAAGACCCTGCCCGCGCGCATCAGCTCGTGGACCGTGTCGAAGAGCCGCAGCAGGGAGGCTGCCGTGGGAAGGCCGTGGGCGTCCTTTTCCGGCGCAAGGCGGATCAGCCGGTGGCCGGCCTTTTTGGCCTCGGGGGAGATAATGTCTCCGGTCCGGGCAGTGGTGACGGCGAAGGAGACCAGGGTGGGCGGCACGTCAAGGCTTTCAAAGCTGCCGCTCATGGAGTCCTTGCCGCCGATGGCGGCAACGCCCAGACCCATCTGGGCCTCGAAGGCGCCCAGCAGGGCGGAAAGGGGCTTGCCCCAGCGCGCCGGGTCCTTGCCCAGACGCTCAAAGTATTCCTGGAAGCTGAGATACACGTCCCGGAAGGGGGCGCCGGAGGCCACCAGCTTGCACACCGACTCCACCACGGCCAGGTAGCCGCCGTGATAGGGGCTGCGCTCCGACAGGAAGGGGTTGAAGCCCCAGCTCATGAGGGAGCAGTCCTCGGTGTGGCCGTGCTCCAGGGAGATCTTCTGCACCATGGCCTGGACCGGGGTGAGCTGGTGCCGGCCGCCGAAGGGCATGAGCACGCTGCCGGCCCCGATGGTGGAGTCAAAGCGCTCGCTGAGACCCCGGCGGGAGCAGCAGTTCAGATCCGCTGCCATGGCCCGGAGGCTTTCCGAAAAGCCGCCGGAGACAGGCTGTTCGGGGGGCAGGGGGGCGGCGGCAGCCACGCTGATGTGCTTGGCGGCGCCGTTGGTGTCCAGAAAGGCGCGGCTCAGATCCACGATCCGGCGGCCGTTCCAACGCATCTGGAGCCGGGGCTCCGCCTGCACGGTCGCCACGGGGACGGCCTGCAGGTTCTCCGCCTCTGCCAGGGCCAGGAAGGCGTCCCGGTCCTCGGGGGCGATGACCACGGCCATGCGCTCCTGGCTCTCGCTGATGGCCAGCTCCGTGCCGTCCAAGCCCTCATACTTCCGGGGGACGGCGTTGAGATCGATGTCCAGACCCTCCGCCAGCTCCCCGATGGCAACGGACACGCCGCCCGCGCCGAAGTCGTTGCAGCGCTTGATCATCCGGGTGGCGGCGGGATTGCGGAACAGGCGCTGGAGCTTGCGCTCCTCGGGGGCATTGCCCTTCTGCACCTCGGCCCCGCAGGTCTCCACCGAGTGGGCGTCGTGGGCCTTGGAGGAGCCGGTGGCGCCGCCGATGCCGTCCCGCCCGGTGCTGCCGCCCAGGAGGATCACCAGGTCCCCGGGGGCGGGGACCTCCCGCCGGACGTTCCGGGCGGGGGCGGCGGCGATGACCGCGCCGATCTCCATGCGCTTGGCGGCGTAGCCCGGGTGATACCACTCGTCCACGATGCCGGTGGCAAGGCCGATCTGGTTGCCGTAGGAGGA
>ODAJ012112229.1_pt1 | contig 21398 bp, 17 predicted proteins | sample 1539241 | NCBI WGS metagenome assembly ODAJ01 (sample SAMN02144231, study PRJEB22623) | gut metagenome | biome: sheep rumen | host: Ovis aries | place: New Zealand | reverse complement strand
TCCAGGCGATTGTCGAGAGCAACCGCACCCGCAAGGATTATATTGCGGATCGCGTGCTTGAGATCGCAGGAAGTTATACAGCTTCTGCAGATTACTCCCGTTCGCAGGAAAAGAAGCAGAAAGAAATCATCGTCGGCGTATACCGTTTGACCATGAAAGCAAATTCGGACAATTTCCGACAAAGCTCAATCCAGGGTGTCATGAAGCGCATCAAAGCAAAAGGCGCAAAAGTCGTAATCTATGAGCCGACTCTTGAAAACGGCAGCACCTTTTTCGGAAGCCTTGTCATGAACGACCTCAAAAAATTCAAACGCATGTGCGGCTGCATCATCGCAAACCGCTATGATCCTGTACTGGACGACGTGGAAGAAAAGGTTTATACAAGAGATCTGTTCCGCAGGGACTGATTTTTTGACAGGAGGAATCATATGAGAATCACAGTTGCAGGCGTCGGATATGTCGGGTTGTCCCTTGCCGTTCTGCTGTCGCAGAAGCATACGGTCACCGCGATTACAACCACCGAGAAAAAAGCTGAAATGCTGAACCGGTTTATCAGTCCGATCCGGGATGATGAAATCGAACGTTTCTTTTCCGAAGCGCGCAGCGGTTCCCGCAAGCTGGACCTGCGAACGACGACCGATAAAGCCGCAGCATACGGCAGCGCAGATCTTGTCATCATCGCTACGCCTACCAATTACGATGATGAGCATCACTTCTTTGACACAAGCGCGGTCGAAGACGCGATCAAATGGACCCTGAAAGTCAATCCGCATGTACTGATGGTCATCAAGTCCACGATTCCGGTCGGATATACGGAATCTGTCCGCAAAAAATACGGCGCCGACAATATCCTTTTCAGTCCGGAATTTCTGCGGGAATCCAAAGCGCTTTACGATAATCTTCATCCGAGCCGCATTGTGGTCGGCTGTGCGGACATGCAAAAATCCGAAGCGCAAATGTTTGCCGACCTGCTTTTGGAAGGCGCAAGGACCGAAGAAGATCGCGCCGGTCAGCTGCCGCAGAACATTCCCGTGCTGCTGACGCATCTGACCGAAGCCGAAGCAATCAAGCTGTTTGCAAACACCTATCTTGCGGTGCGCGTTGCATACTTCAATGAGCTTGATACGTATGCGCAGGTCAAGGGGCTTGATACGCAAATGATCATCGACGGTGTGTGTCTGGATCCGCGCATCGGCGGGCACTACAACAACCCTTCTTTCGGATTCGGCGGATACTGTTTGCCGAAGGATACCAAACAGCTGCTTGCGAACTATCGCGGCGTACCGCAGTCCATGATTCGCGCCGTTGTGGACAGTAACGTCATTCGCAAGCAGTATATTGCGGACACAGTCATTGCCCGCAAGCCGAAAACCGTCGGCGTTTATCGTCTCACGATGAAATCGAATTCCGACAACTTCCGCGCTTCGGCGATTCAGGATATCATGAAGCACATACAAAGCGCCGGCATACAGATCATCATTTACGAACCGACGCTTCAAGACGGGGACACGTTCTTCGGCTTCGGCGTAGTCAACGATCTCAACCGGTTCAAAGCCGAAAGCGACGTGATCCTGGCAAACCGGTTTGATGCCGACGTTCTTCAGGACGTCGTTTCCAAGGTTTATACCCGTGATTTATTCAGAAGGGATTGAATATGGGCAAGGAACACATTGATCTGAACAACAAGTCCATCCTCGTTACCGGATCGCCCGGCTTCGTCGGCGCGAATCTGGTACTGCGACTGCTCGGGGATTTGCGGAGCGGTACTGTTATCTCATTTGACAACATGAACGACTACTATGATCCCGCGCTGAAAGAGTATCGTCTGTCTCTGATCGAGAACACCGCCCGTTCTTCTCCGGTCAGGCATGTGTTTATCAAAGGTTCTATTGCGGACAAGGCACTTGTTGACCGCGTTTTTGCGGAATATAAGCCTGCGATCGTCGTGAATCTCGCCGCGCAGGCGGGCGTTCGATATTCGATCGACCATCCGGATGTGTATATCGAATCGAATCTGATCGGGTTTTACAACATTCTCGAAGCGTGCCGCCGCAATCCCGTTGCGCATCTGGTGTACGCTTCCTCCTCTTCCGTTTACGGCGGGAACAAGAAGGTGCCTTTTTCTACGGACGACAGAGTGGACCATCCTGTCAGTCTGTATGCCGCAACTAAAAAATCAAACGAACTGCTTGCACACAGTTACAGCAAGCTATACAATATTCCCTCCACAGGACTTCGTTTCTTTACGGTCTACGGTCCCGCCGGGCGTCCCGACATGTTTTATTACTCCGCTACGCAAAAGCTGGTTGCCGGAAAAACCATACAGATTTTTAACTACGGCAACTGCAAGCGGGATTTCACTTATATAGACGATATCGTCGAAGGCGTGATCCGCGTCATGCAGGGCGCGCCGGAAAAGGCGACCGGAGACGACGGCCTTCCGATTCCGCCTTACGCGATTTACAATATCGGCGGCGGCACGCCGGAGAACCTGCTTGACTATATCTCCACACTTCAAGAGGAACTGGTTCGCGCAAAGGTGCTTCCGGAAGATTATGACTTTGCCGGTCATCGACAGCTGGCTCCGATGCAGCCCGGGGATGTCCCTGTCACTTATGCGGACAGCAGCGCGCTCGAAGCCGATTACGGGTTCCGTCCTATGATCGGAATCCGGGAGGGGCTCCGTCGGTTTGCAGAATGGTACAAAGCATATTATCAAGTATAAAAAAGCGCCGGATAGTTTCCAGTATCCGGCGTTTTTTGTTTTGGCTATTCTTTTTCGGATCGGGGCGCTGTGCCGCCGGCTTCAAAAAACAGCTTCATTTCCCGATAGTCTGCATCACTGATCTTGCTGTAGTCCAATCGTGCACCGTTTTCCTTTACATTATCGTGCAGGAGGCGGACGATCCGCTTTCCCCAGCAAAGCGGCAGCAGCACAGGCCATTTTTTCAATACGGGAAACTGTGCTTTCATCCGTTGCGGCGGCAGAAAAGCAGCGGCAAATGCCGACCGGATCTTTCCGGTTCTCATGCTTTTGCCCATCTTCGCGATCCGTCCGGCTTTGTAGCTGATATCGGATCCGTAGATGCCGTGTGTAAACGCATGCTTCAGCATGATCTCGCAATTCTCATCGATCTCGGCTTCGCCCATCGCCACAAGACTCAGCTTCACCATTCTGTCATGAAATGTCAAAAGCCCGAATTCGTCCAGAATCGCCCGGACCGCACTCCTATCAACCTTTTGTTTTTGCAGCAGCCATGTATCTGCAATCCGGCGCAGCCCGAGAGAACCGTTCATAAAATCCTTATGCAGATGCACGAAATGAAACACATAATAATCTTCCGGGGACATTTCATATACATGATCCCGAAGCCGGATCGCTCTGCTCCACATCCGGCCTTCCCATGTCTGGATTCTGTCGCTGTCATCCGTCAGTCTCTTATGCAGTTCAAAATGAACGCCGTCCTTTATGAAGCTGTCATGTTTCCAGGAAGACTCCTCTTCGCCCAAAGCGCCGAGGTTTTCCATGATCGACCGGATTCTTTGATATTCGTACGGACGAACCAGTATGTCCAGATCTGCCATTTGACGCATCGTCATTTTCGGATAGAGCCTGCGCAGTTCCCATCCTTTCAGTGCAATGCAATCCAATCCTTCGCTGCTCAGCGCCTGCAGGACCTGTTCTCCTTCATAATTCTGCAGAACTGCCTGCCGTATCATGGCCGAATACAGTTCTTTCAGTTTCTGTCGATAGAAATCCGGCAATACGTCGTAAACGGTAAGCAAAATCCCGCCGCGCTTAAGTGCATTCAAAACGTAATCCGCATCCGCCGGTACGGTTTCCGCCTGCTCCGTTTTTTGCTTCAGGCTTTTCTGTAAACAGTACAGAATAAAAGTTTGTTCATCAGTCAGCATACCGTTATTGTAATTCCCTGTTCGGTTCCCAATGCTCCAATTGTGTCCAGATTAAATAGCCTCCCCATGCTCCGAGCGTATTTTTGATCAGATCGTCCAGTTCAAATACGCCGAATCGAAACAAGAGCTGCGCCGTTTCGATCAGAAGCGAGACTGCAAATCCGGCCCCTGCGGCAACCCACCATCTGATGTTTTTCCCACTCGCATGCTGAATTGTTTTCGCAAACAAATATCCGAACGGAACAAACAGGATCATGTTCAGCACAGAACGGTTGGTTGTCACCCCGTAATGCCGGCTTATAATCGCTTCAAGAAACGGAAGCGGAAAACGAATGTTGATTCCTCCCAACCCTGTCCGTACGCCGCGGAAGCCGACCATATAAATCATTACCGCAAGGTAAATGATGTCGATGATATAAATCAGCGGCTTTTTCGGACTTTTATGCGCCGCTGCAATAAAAGCGGCCGCCCCGCGAACAGAGAGCATCAGCAACAGATACATTTTCATGGCCGTTTCATCTTTCTCTTCAGCAGCAGAACGATATCTCTCAACTCGGTCACTCTGAACAGTTTAAGCAGCGCAAGATAAATACCGACGCCTGCACCTGCAGAAACGATCAGCACCAGATAACGATTCATCGGATACAGCCAGAAAGCAGCTCTCGGAACCATACATGCTATGACTGCGGCAGCCGTCGCTTTCATTCCGGTTACAGCCATACGTTTCCACTCAAATGCTATATACTTTTTTGCGGCGATAAAACGGATGAAAAACGCGATGACTGCAGACAATGATGTTGCCAGCGCAAGACCGTTTACGCCCCAAAGGAAGATCAGCGCAAAATTCAGCACGACGTTGATCACCAGATTGACGATGCTGATTATCATCGGCGTTTTTGTATTGCCGTAACCGTAGAAGAGATTGTTAATGACCGTATTGCATGCAATAAAGAAAATGCCGACGCTGTACAGTGCAAACACGCCGGATGTCAACGCAGTGCTTGCTTCATCGAACGATCCTCTCTGAAAAACAACTGCGACAAGTTCCGTACGAAACAGCACGCATGCCAGTGTGACGGGAATCATAAGGATGCTGAAAATATTGACGATTTTCGTGATGAGCTTGCTCAGTTCGTCTTCCTTTTTCAGCGCGATCAACTCGATCATCTGCGGATACAATGCCGTTGCGATTGCTGTCGATAAAAGACCGCTGAACACGTTCATCAATCTGTGTCCGTAGTTCAGTGCGGAGATCGTCCCTTCCGGCAAAGTGGAAGCCATCTGTTTGTCGATCAGCGTGTTAATCTGTGTAACGCCTTCTGAGATCAGCGCCGACGGCAGTCTTTTCAGAATCAATCCGAATTCCGGCGACCGATATTTAAAATCCGGTCGGAATCGGTATCCCCAATTGACAAAGGGAAGCTCGATCAGCAACCGAACCGCTCCGCCGACTACAAGAGCGGCAGCCATTGCTTCGATTCCGAAGTGTTTGTAAAAGAAGATCGCAGCGATGATCGTCGGAATATGGGAAGCAACCTCTCGTATCTGACTGCCGAGAAAACGATTGTTTGCCTGCAGAACGGATGCATAAATTGCGGCAGCGATGATAAAGAAATACATCGGCGCGGAAATGCGCACCAATCTGATACAAAGCGCTCTTGTTTCTCCTTCGAAGCCGGGTGCAACAACAGAAACGACCGGTCCGGCAAACAGAATCAGAAGTCCGACCGCAAGAAATGAAATCACGGAGAAGAACGTAATGACTTTGTTGGTCAGCGCCGCGGCTTCATCGTTTAATCCATGTGTAATTTTTTCTTTATAAATCGGCAGGAATACTTTCCAGATGCCGACGCTCAGCATCGGATAGATAACCATCTGAATGCTGTTCACCATATAATAGGCGTCGCTCTGGTAAGTGGTGCCGAGATATGCCGCAAGAACGGCTTCCGTGATAAAGGATGTGATCTTGGCCAGAATCCCGACCAGAACGATCACAACCGTTCCGTGAAATACCTTTTTTCCGATAGATTGTTCCACTGTATACTGATCTCGCTGACTTTATCGATTGGGGTCGGTATTGATTTCGTCGTGCGATATCTTTGACTCACCGTCAACAGCGTTCGCATCATATAAATCTTTTTTGATCTGGCTGCTGCTGATCTCCGGCGTTCGCGGCAGGTATACTACTTCTACTCCTTCTTCCTTCAGAAAATCAAACTTACCTTTCCAATCGTCGCCCATGACAAAAGTATCGATATGATACTCATGCATATCGTTTCTTTTTTGACTCCAACTTTCTTCCGGAATAACCAAATCAACATACCGGATTGCTTCTACCAATGCTTTTCTTTGTTCATAAGAAAAATAGCATTTCTTGTGTTTTTCATTCCAGTTAAACTCATCGGATGAAATTACAACAATGAGATAGTCTCCCAGTGCTTTTGCTCGCCGCAAAAGATTGATATGCCCGTAATGCAGCAAATCAAATGTTCCGTATGTAATAACTCGTTTCATAGGTATGCCTTTGCTTATCTGATGTCATTCTGCAGTTCTTAAATGCCTGATTATAATATTGGCTATGTCTTTTGACGAGTGGTCCGTCTGTATCGATTGGTATAAAGCAAGTATTTCTTCATCGTTTTTCTTTGCTTCCGAATCACACAACGCCTTTTGCAGCAGATTTTTCAGTTCCTCCATATTATGCGCAACCCAAAAAGGCGTTGCTTTCATATCAAAGATGAGCGCACGATCCTTTGAAGTATACTCTTCATAGTCGTCCTGATAGAGAAGAACAGGGCGTCCTGTATAAGCAAAGTCGCCTGCGCAGGAAGAGTAGTCTGTCAACAGCATGTCTGCAATCAGCATTAAATTTGTCATATCACGATACCGACTGACATCAATGATTCGCTTATCGTCTTTGTTCGAATTCAAAACCAGTTTTGTTCCGCCATGAGACCTTTTCAGGCAAATCCATTTTTGACCCGTCTTTTTTTCCAGACAGTCCAGCAATTCCGATACGTCAATATCTGTACCAATAACGTTGTTGTCAATTATATGGTCTCTGAATGTCGGTGCATACAGCAGAATTCGATACCGATCCAGAATTTGTAATTCTTTTCGCACAATATCCGCTTCTTTGGAATAGTCCGTCATCAGAATATCATTTCTGGGTAACCCTGTTCGTATAACTTTTCCGTTGTACCCCATTGAACGTCTCCAAACATCAATAAACAGTTCGCTACCCGTCATAAAATAATCGCACAATTCGTTCTCCGAGAAGCGACGTCCTCTGCTTTGATTACGATATCCTTTCTTGTCGGAAGCTGCTTCGTTTCCTATTTTTTTGAAAGGTTTGTCACCATGCCATACCTGAATATACAGCTGATCCGTCCTTTTTACAGTTCCCTGCGGGATCAGGACATTGAACACCCACGCTTTACTGGTTGCAATTTCACGATAATAATCAGCCGACTCAAACAAAACCGGCTTCACGTACGCCGGATATTCGGATAAATAAGGCTGGTCACCGCTTCGATAAGCCCAAACAAATTTCAGGTCCCGATCTATTCCATGGAGCGTTTCCAAAATTCTTGATAAACTGTCTCCGTATCGTCCGCTTGCGAAAAGCACTTTTCTGCAATCCGTCTTTTCCGTCCGATAAGCAAGCATTTGCTTTTTGGTTCTGCGTTCTCTTATAACGTACCCTAAATAAGAAATCAAACCATTCTTTTTCAAAAGATGTTTCAATTTATAATTCATAGCCTATCTCCCTCTTATCTTCTGTGCTTTAAAAACAAGTCACAGCGAAAAGCCCTGACGCATTGCTGTCAACCGCGGCGTTTGATCAAATCATCTTATCCCAAGTATTCACGAATAACAGATATGTTCCCCCATGCTCGTTCATAATCTTCATCTAATGCACCGTTTTTGTCGGCCGGTTCCAAATGCAAAAAGCACTCGGCTAATTTGCGCAAATCTTCCAATCCAACAACATTCTTCGGAGAATCATATCTTTGCATAAATGCCTGAATCTTTTCATTATGATTTATAGCGCATACTTTCACACCGGACAGTTTTGCAATCATCAAGGCGTGTAATCTCATGGAAATCAAATACTCGCATTTCTGCAGTGCTCTGATTTTTGCCGTACTGTCTGTTTCCGCGATAATACCGATATTTATTTCATTCCTTAATTCCAAGTAAATTTGTTCGCAAAACTCATAATCGGTCCGGTTATTCTGTCCCGCCTGAATTGGGATCAAAACAAATCTGTAATCCTTTTTTTGTTCCGATATCGTCCTGATTTGTTTTACAAGTTCACACCGGATTTCCTGGTCCAGACCTCTTTGATGATACGTGGCATAGTAATACGGCATTAAACTTAATCCTATGGTCTTTTGTCTTCTTTCGGCAATCGGGTACATATCCTTTGCCAGCAAAACCATGTCGGCTGACGGAACCAGTTTTTTCGAATGATGCGTTACCTTATCAAGATATTGAAAAGAAAGATCATCACGAATGTATGCCTTGCTGCTGAACCCGATCAGTCTTCTCGCTAAAAAAAGACCTCTTCGGGTTTTAAATTTCGTTGCTCCCGCACTTATCAACAGCGATTTTTTTCTCAACAACTTTCTAAAGAAAAAATAAACTGCATTTTCAAGCAGATGATAGGACGAGTGCTTGTCCGTAATCATTGTACCGCCACCGTACACGTATACATCCGCCGCAAGAATTGTAAAAAAACGTTTTATCGCATTTTTAGCACTCGGCAAGCCGCCGGTTACCAGCTCGTCCGGTGTCACAATCCCGTAAATATCGAGCAGTTCTGCAGGCGCCGAATTCATGATCATCAGATTAATATCCGGGCAATGAAAGAACTTGATAAACAGTTCTTTCATCAATTCGTCCCCCAAATTATCCCTGCCGTAATATCCTCGAACAATCAGTTTCTTCATGAACTGCACCTTCATTGTATAATCCGATTACTATGGAAATCGCTCTCTTTTTCATTACTCAGAAGAAGCAGCGCCATGATCATCCATATTAGCGTATTTCTAATTCCGTTATGTGTCACTGCATACAGAACCAGGCCAAACAATGCGGCTAAACTCTGTAAAAAAGCCCGTCCACGACCCATACATTTAATAAAGATGACCAAATAGCCAATGAATCCAACAAGTCCGTAACAAGTCAGCAACGATACGTACGTTGAGTGCACTTCCGTGCCATGCATAGCATTAAACCGTTCATAAGCGCCTTCCCCCGTGCCCCAAACAATATTCGGAAGTATTTCCGCGACTCTGGCGTATCCTCTGCCATATGCCAATCCGGAGTCGTTTTCCTGAGACATATACAGTATTCTTTGTCGCATATGAAAAATCGTGCTGTTGCCCGAAAACCAATTGATATTTGAGAATAACAAGAGATAAACACCCGCACCAACAACAGCTATTAATGCAAGTTCTGCGATCAGTCGCTTAACTGAACGATTATTCTGGTAAAACAGAATCAATACTACCACTTCTGCAAAATATGCAATGATTGCAGCTTTTGACAACGAAGCGATTACCGCCCAAAAAGACAGTGCGAACAGAGCAACAATCTGCAGCTTGTGCATTTGTTCCTTGCAAAGAATGATTACAGTCAGCATGATTACAGCAAAGTAGCCAAGCTGATTCGGATTATTGAAAAACCCGGTCCCGCGACTTCCTGCATCGCTGAAAAGCAACAGGCCGATTGCCGTAATGATGGTCGCGATAAGGCTGCCGAGACCGATCGCTCTCTTAATCAGATCGACACCTGCTCGCTGTCCTATGTGAATAACACCGGCAAACGCAAGAAAATTAAAGATATAATACAAATCATGCCGGTTCATTTCTGAATCCCCTGTAACAATTCCCCATATCACATTGATGAGGCATTGATAAGCGACCATGAAAATAAAGATTTTAATGACTTCAGCATTATCGCCGACAAAATGTATTTTCCCTTGCTGTTTTACAAGCAAATATACCAAAGACAGCAATAAAAAAACATCACTGATCTGCAAAAAGCCGGAAGCGCCGAAATACAGAGGCTTTAATGCAAAATATAGTAGTATAATGATTGTCTCGCCCGGTGGTTTCCCTTTGAATATGCTCATTCTGCCTTTCCAAAATCGATTTCTAATATAATAAAATTCTTCCCGGTTATCCGCTTTTAGTATCGGTTTTCCGCTAGCTTGATTTTTATCCAGATATATTTCTCTTTAATTGAACAAACAAGAAATTGTTTTATCTTCTTCGTGCGGAAAATATTCAATTGTTTTTTATCCTGTTTATTTCCGACAAATTCAGAAAGCTTCTTTATCTCTTCTTCATGCGGAATGCCTGCTGTTTTATTCTGAAAATGATCGCTCAGGATATAAAAACAATCCGTTTTGTCGAAGCGCATATATCTTCTTTTCTGCAGATGAATATATGCGAATTCTTCATATTCCGTTCTTCCGTCCTTGATAAAGGCTCTCCAAATTGCCCCGTTCTCGTAATAAAACACCTGATAAGAATAGTTTTCGTGTCTTGATGCAGTCATTCTGCGAATTCTGCAGGAAATATCTGCCATATCTTCCCTATAATACTCGGAAACGTCCTGCTGCTTCGCTATTGTCATTTGTCCCGAATGCTCATCAAAAGAATAAAACTCCGGATTTGAAAACACTTCCCTGTATGAGAAAGGCGCCCCTCTTTGTCGAAACAGATTTCTCATTTCATTCGTATTCCGATATATGGTCAAATGACCTAATCTGTATAGTTTATCGATCCCTTTCTCCATTGGCTCCTTAATAAACTTCATCAGATTTCCGAAGATAAGATCGATATCGCAATATCCCCAATAATCATATGATTCCAATAAGTCTTCAAAAATATAACCGTATGCAGGCTTAAAATCTGTGAGTTTATACGGAGACTTGATTTCTGTTTTAAAATCGAATTTCTCGTCAATCTGTTTCACAATCTTCTCCCATGAGATATGGAAAACAAAAACGTTTCCCGGGATCTCATAGGGCACCTCTGCATTTGTTAAGAAATAGAAATCAATATCCGGATTTGCGCCGCAGGACTGGAGCCACAATTCAAAGTAATTCGGCAATTCCCCAAAGTAACAATTGATTAGTGCGAGTTTCATGCTTGCCTCTTTTTGCTTCTGTCAGCATTCAACCAATTCTCTTATCTTTTCAAGGTATGCTTCGATCACAACCTCCCGGCTGAATTCGTTTTCTACCTTTCTGCGGCCTTCCAGCCCCATTTGTTTTCTTTCCTCATTGGTTGTTTCATGCACGAAGGTCTTGATTATTCGTACCAAAGCATCAACATCGCCACCCGGATAAATAAAACCGGTAATGCCGTCGTTGACCGTCTCCCGGCAGCCGGGATTATCCGTTGTTATGATCGGTCGCCCCGAGCTCGCGTTCTCCAGAAGCACATTGCTCATGCCTTCGCCGTACGTGCTGGGATGTATGATCGCGTGCGCACGGCGGATCCACGGCTTGACATCTTTCTGCGACCCTCTGTAAAAGACCGTTCCCTGTTCTTCCAGTTCTTTCAGTTCTGTCTCATAATGATTCTCGGTCGGCTCAATAAATCCAAGCATATTGAACTCCGTTTCCGGGTATTCCGCTTTGATTCGCTTTGCCGCCGCAATGAAATCATCGACGCCTTTGTCCTTCATGATCCTGCCGATATAATTGAATACAATCGGCTCTCCTGCAATGCCGTCGCCGCCATCCGGGTAATCCTGAACGGGAAAGCGGTTCAGAGCAACGCCTGATCCGGGAATCAATCTGGATTGGCCTTTGATCCATCCCAGGCTTTCCGCCAGTTTCTGATTCGTGCTGTTCTGAAACATGATACACGAAGATCCCCGATATGCAGTTTTGAACAGTTTCAGGATTAGTTTTTTCTTGAATCCGCTCTCTTTCACGACAGAACCGAGCCCCGTAACATTGTTGATTACGGGAATATGCATTCTGTGTGCGATCAGACTTGCGTATACGTTCGGCTTCGCCGTATACGTCAGTATCGCTGCAGGACGATGTTTCCGAAACAGCCGACCGTAATGACGCATCAGTCTGGCGTCGTTTCTTATGCTTGTCCCTCTGCGGTCAATCGGCGGATCGTCATAAAGAAACGCTTCATTCTTTTTCAGTCCGAGCTTTTCCATGATCTCGAATTTCGGTCCATCCGGACATGAAATGAGCATACGGCAGCCCGCATCAAGAATCGCCTGAATCAGTTCAAGCCGAAAGCAATATACGTCATCATCGTTGTTGGTAAGCAACGCAATCAAAGGTTTATCGTTCATATCTTTCCCGCTCAATCGTAAACTCGCAAGTGTCAGTATTATTGATACTCTTTGCCCAATACGGCAAGTACCGTTCGAAACATGGTTGCCACATCCCGCAGCAGGCTGAACTTGCGGATCGTTTCCAGATTCCACTTCATTTTTTCCGGCAGAACCTGTTCAAGATAGACCAGATCAACATCTTCGGCGACATTCAGCAGCTTTTCTTCATCTTTATAGCGAATCGATGCTTCGCTGGTTATTCCTGCCGGCAAAAGCAGCGTTGCGTAATACTCCGGTCGATATTGTTCCGTGTATTTGACTGCCTCCGGCCTTGTGCCGACAAAGCTCATCGATCCCTGCAGCACATCGAACAACTGCGGAAGCTCGTCAAGTCTGAATCGTCTGAGTTTCGCTCCGACCTTCGTAATGCGCGAATCTCCGTTAACGGTAACCGCCGTTCCGATCCGATCCGCGTTGCAGACCATTGTCCGAAATTTGTGAATTCGGAAACGCTTTCCGTAAGAGGTCACGCGCTCCTGTCTGTAAAAAACGGGTCCCTGTGAATCCAGCTTAATCATTGCCGCAATGATTGCCATCGGGATCGCCAGTATGAAAAGAAAGATCAGAGCAGCAAAAACATCAAAGCAGCGCTTAAGAAGAAGCTGTCCTCTTTTTTTGTTCAGGGTTTCCCAATACGGACGGATCACATCCGTTTGCATAAATGCGGGTAACTTTTCCCAACGTTTCAGCATGTCAATTCATTGCTCCATTAACGACTGTTTTCAGATTATCGCAGATGTATGCCACATCTTCGTCTGAAAGAAGCGTATGGAGCGGAAGCGTGATCAGGTTACGGTAATAATCATAAGCATTCGGAAACCGGCTGCAGTCCTTTCCGTATGCCGTCATCATGGGAAGCGGTTTATAGTGAACATTGGTTGCAATTCCCCGCTCAGCCATTTCCTCAATCATTTTGTTTCGTCGGTCAGTATCCGCCTCGGGAACACGAATCAAATATAAGTGATTTGAACTGTCAATCAAATCTGTATGGTGGATCAGATGACTGACCCCGATCTCGTCGCAGGCAGCGTCATACCGTTGGATTATTTCACGTCTGCGCGCCAGCAATCCACAGTATCGGTCAAGCTGTCGAAGCCCGATCGCCGACATAATATCGGTCATGTTGCATTTATACCACGGTCCGATGATATCATATTCCCAAGCGCCGATCTTTGTTTTTGCAAGAGCATCTTTGTTCTGACCGTGCAGGCTGAGAAGCTGATACATCTTATAGATTTCCGCATTATCGACTCCCTCGACAGGCATCCAGGTGCTTGCTCCGCCTTCTGCAGTCGTGAAATTCTTGACCGCGTGAAAAGAAAACGATGTGAAATCCGCAATCGCGCCGCAATACCGTTTTTCACCTTGAAAAATGCGGCTTGCGCCGAGGCTGTGCGCATCGTCCGCAATCACAGCAATCCTTCCGATTGCCTTCTGAATCCGGCTGTTCAGTTCTCCCAACGGCGTTCCGTCGTTTTCTACGGGACGGAACGTTGACTTTTTGCGTTCGACGATATCGAAAATCCGGTCGTAATCACAAACGATTCCGCCGAGATCAACCGGAATAATCGCCTTTGTCCTGTCCGTAATTGCAGCTTCCAGCGCATCGTAATCCATTTCCGGCATATGGGTAACGGCATCACCGTTTTTCTGAATATCCACAAATCTGACGATTGCACCGCAGTGAATTGCCGCAGATGCCGTTGCCGTATAGGTATACGCAGGAACAAGCACCTCATCCCCCGGACGAATCCCGAAAACACGAAGGTTCAATTCTTCCGCCGACGTCGCCGAATTCAGGCAGACGACACGATGATCGTATTGCTTTATCGCTTCGCTGCTGCTGCTGCAATCGATATCCGTTCTTCCTGTTTCAATATATGCAGCAAGACGTCTTTCCAACAATTTTGTACGCGCGCCGGTTGTAATCCACCCGCTGCGCAAAGTTTCGCATACTTCCGCGATTTCCTGCTCGCCGATATCCGGCGGACTGAAGGGAATCCTTCTCACAGGACCATTATCTCCCATTATCGTAACTCTCCCCCCGTTGCCATTATTCGAGATGTCCGATTCGCACCACGCGCGTTGTCGCATCAATCAGTCGGTTTTAAATCCCCTGTTTCGGTTCCTTTTGAAATGCAGTCGTTCTTATCCGACGGCATGAAGTACATTTCGGTCATTTGTTTCACTTGCCGGACAAACAACAATCGTTTTAACCCCTGTTCCGTTCCTTGTCGGATGGTAGGTCGGCACCACGGCAATCAGAAGATCCCGGATATGATCATCATTCGCATAGGCCGCTTTCATCAGCGTTTCGAGATTTTTGAACAGAAGATCCTGATCGAACGGAATCGGAGCGCCGATGTGGATCAGCTCGTTGTCCGTCTTACGGAGTCCCTCTTCCGCCATCAGTTTTTCTTCGTACAGTTTTTCACCGGGACGCAGCCCCGTATAAAGGATCTTGATATCGACGTCCGGCTTTAACCCTGCCTGTTTGATGAGATTCCTTGCAAGTGTGTCGATTTTGACCGGGCTGCCCATATCAAGCACAAAGATCTCGCCGCCGTTTGCATAGGTCCCCGCCAGCATAACGAGACTCACCGCCTCCGGAATCGTCATAAAATACCGGATAACGTCCGGATGCGTGACCGTGACCGGACCGCCCTTTGCGATCTGCCTTTTAAACAACGGAATCACCGAGCCGTTGCTGCCGAGCACATTTCCGAAGCGCACGGCGACAAACTCCGTTTTGATGCCGCGGAATACGCTGCCGGTTCCGTCCTTGTCTGCATTTTCGCAGCCTTCATGCGTGAAGAGCTGCGGGATCTCGTTTGCTTTACCCGCTTTGATCTTTGCATCGAAGCTCTGTATGATCATCTCACACAGGCGCTTGCTCGCGCCCATGACATTGGTCGGGTTGACCGCCTTATCGGTGGAAATCAAAACGAAACGCTCGCAGCCGTGCGTCATAGCCGCGTATGCAGTCTTATACGTGCCGAGCACGTTGTTCTTGATTGCCTCACAGGGACTGTCCTCCATCAACGGGACGTGCTTATGCGCCGCCGCGTGATAGACGACCTGCGGACGATAGGTATCGAACACCTTGAACATCCTTCGGCTGTCGCGTACGGAGCCGATCAGCACCACCAGATCCAGCCCCGGCCAGCGTTCCTTTAACTCCTGCTGGATGTCGTACGCGCTGTTTTCGTAAACGTCAAAGATGATGAGCTGTTTCGGCTGATGCGCCGCGATCTGCCGGCACAATTCGCTGCCGATGGATCCGCCGCCGCCCGTAACCAGCACGGTTTTGCCGTTGATGAAGCTAAATACGCCGGAAAGATCTGCACGGATCGGTTCGCGGCCGAGTAAATCTTCCACAGCCACGTCCTTCATGGCGCTGACGGAAATCTGTCCCGAAATCAATTGATAAATGCCGGGAAGCTGTTTCAGTTCGCAATCGGTCTCATTGCAGATCGACAGAATGTCACGCTTCTGTTCCGCTGTTGCGCTCGGAATCGCAAAATAAATCTTATGAACGCGATAGGTTTCGACGCTTGCGAGGATTTCGTCGCGTCCGCCGACGATGCGAACGCCTTCCAGATACCGGTCTTTCTTATTCGGATCGTCGTCGATGATACAGACGACCTTATCCGTTGTATCCGGATTCTGCATCATATCCCGCAGGATCATCTGTCCCGCATTGCCTGCTCCGATCAGCATCACGCGATCCAGCGACGCATGACTCAGAATCCGCTTTCTGTGCCACAGATCGATCAGCCGCGAGGAGACGCGAACTCCCATCAGAAGAAGCGCCTGAATCATCGCTCCGCCGATGTAATAGGATACCGGCATGCGATGCCAGAAAATCAGACTGATCGCAACCGCATGCACAGCCGACAGCAGAACGGAGACCTCCAGCGTGCGAATCAGTTCCCGTAATCCGATGTATTGCCACAGGCTCTTATACAGCCGGAACAGAGAAAGAACCAATACGGAAAATGCACCGTAGAACAGAATAAACCCTTTGAAAGCAGTCCAGTACTTCGGTTCGATATTTGCAAACGAAAAATCAAATCGCATCCAAAGCGCGAGAAAATACGACAGACATACCGCAACGAAGTCATAAACAGCCATAAGAACGGAATAGACGATACTCGTTTTTCCCGTTTGTTTATGACACCTGTTATTGCTTTGTCCGATCCTGCGGTTCATATAAGCAACCCCGTTTCTTTTTTGTTCCTGCTTCAATCATCGGAAATCGACATAAACGTCGTTGATGCGGTTGGACTTCCCGTACCAATCCGAAAGATTGCGGGACCAGTATGCCTTGACCGGCTTTCCGAATGCCGCGTTCATCGCATCTGCCGAAGCTCTCAGCTTGTTCTCGAGTTTTTGCATCAGCATCACGCTTTCGTTGTACAGCTTTGTTTCTTCGCCCGAAAACGAGTTATCGTAATGCTCCTGCACCATAGAGTCGACATATTCGTATATCTGTCTCAGATTCAAATAATCTCTCCAGCACACGGCATACGCTTCTTTTTGCGCTTCGGTCATGGTGTCCGCCTTACTGACGGAATGAACACCGGAAAAAATCTGTTTCGTGATGTTCAGGTACTGCAGCGCTCTGAACCCGTAATCATGCAGATGTTTTTCATATACAAGCGAATTGACGCCGATCGGACTTGCCGTGATCCCGAATACCTCTTTCAGCATGTCGATCCGCGCCTGCTGATCGATAAAGCAAAACGCCCAGTCGTAATGCATATGAATCGCGCCTTGAATGCTGTAAGTGCGGATCTTATCCGGATCGATATCTTTCGCAAAGTTGATCAGGGATACTGTCTGCGCAAGCGTTGTATTCGTATAGACGTTATTCCCCATCGTTTTCAGCAGATCGGGCACCATCGAAAGCTTGCCCTCCTGCTTGAGTTTCTTGAAAATCGCGATCAGCATCTTGCGCTGCCGCGCCGTCCGGCTGGTGTCGTGCCCGTCGGCCGTTTTTCTCATGCGCACGTATGCCATGACGCCGTACCCATCCAAATGGCGCATACCCTTGCTGTATTTTCTGCCGTCAAAGGTATGAATATCGATATCCAGCTCAAAATCGATTCCGCCGATCATATCGACCAGATCGATCAGCGCCTGAAAATCAACACCGTAATAGTACGGGATCGAAACGCCGCCGAGCCATTCTTCCGCCGCGCGTCTGCTGAGATCAAATCCTGCCTTCGGATCGTTCATTCCGCCGCCGACATTAAAGATCCCGTTGAATTTATAAAAGCCGGTATGTCCCGGAGCTGTGGTCAGACAGTCGCGCGCAATCGAAATCAGACTGACTTCTTTTGTATCGAAATCGACGGCAAGCACCAGATTTGCATCGGTATGCGGCATGGACCCGCTGGTCGACTTTCCGCTTTCAAAAGCATCTATGCCGAACAGCGCGATATTGACGATATTGCGTTTCGTCTCCTGTTCCTTTTCTTCCGCCGGTTCCGTTGAGGGTGTTTCAGCCGCGTTCCGCGCAGGTAAGGTCGGTATCGGCGTTGCATCGGGTTCTGCTGCCGGCAGATATGCTTCGATATTGAAAACCGGCGTCGGTTCCGGCGTCGGCGTAACGATTACACGAACGGAAGTTTCAAAAAAAACGTCCGGCCGTTTCAGCACGTGCCACGCAAGAATTCCCGTGCCGAGCAATGCCAACGTCAGAACACCGAGTATGCTCCAAAGCACGATTTGTTTTTTGTTTGACCTGCCTTTGCGTTTTTTCGCAGGATTTGTCCGTTTTGCTGTTTCTTCCATGTTTCTTCTCCGGAATTATGAGGATTACGGCGTATTTTTTCGTTGCCTTCGGCATGCGGCGCGGAAAAACCCGCTCTGCATTACGAAAAACGCTGTGTTCCGCCGTTCTGCAACGGGTCGGCTATGGCCGCGCACCGTCCGAATCGGCGTCTTTTGCCCCCCTTGTTCTGTCAGAGAAGATTCGAAAGAATTTCCTCAGACGCGCGCATTACAGCTTTCCACTCCTCCGGATAACGCTGTTTCACGCTTTGCCACTCCGAATACCCCGTCTTCGTTCCGTGGATATCGCTTCCGACGGCAACGATCTTGCCTTCTTTCATCCAGTCGCGGAGATAACCGCTTTGAATGTACTTCATCAGCGCCGAAACATTGACCTGTCCGCTGACGTTCTCCATGGAAAGGAGCGTTTCGATCTGTTTCTTTTCGTAGCGGTCCACATGCGCAAGAACGATCTGAATATCCGAGCGCGCGCTGAGCGCTTCGACGGAGTCGATCAAGCGGTCCGACCATGCCGCAAACGGCATCTCCAAAAGCAGCAGATTCGTTCCCATCAGGCAAAGGTCCTCGATATGCGGCATCTGATCGATCCCTTCGAATGCAAGGACCTCCGCCCCGAGGATGATCTTCGGCGCATCCCGATCCAGCTGCGGTTTCAGATTCATCCAGCAGCGTGCGCGCTGCTCCAGAAACGCCTCCACGCTCATCTGTTCCCCATAGAAATGCGATGTTGCGCAGATCACGTCGACACCGGCATCCTTTGCAAGCCGAATCTGCTTCAGAGAGGTTTCGACGTCCTTGCTGCCGTGATCGCAGCCGGGAAGAATGTGCGCGTGAAAGTCAATGTCCGCAGCGCTCTTGGCAGACGGCGCCTTCCGCGTAACCGCGGTTCTTTCCGGTGCGGAATTCGCACCATAGCCATACTTGTAGCCGTATTTGTAACCGTACTTATAGCCGTACTTATACCCGTATTTGTAGCCGTACTTGCCGCCCTGCTTGAGATTCAGATCGTTGATAACGACGCCGCAGATCCGTGCGCCTGCGCTTTGCAGCGTGCTCTCGGCCTCCGTGAGATCTCTCTGCTTCGTTTTGCCCGAGCGGGTAACAAGCACCATTCCGTCGACAACGCGGGATACGATCTGCGCGTCTGCGACTTCGTTGATCGGAGGTGTGTCGATGATAATATAATTGTATCGTCTGCGAAAGCGGTCGATCGCGTTCTGGAACGCGGCGGACGCCAGCATCTCCGACGGATTCGGAGGAATCTTGCCGCAGCAAATAATCGACAGCGGAATGCCGTCTACCTGATATACCTCACAGACGTCAACCTTTGCAATGAGGTCGCTCATTCCGTTTTTGGTGTGAATGTTCCATAGTCTTGCAATATTCGGCTTGCGCATATCGCAGTCGATGAGGAGCGTCTTTTTCCCGAGCATCGCAAAAGAAACCGCAACGTTCGACGCGGTCAGACTTTTCCCTTCGGAAGGGTTCGCGCTCGTAACGCCGAAAACCTTGCATCCGCGGTCGTTCATGGATGCCACGCTGTACATCAGATTCGTACGGAGCTGAACATAGGCTTCGCGAATGGCGAATGCGCTTGTATCGGTCAGGATCTTTTTCCGGTTCTCCTTAATCAGCGCGCGATCTTCCTGTTTGCGATTCTGTTCGGAATTCTTTCGTGATAACTTACTCATTGACGATCTCCTCTCCCAGCGCGACTTCCCAGGTGTCGATCTCATCGCTGCTGATCACGATCATCGGCACCGTGCCGATTACCGGGCAGTTACTGACCTTCTGAACCTCTTCGGAGGTATAGATGGTCGTATCCAGATAAGCGCGCAGCAGGAAGAATACGGCTGCAATAATAAACCCTGCCGCAAAGCCGATCACGACGTTGCGCGTGAGATTCGGACTGGAAGGCGATCTCGGAACGGTCGCATAGTCCACAATCTCCACGCCGCCCGCTTTCGTGATGCGGACGATCTGATCCGGCACGTACTTTGCAAAGGTGTTTGCAATGTTTGCGGACAGCACAGGATTCTCCGTGGTAATGTCGATCTGTATGAGCTTGGTTCCGTTCGGAACGGAGACCGACGTATACCCCGACAGCGACGCCGCCGTAATCTTCCTTTCGTTGTACTCCGGGTGTTCCTCCATGAAGCGCTCCGAGACCACATCAAGAACCGAATTGCTCTTTACAATGACCTGATACGTCTTGATGAGGTTATCCGCCGCCGCCAGCTCGCTGCTGCTGATGGAGCCCGTCTGATTCTGTTCCGCCGTCGTGAACACGTACATCGTCGTATGCGCCGTGTATTTCTTTTTGATCAGAAAGTGCGTCGCAAGACCGACGCCGAGCGCGACAACGAGTCCGGCGATCAAGATGAAGAACCACTTCGAGAGCAAAATCTGGAAAACATCCGCCAGATTGATCTCGATCTCATTTTTGTCCTTTCTCACCTGTTCCAAAGTCAATAATCCTTTCTCTGCGTTTTCGAAACCGCTTGTCTGCCGTATTGCGTGATCAGCCGCGGTTCATTCATTATTTCGTTCAGTTAGATGCGGTTTTTTCGTGTTGATACAATTCCGTACAGCATGGACACATTACCGCATACTAAAAGATAATAGCATTATACACCATTCATTCGGTATCGTCAATATTGCCGGATCTTTTGTTCAATTACAGGTCCTCGACCGCCTGATCTGTCGGAATCTCCGAAACGGTTGTCGATTTCTATCATACATGTTTAATATTATATCGTCAATATGTCTGCCAAATGTTGACATTTTGATTATCGTTTCAACAAAAAGGACAACAGATGCGATTGTCTGCTGTCCCATAGGATCACTTCATTCCGTTACGGTTCCTGTCCGGGCTTCCCAATATCCGCGTTTTCTCCGACGTACTCGATGGAGCACCATATATTCCGGAACATGGCGTCCCCGCCGCCGAGGGCGATCTGTACCGTTTTGCGGCTCTTGTTGACCTTCAGAACCTTTGCTTCCATACCGACGAGCGGTCCGCCGATAAAGGCGATCTTCGTGCCGACTTTTACGACCTGTGAAACGTCAATAAGTCCCTCGCAGCGCTTCAGCCAGTCGACAAACGCAAGGTCTTCGCCGTGCAGCGCGCAAACGCCGTCCTCATAGCGCAGAACCTTGAGAACACCGGAATACCGCAAAATCCTGTTCCAATCCGGATTGTCCTCCGCATCGAAAAACACATATCCCGGCAGCAGCCGCGCCCTGGTCCGTTTCATTCCGCCCGCATCCGGTTTGTTTTGAACGGCAAGCGGCGAAAACGC
>ODAJ014743665.1_pt1 | contig 21399 bp, 21 predicted proteins | sample 1539241 | NCBI WGS metagenome assembly ODAJ01 (sample SAMN02144231, study PRJEB22623) | gut metagenome | biome: sheep rumen | host: Ovis aries | place: New Zealand | reverse complement strand
GTCTATAGGATTGCCGAAGTTGTCTTCTGTACAAAGCATCAATGCAGCTGCTGCCAGCAGTCCTACAACAGCAGGACGGAGACCGGCAAACACCATCTTCACATAATGATTTTCCATGTATTTCAGGAATAGTATGCTGATAAGCATCATCAAGATAAAACTTGGCAGTACCAAGGCAAAGGTTGCCGTGATACTTCCCAAAACACTCATCATATAGTCACCTGTCTCGTTCATGACGGCGGTATAGCCGCAATAGGTGGCACTGTTGATGCCGATAGGACCAGGGGTCATCTGTGAGATTGCCACTATATTGGTGAATTCAGCTGATGTTATCCAATGATGGTTTTGTACCACCTCGTGTTGTATGAGGGACAGCATGCCATATCCTCCACCGAATCCGAAGAGTCCTATAATGAAAAATGTATAGAATAGTGTCAGGAAAAGCACTTTAAGAGTTAAGAATTAAGAGTTAAGAAATTATGCATTACTAAAATCGTGGTTTGACTGTTGACTCATCTGAAATGAATACTCCATATAAAAAGCCTGCTACACCGGCAGCGAGCAACACATAGATAGGATTTACACCGAGTGCCCATATGGCAAGTGCGCATACTATCGGAATCCACGCATTAAGGAATGTTATCTTAGCCTGCTTTGCCATAGAAAAGCATGGAGATGCTATGAGGGCAACCACAGCAGGGCGTATGCCATTGAATGCTGCTGCCACCCATGGAATGTCTAAAAAGTGTGTCAGACACATGGCAATAAGCAGTATTATAAGCAATGATGGCAGCACTGTTCCCAAGGTTGCCATCAAGGCTCCTGGGAAACCGCCAACCTTACGTCCCACGAAGATGGAGATATTCACGGCAAAGACACCTGGGCATGTTTGTGCCACAGCTACCAAGTCCATGAACATCTCACGATTCAACCATCGATGCTTGTCCACCACATCTGCCTCGATGAGAGGTATCATAGCATATCCGCCTCCGATGGTGAAGGCTCCTATACGGAAAAATGTCTTAAAGAGCGAATTGTACATTTGTATTGAAGTTTCCTTTTTACTCCCCTTTCACTCCCTTCTCACTGCTTAAAGTTGATGTGCTTCAATCCAAAGTCGTGCATTGACAAAAGCCTGATGCCAAGGTGTCACCTGGTCGGTGAGGCGACGCTCCTCAGGATAGTATCCACACTGCCAAGGATGCTGTGTGCGCTCTGGGTGAGGCATGATAGCGAGATGACGACCATCGGCACTTGCTATGGCTGCTACATCATAGTCGGAGCCGTTAGGATTAGCAGGATATTCGTGATGGTTGTATTTGGCAACAATGTTATACTTGTCCTCTGACATTGGCAGACGGAACTTTCCTTCTCCATGAGCTACCCAGCAGCCTACCTCTTCGCCAGACAGTGAACCGAACATTACAGAGTCGTTCTGAGGAATGCGCAGCGTTACAAAGGTGCTCTCGAACTTATGAGAGTCATTATGCAGCATCTGTGCATAGTCGCGGGCATTTGTAGAGGCTGTGGTATTGTTGAGCAATCCCAGTTCTACCATCAGCTGACAACCGTTACATACACCCAGTGAGAGGGTGTCCTTACGGGAGTAGAACTTATCGAGAGCCTCCTTCGCTTTAGGGTTGAAGAGGAAGGCACCTGCCCATCCTTTTGCAGAACCAAGCACGTCGGAGTTAGAGAAACCGCCGCAGAAGGCTATCATGTTAACCTCTTCCAATGTCTCACGACCCGTTACGAGGTCGGTCATAGTAACATCCTTTACGTCAAAGCCTGCCTGATAGAAAGACCAAGCCATCTCGCGCTCGGAGTTGGTACCCTTCTCACGGATGATGGCAGCGACTGGACGCTTGCCCTCTGGGCGTGGGGTAGCCTTGAGAGGCTCACCTTTCAGTGACCATGTTACAGGATTCTTCTTATAGTTCTCAAATCGTTCGGCTGCCTTGCCGTTGAAGCTCTGCTTCCTGTCGAGGAGGTAAGAGGTAGAATACCATACGTCACGAAGTTCGTCGATGTCGAAGTCGAATGTCAGTTCACGAGATGCTATCTGAGCATTTGGAACAGAGGCATTAGAAACTGTCTTTGTGATTGTAATCTTGCGCTCATCACAAGGAGTACCAATCTTGCAGTAGCCAATACCTGCATCCTCAAGTATCTTCTTTACACGAGAAGCATCGCTATTGCGAACCTGTATTACGACACCAGGATTCTCAGCAAAGAGCACCTTTACGATGTCGCCTTCCTGTATCTTGTCGAAATTGATGTCGAGACCACCCTTGGTATTTGCAAAACACATTTCAAGGAGACAGGTGATGATACCGCCGGCAGAGATGTCGTGACCAGCAAGTATCAAGCCCTCGCCAATCATCTGCTGTATTGCCATGAAGGCATCAGCGAAGTATTCTGGATTCTGAACGGTAGGAACATCGCTGCCAACCTTTCCTTGGCTCTGTGCAAAGGCAGAACCGCCCAGCTGCAGCTTGTCGAACGAGAAGTCGATATAGTAGAGGCGGCTGTCCTTCACTGCCTTTATGACAGGAGAAACCGTCTTGCTTATCTCGTCAACCTCACCACCTGCAGAAACTATCACAGTACCTGGGGAGACAATCTTCTTTCCGTCAGGATATTTCTGTGTCATTGAGAGGGAGTCCTTACCTGTCGGAACGTTGATATGGAGGTCGCAGCAGAAGTCTGACAATGCCTTTACAGCACTATAGAGACGAGCATCCTCACCTTCCTGTGCGCGGCAAGGCCACATCCAGTTAGCACTCAGCGAGATGCTGTCCATTCCTTCTGCCATGTGTGCCCATACGAGGTTTGTGAGAGATTCTGCAACAGAGAGTACAGAACCTGCCTCTGGGTTTGCAAGGGCAGCCTGTGGAGCATGTCCGAGAGAAGTAGCAATACCCTTGGTGCCTGTATAGTCGAGAGCCACAACGCCACAGTCAGAGAGTGGCAACTGCAGTTCGCCTTGACACTGCTGGCGTGCTATGCGTCCAGACACAGAGCGGTCCACCTTATTGGTGAGCCAGTCCTTACAAGCCACAGCCTCTAACTGCAATACCTGCTTCAGGTATTCATTCAACTTGGTGCTGAGAGTCGTCTGCTCGCCTATGGCAGAAGCATCGTATGTTACTACATCATATTTACGTTCTACGGTCTTGTCCTCCATTATAGTCTTTGGAGAAGAACCGAACATCTGATCTACCGAGAGGTCGAAAGGTCTTACGCCGTCAGCCTGTTCGAAGGCAAAGCGATGGTCGCCAGTTGTCTCGCCGACAGTGTACATAGGGGCACGCTCGCGGTCAGCAATCTTCTGCACATGTTCTATGGCAGCTTCGTCGATGAGCAGTCCCATGCGTTCTTGTGATTCGTTGGCAATGATTTCCTTTGCGCTGAGGGTCTTGTCACCAATAGGCAGCTTGTCCATGTGGATGAGTCCGCCACAGTCTTCTACCAATTCAGAGAGACAGTTTACGTGACCGGCACTGCCGTGGTCGTGGATAGAGACGATAGGATTCTGTTCCTCTTCACCCAGGGCGCGGATAACGTTATAGGTACGCTTCTGCATCTCAGGGTTAGCACGCTGGACGGCATTGAGTTCAATGCCAGAAGAATAGCGTCCTGTCTCAACAGAGGAGACAGAGCCACCGCCAAGTCCGATGCGATAGTTCTCACCGCCCATTACGACAATCTTGTTGCCTGGCTGTGGAGTACCCTTGATGCAGTCGCGCTTCAAGCCATATCCTACACCTCCGGCAAGCATTATTACCTTGTCGTAAGCATATTCTTCGTCTTTTTCTTTATGCTCGAATGTCAACACTGAACCACAAATCAGTGGCTGACCAAACTTGTTGCCGAAGTCAGATGCACCATTAGATGCCTTGATAAGAATCTGCTCAGGAGTCTGGTAGAGCCAAGGACGCTCTGGCATCTTCTGTTCCCAAGCATTGTTGGTACCCTTCTTGCGAGGATAAGAGGTCATGTAAACCGCTGTTCCGGCAATAGGCCATGAACCGACGCCACCACCCATACGGTCGCGAATCTCACCACCAGTACCTGTTGCAGCACCGTTGAAAGGTTCTACGGTAGTAGGGAAGTTGTGTGTCTCAGCCTTCAGGGATATGACACTCTCTACCTTCTTTATATTGTAGAAGTCAGGAGCAGTATGGTCAGCAGGGGAGAACTGTTCTATTTCCGGTCCCTGGCTGAAAGCCACATTGTCCTTGTATGCAGACAATATCTTGTTAGGATTCTCTTGTGTTGTCTTCTTAATCATCTGGAACAGAGAAGACTCCATCTCCTTGCCGTCGATGATGAATGTGCCACCGAATATCTTATGACGGCAGTGCTCGGAGTTTATCTGTGCGAAACCGAAGAGCTCAGAGTCTGTCAGTGGACGTCCCAGCTGCTTTGCAACGTCATAAAGGTATGCTATTTCTTCCTTAGAGAGGGCAAGACCTTCCTTGTCGTTATGCTCTTCTATGTTCTCGATATATTTTATGTCTTCCGGCTTGATGTCGATGGTAAAGATAGTCTGGTCGAGGCCTTCATACATGCGCTGCAGCATCTCGTCATGCTCGGCATCCATAGAATCTACAGGGAAATATTCCTCAATACGCGAAATGCCTTTGAGAGACATGTTTTGTGTTATCTCAACGGCATTTGTTGACCAAGGAGTAATCATCTCGCGACGTGGACCTACGAAGAATCCGCTCACGGTGTCGCCCTCTATCAATGTAGCATTGTCATACAGCCAGCATAGTTTTTCTATTTCCAGAGCAGATGGCTGGTGGTCTATCTCTGTGGCAATTAAGTTCTCGGATGGAGTCTTGAAAAAGAGAATCATATAAATATTGAATATTGAAAATTGAACATTGAAAAAAGCCTTAGCCTCTTGACCTTAGACCTTATATTTCGCGGTAATTTTGCTGCAAAATTATAAAAAAAAAATGAAATATCAGTAAGTAATAGAAATAATTTTCTATTTCTTTATTTAAAAGCCTTTTTTAGAAAAAGACGCCGCTTGACATGAAGTCCATCAAATACACTATTGCACAGCATATTGCAGCGACTGGAAACAGCCCAAGTCCGAACCATGCAGCAATGATGCCGACCATTAGCGACACAATACCAGAAAGAGGTGTCATCGTCGTCTGTATCATGTCTGGAAACGTCATTACGGCAAGCGTTACGTAAGGTACATAATACAGGAAACTCCTTACAAAGGTGTTGCGTATATGTCCCTTTATGAATACCATTGGCACAACGCGGATGAGGTTTGTGCAGACGATGGCAAGCAGTATGTATAATATTATCTCATGCTTCTCCATCGTTCTCTAAAGGTAAAGGTTTCAGCCATGCTGCTGCGGCAGATATGACTATTGTAAGAACTATTATTCTTGTGCCGCTGCTCCATTCGCTTACTATTGGTGTCACAGCACATAAACCGCTCAGCAGGAAACTCGCAACGACGGCATACAACACATCGCGGTCGGTTCGTGCCATAGGCATTATGATGGCAAGGAACATACCGTAAAGAGCCACGCTGAGGGCTGCAACGATATTGGCTGGCAGCATGCCGCCGGCAATGATTCCTGCAGCACATCCAGACGCCCAGAAGATGCCCGATATCAAGGCTGCAGAATACGTATAAGCAGGAGGAGTATATCCCTTATGGTTTATTGAAATACCAAACACTTCGTCTGTAATGCAGCAAGCCATCAGTATGCGGTGGAACCACGACAGGGTAGGAGAGAGCTTTTGCGATAGGGCAGCACTCATCAGCATATAGCGCAGGTTTACCACAAGGCACATAGCAATCAGTTCTACATAAGTGGCATTGACGGCAACCAAGGTATATACACCATATTCACCGGCAGAGGCGCGGGTAAAGAAACTGCTGAAAAAGCCTATCAAAGCAGTAAGCCCAGCCTTCTTCGCTATTATGCCTAATGAGAAAGCCACAGCGAAGTATCCCATCGCGATAGGAATGCCGTCGCGTATGCCAGAAAGAATATTATGCCTAAGGTCGTTTTTCATCCGTCAATTTTAAAATCGAGCGCGAAGGTACAAAAAATAATTGAAAAATTGAGAATTGAAAATTGAAAATTGATATTTTTTTGTGTATTCTAATACTTTTATGTACCTTTGCCGACAAAACTACTGTTAAAAAACATTGACCTTTGAAAATGTGGATGATTATATTCCTGTTATTGCCGCTGTTTGGCATTGCCTATATTTCCTGGCATGTATGGTGTCTTTTGCCCTGCGCATGGTGGTGGAAAGTTATAGCCATCGCATTGATGGCTGGCTCGTTCCTGACCATGATGTTTGGCATGCGAGGGCTTTACGACAGTATGCCGCTCACTGTTGGTACTGCATTTTATGAAATAGGTACGTCGAGTATCTTTATCATGATGTATCTGGTCATACTGTTTCTGATTCTCGACCTCGGACGGCTTTTCCATCTTATTCCGCGCACCTTATTATATAATAACTGGTACACCTTTTGGGGTATCACCATCCTGATGGTGGGTATCTTTGTCTATGGCAATCTGCACTATCAGCACAAATATCGTCAGGAACTGACGCTGACAGCCAACCGTCCTTTGGCACGCCCTCTGAAACTGGTAATGGTCAGCGACTTGCATATTGGCTACCATAATCCTCGCAAAGAGCTGCATCGCTGGGTAGATATGATTAATGCAGAGAAACCAGACCTGATACTGATTGCCGGCGATATCATCGACATGAGCATGCGCCCTTTGAAAGAAGAACGCATGCATGAGGAGTTCCTGCGGCTCTCGGCTCCAGTATATGCCTGTTTAGGCAACCACGAATACTACAGTGGCGAGCCTGATGCCCAGCAGTTTTATCGCGATGCCGGCATACAGTTGTTACGCGACAATGCCGTCACCTTTGGAGACCTGTGTATCATCGGGCGTGACGACCGCACCAATATACATCGTAAATCACTGGGTAAGATAGTGAATGAAAATAAATCGCTCATTTCTAATTCCTCATACCTTATTCTGTTAGACCATCAGCCCTACCACCTGGAACAAGCCGAGCAACAACATATTGATTTCCAATTCAGTGGTCACACCCATCACGGACAGGTGTGGCCCATCTCATGGATTACGGAAAGCATATACGAGTGTGCCTTTGGAAGCCATCAACGTGGCAACGCCCGCTATTACATCAGTAGCGGTTTAGGCATCTGGGGTGGCAAGTTCCGCATCGGCACCCGCTCTGAGTACATCGTGGCAGAGCTAAGAGGTAAGAGTACTGATGTATGAAGTATGAAGCCAGATGACGCTTCTTGTAAGCACAAGGATTAGATGGTATTAACTATGAAGAGGTCGTGTCAGTTGCTTTTGACACGACCTCTTGTGCTTACTTGTTATCTACCTCTCAATATCCCAATTCTTCGCCTACGAGGATGACGACATGGCGGCCTTTGTTGCGGGAATTGCGGAGAAAGTGGACATAGCTGCAGATGCTTTCAGGAGAATTGCAGTTATGGCATTTTCCGTCTATCTTGCATGGGGTCTTGATGTCAAACCGCTTGGCATTGACAGGGGCTGCTATGTTTCTGGCTCTTTCAAGGGCTGACTCCAGAGAGGGGGAGACTTTGTTTTTACCTATGATGAAGATAACCTTCTTTGGTCCCCAGGTGATGGCTGCCACTCTGTTGCCATTGCCGTCAATATTTACAATGACACCATCTTCGGAAATGGCATTGGCACTTGTCAGGAAGACATCGGCACTGAAGGCTTGAAGGTATATTTCCTGCTTTTCTTCTGGAGTTGGTACACTGTCGCGATCAAGAACGTTGAGGGTGCCTCTGGACTTGAGGAAATCAGGAAGTCCGAGTTCGCGGACTGTAGCGGAGCCACCCCATGTGACAGTATCGCCATCATTGATGAGTGATGATACTTTTGCCACTGCTTCCTTGGCAGTGGGACAATAGAAAGCTTCGATATTTCGACGCTTGAGGGCTTTTATTAATTCTTTCATAATTTAATATTTAGGGCTAATGGGACTTATAAGACTTATAGGACTTATGGGGCTTATTCACTCTTTACTTTTAACTTATCTCCTGACAGGTCAACTTCAAAGAAGTGTGGCTTGCGGACTGTTCTGCCCCATGAGTCGTGGGCATGACTGTGGACAGACATCATCCATTTTCCGTCAAATGTTTGGAAGAGCATGCTGTGTCCGTAGTTGGGAGGCGTTATAGGTTCCGGCTCTTGTACCCAAGGTCCGTCGAGTGTACCGCTTTGGGAGTATGCCACACCCTGGGTGTAATCTCCGAACACCCATGATGTCCAAAGCATACCGAGTTTTCCTGTTGCAGTACGAAAGAGCCAAGGTCCGTCTGTTACCTTGTTCCATGTTACTTTTCCGTCAGAGTTACGTTCTCTGCTCCAAGGGGAGTCGCTGGCACGGAATAATACCTTAGGCTCTCCGATAGTGCCGCTTAGGTCGGGTTTCAGTTCAATCTTTTCTATTGTACCATTCCAGTTCTGCAGCCATTCTCCGCAAAATACCATGTATGGTTTTCCGTCCAAGTCATACCACAGGGTGCCATCAAGGGTTGGTCTGTCGGCTGGTAGGTAGATAGAGTCTCCGAATGTCTTATAAGGACCTGTCGGTTTGTCTGCCCTCAGAACCTGACATGCCCTGCGCTCTATGACATTTCCTCTTACGGTATCTATCTTGATATTGTGATTGGTGAAGGTGGCAAAATAGTAATATTTGTCGCCGATATGATGGATTTCTGCCGCCCAAATGGCTGGTCGTTTTCCCATCCATGAGTCTTCGTCAAACTGGGTGACTACAAAAGGACCATCCCACAATTTGAGGTCACTACTGCGCCATATTAACCCACCTGTGCCTGTCATGTAATACTTGTGGGTTTTCTCGTCTGCCAGAATGGCTGGATCGCTCATCCTGAGTGAGTCGAGGGGAACGTTATAGTGTACAGTGATACCACGTCGTTGTGCATATGATGCACTTATGCATAAAGCGATTATTGCCAAAATAAAACAATGTTTCATAGGTTTAAGTGGGAGTTAAAGGCTTGCTCGGCAAATTTACAAAAAAATATTAAATAACAAAAGAATCTTAAATGTTTTATAATATTTTTATTATTTTTGCGGCAGATAAATCAATACAAATAAGCAAATGATATTAACGATTATTATCTCAGTTTTGTTTTTTGTATGTGCCTTTGTTGTATTTATTGGCAAGGGCGATTGGATGATTGCTGGATATAATACATCTTCCAAAGAAGAAAAAGAGGCAATAAACATAAAGCGCCTCCGACTTGTGGTAGGAAGCACTTTATGTATTTCGACAGTTGCTATACTGATTCCATTGGCTTTTTATAATCCGAGAGACATTAAAGTCGGTTTGGGTGTAGGAACTGCTATTCTAATTGTAAGTTTTATAGCAGTTATCCTTGCTAACTCTTGGTGCAAGAAGAAGTGAAGAATTTAATTCCTAATTCTCATTCCTAATTATCTAATCTCCCACCAATCGAAGTTGAAGAGTTTCGGTCCTTTTCTGCCTCTGAAGACGAGGTAAAGGTCTGTGTTCTGAGATATTACATTTTTGTCAATGCCAGAAAGAGATGCAGACACTGTTTTCCAATTATTCCATCCACCTGTTCCTGTTACTTGCAAGGTGCCCAGCAGGGTGCCATTGATACTGTCGAGACGGAGTTCTATCTGTCCGCCCCTTAAACCGCTTGCCACACGTGCAGTGAAGGTACGAGGAGTTGTGTTGTTCCAGTTTACGTTTTGTAGTTTTATATAGTCATCATTATGTATGTCAGAAACATAAACCTGTAGTTTCTTGCCGTCTTCATACTGCTCAGTCTTTATGCCTTTTGAGAATGCCATTGTCTCTGCTTCCACCTTCCTGAAGGGATTGAATGAACCAATAGGTTTCACACCTTCGTCAGTAGGCTGAATGGTTGGGAAAGAGCCATCGGCATTATACTTGAATTCCTCTACGGCAACACTTCTGCCAAAGCCACCGCCACCAGGGAGTTTTCCTGTATGATAGAAAAAGTAAGAGTGTCCTTTGAAGTCTGCCACACCACAATGGTTTGTGAAAGAATTGGTGCTTGAAAGAGGCATTATGATTCCGGCGTATGTCCATGGCCCTGTTGGTGATGGTGCTGTGCTGTAAGAGATATGCTCGGGAACACCACCAGCAGCATAGAGCAACTGATATGTACCATTGCGTTTGGTAAGCCAAGGACCTTCTACATAGGAGTCTTTGTACTTTTTGTTCTTATCCCGCTGATTCATTGCAGGAGAACCGAAAGCCTCTTCTGTCATATCGAGTTGTCCTACCTCGCCATCAATGCTAATCATGTCCTTATTGAGCTTTGCATAATACACCCTTGGATTGCCCCACATAATCCATGCCTGACCATCGTCGTCAATCATGACGGTTGGGTCTATATGGTCCCATTTAGAATCGGTATAGAGAGGTTTGCCGATAGCATCGCGGAAAGGTCCTGTAGGAGAATCGCTGACAGCAACACCTATCGCCATTCCCTTGGAGTCGCGACAATGGGCGCAGATGTACCAATAGAACTTACCATTGCGCTCAATACATTGTGAAGCCCAGGCACGATCGTCTGCCCACGAAAAACTCTCAAGGGCGAGGGGAGAACCATGGTCTTGCCAGTTTACCATATCGGATGTAGAGTAAACACGCCATTCCTGCATCCAGAAAAAGTCAGCATTATCTTCATCATGACCTGTATAAACATACATGCGGTCGCCATGAACAAGAGGTGCTGGGTCACTGGTGTACCAAGTTTGTACAAATGGATTTTGAGAATGAACTGACATTGTTATCAGTGACAACAATGTAAATAAAATACTTTTTTTCATTTTGTTTATTGTTTTTAATTTGGTCTAATGAGTCTAATGAGTCTAATGAGTCTTTATGGGGCTAATGGGGATTATTTTCTTTCCACTTTCTTATTCTCAGATTGATGTTCTTTTTAAGGCATTCGCTATACAGCCAGGGTTCACAACCATGAATGTCTCCTACATTTAAAATGCCTAAGATGGGCTTGTATTCAGATGCGCTATAATTAGTGAGAACAAGTACATTATGCTCTGGTGACATAGTAACAGTAATAGTGTCCTTTATTACAGCCGGAGTAGCATCGGTACGCCAGTTGACAGGATTGATACACATAACCGTGGAACCAATGATTGGCTGAATATATTTCACATCTTTAACGGAATTATAGCATATTGTTACGCCTACATCAGCAGAGTCTTTTGCAGCTATTATGTGTTTGCAGATGGTAGTATCCTGTGCAGTTACTTTATATCCAAGAACATAGGCGGCAGCAAGATGCCTATATGTCTCATCATCCATATATTTCAGCAGTTCTACAACAGCCATACCTCCCTGACTAAAACCTGCAACAACCAATGGGTGTGAGTTGTCTCTATGAGCCAGGAAATAGTCAAAAGCTTTCTTGACATCACCCATAGCAAGTAAGGCACGACGATGAATGGTATCCTCATTAAGTGTTGCCCAGGAATCAAGGCTTATATGGCGATAATATGGAGCATAGAAATTATTTCCGTCAGCCATATATCCTGCTACTTTCTTTTGTTCGATAGCCATGTGGTCACGATGTTTCTTATTCCAAACATCTGCATAATGGCACTTCTGTCCGTCGGCAGTGGTCCAATCGAACTCCCATGTTGATACAATATAGAAGACATCGGCACCAGTGCCAGCAGTATCATTCTTGGATACATACCACATAGTATCATCACTATAAACAGGAGCATTTGGAATAACCTCTTTGTTCTCGGACAGAGAAGACGCAGATGCTATGCTGCTATATATAAATAATGTGAAGGCGAATAAATATTTCATTGTAACTTATTTCAGTATTTTCTTGATTTCCTTTTCTGTGGCATTGGGAAGCACTTTGTGCAGATGCTGCGCCATCAGGAGATATGACTCTTCAGGAGTCCTTTCGCATTGACATTCGGTAGGTCCCAATAGGCGTTCTGGTGTTGTAAGGAGTGACCACCCAAAGCCATATTCGTTTCCATGCTTGTCTGTAGGATATACAAAATCTTCTGTTACAATATAACAAGCCATTTGCAGCTTACGGATGTACCCATCGAACTTACCACGCATCTTTGGTCCTGTGAAGTTGCATGCAGCCCTCAGCTCGCGTGTTATCATGCTGTCACTTTCACGTAGGGTGGCAAGAATAACATCCTCAATGCTGCCTTCTTGTGGCTCTGGGTATTGGCTACGTCTCCAATTACAGAAATCGCACCACCATTTACGACTAATGAATCCTGCTTTTCCTGCAAAGAATTTTCCATATACACAATTACCTTCTGTCACCACAGGACCTTTCCATTCCCATAAGGGCCATTCCCATGAGCCGTCAGGAAACTGCGTAAAGCGACATTCCTCAGCAAGGAGTCCTTCTGCAGAGAAACCAGCTATGCCGCTGTCAAGCAGTGGTAGAAATCCTATCTGTTGGATGAAGTCTATCAGTTCCGGGCAGGAATGTATCTCTGTATGCAGGTCGTCTCCGATATTGTGTACTTTATTCTTAAAATAGTCCTCGAGGTCGTTCATTTCTTTTCTTTTTCTTCAATAGTTTCTTCCCACTGACCGCTATATCTGCAATTCTGTCCGTTGCTTGGCTGCATGAAGAGGTCGAAGTCGGTATTGTCATAGAGAGTTGCGTAGAATATGTAATCTACTATATCATGGTGAAGTTTGAAAGCTATGATTGTGGCATTGTTCTTCTTGTTTCGTTGACCCTTCAGGTCTTTCACAGGCTCTTTGAAATGTATGCCATCATTACCAAAAGTAGGAACCTGTATTTCTCCGATATAGGGTAAATAGACATCAGCAGAGTCGCCCTTTATAGAAAGATAGAAATCTGATGTTACATTTCGTGAGGGATATTTCACTGGTTCCATATAATCTATAGAAGCACGAAAAGCAGGCAGAGTTAACTGTTGGGCTTCTGTGTTACAGAAACCAAGAAAGGATAATATGATGAAGAGCAGTAATCTCATTTTTAATCAATATAGGTTATAAAGATGCATAAATGGCTAAGTCCTAATAGTTAATTAAGAACTTAGCCATCTTCATTTTATGTGCCCAGAACGGGACTCGAACCCGTACACCGTGAAGTATTGGTGTTTGAGACCAACGCGTCTACCAATTCCGCCATCTGGGCTTTTGACAGTGCCTTCTGTATTCGCACCTCGTCAATCAAAACAAGTTTCATTGCTTTCGATTTTTCTTCGATTGCGGCTGCAAAGGTACGAAAAATATTATTCACCACCAAATTTTCTTCTAATTTTTTACCAAAGAATTTCTTGTTCAGGGGCATTTTCACTAAAAATAGCCTTATCAGTCTTCTGTTCTGTAGGATAGAAATGCACTGCAGAGTCATTTAACTTAGGGTGGGTTGTCTTTAGTAATTTGATTATTTCAGAGCCCGCCCATATCATAGGACCATATCCGTGTGCCGCCATTTTGTGAACAGGACGATAGGCATAGAAAGCAGGGTCGAAGCCCATTCCTGTTCCTACACATGTTCCCTCTACCTGACCTTGGACATTAACTTTTGTCTGGCAGGCATTCCATGCTAACAAGGCTTGTGGTCCGTAAGTCTGGGCATCTATCCATCCTTCATTGATAGCATGTGCTATGCAGTAACAGTAAATAGCAGTGCAAGAGGTTTCGAGATAAGTATCTGGTTTATCGAGAAGCTGATGCCAAAAACCTGTCTTATCTTGCAGTTGGCATAATCCGTCGATATGGTTTCTTAATAGGGAGAGAACTTCCTCATTCTTACCACATGCATCTAATACCTCACACATTGTCAGTATAGCCCATCCGTTAGCTCGTCCCCAATGATATGCAGGATGTGTCGGCATACTCTCAACCCATCCGTGACGGAACAATTTCTTTTCTGGCACCCACATCTTTTCCTTGAATAGTTGTATCTGCTTCAGGGCTTCATCTTTATTGCCAGACCATGCTATGCAGGGAACCCCCATATACATATCATCAAGCCAAACAGTATTGTAGCGAGGACGCAGGCGGGCAAAGGTACCATCTTTCAGACGATATTGCTTGTTGATGACAAAGTTGGTATATCTTTTTACCACATCATCTGTCAGGGGAGAGGTGAACCCTTTGTCTGCTCTGTTCAGGCGCAGGTATGCTGAAGCCATAGCACCACAGTCATCAAGAGCACCAGGATAAAGTACCATACGCATTTGAGCATCATGTGTAGGAGTCTTTGCCATTATGGCTGCCTCATTCTTGGCTTGTGTGGCGATAAGATTGAGACGTTGCTTTGCAAATTGCAGGTAGCGATTGTCACCCGTATTTGCCGCAGCACAGATAACAGCCGAATAGAGAACTCCTGCTTCGTAGGAAGTAAGGCGGAAACTCCCTTGCGGAAGCTTGTTGTCAACAGCAGTTGCCGGCATTGCCGTCTCAAGATATGTCAGAACACGGTCGATGGTATTTTTTACGTCAGCTTCTGACGGAATACCATAAGGAGTGACATACTGGGGCTGCATCAAATGCAGTGGTGTGTTCTGGTCGTTTATCTCGTCAGCAAAACTACTGATACTGAGTGACGAGAATATTGCAATAAGCAGAAGTCTAAACATGAAATTGAAAAGTGAAGAGTGAATAAACCTGAAACTAAATTGTCTGCAGATATTTCTCTGCTTCAAGGGCTGCCTTACAACCTGTTCCAGCTGCAACGATAGCCTGACGATATATTGGGTCGCAGACATCTCCGGCAGCAAAGACACCAGGAAGAATGTTTCCGCTCTTGTCGCATACCTGCTGTGTATTGCCAACAGTCTTTATATATCCCATCTCGTCAAGAGCCAGGGAGTCTTTGAAAATATCTGTCGCTGGTTTGTGACCAATAGCAAGAAAGAAACCGTCAATGGCTACATCATAATGCTCTTCATCTGGTTCACCCTTACGTTTTACCACATGCATTCCCTCTACACCATTTTCTCCATAGAGACCTGTGGCATTGTGTTCAAAGAGTATCTCTATGTTTTCAGCATCGCGAACTCTCTGTTGCATTATTTCGGAAGCACGAAGATAATTCTTTCTTACAACGAGATACACCTTCTTGCATAATCCAGAAAGATACAGGGCATCCTCGCATGCCGTATCACCACCACCTATTACGGCAGTAACTTTTTTGCGATAGAAGAATCCGTCACAAGTAGCACAGGCGCTGACACCCATACCATTATATTTCTCTTCGTCAGGAAGACCGAGATACTTCGCCTTTGCACCTGTAGCAATAATGATGCTGTCTGCCTCAATAACGGTATTGTCGTCTGTTGTTGCCTTATATGGTCTTGATGAGAAATCAATATTTACTATTTCACCATCGCGGATTTCTGTGCCAAAGCGTTCTGCCTGCTCGCGAATCTCCATCATCATCTGGTTGGCATCAACTCCTTGCGGATAACCAGGGAAGTTTTCTACTATGGTAGTTTGGGTCAACTGTCCCCCCATCTGCGGACCAACATATTCTATTGGTGAGAGGTTAGCACGTCCTGCATATATCGCTGCAGTATAACCGGCAGGTCCACTGCCAATTATCAAGCATTTTGTCTTCATAAGAAATTATTTTTTGTTGATTAGTTGTTTCTATTGTTTGTTTGCACTTCGTTATTGTTGCTGTTCCTTGTCCTTTCATTTCTGTTTGTGCGCTCTCTTCTTTGTGGAGAAGAATTGTTGTTACCGGAAAAACTGCTGGTGAAGCTACTTCGCATTCCACCCGTAACACCAGATCTGCGCATATTGCCTACAGATGAACGTGAAGACTCAGAATCTCGAAAGTTCCTGTTTCGGTTATTTGTATTGTTGACTGTAGAGCGGGTGCTGCTTGAGCGCATGTTTGAGGTTCTGTCATTATGTTGATATTCATTATCAGATATATTATGACAATATCCTCCTGTCAGCATGCAGAGAATCATTATTGTAGTGGTGATAATCTTTTTCATGATTTTTATTCATTTTTTTCTTTCTGTTTATTATTTTTTGCAAAATTAACCACTTCTTTGTTCTCTGGAAAACGTTTTTCCCTACAATAACAGAGGAAATTCCCTATCATGCTTTCAGGCTGCCTCCTATCTTCTTTGCTATAGCTGTAAGTATCTTTTCCGTATTTTGTAATTCGACAATGAGTTCCATTTGTCTTTCGGAATCTGTGGTGGTCTTTATCTCGTTACGTATTTTTGTCAGTTTGTTTGTTATATATTCGCGTCGGAATTCGTAGAGCAGATGTTCTATCTTATCGCGAAGTTGTTCAATGGATAGCTTTACTTCCATACTTTTTGACAATGTGATAGCATCTGATGTCAGTTTTATCGCTAAACTGGATATGTCGTAATCAGGGTGGCTTGTGAAATAGTGTTCGCATGAGAAGTTCTCTTCCCCTGTATGTTCTACAGCTTCCTGCAGGATGTCGTTATACATTTGGTTGGAGAATTGCAGGTTGTCTGCTTCGAGGTTATATTGTATAAACTGTGCCACAGTCAGCGAGATGGTATTGCCATCGTTATCTGTGATGTTATCATATAGTATTTTCTCCCCATGCTGTATTATCATTTTTATCAGCAGGTCGGCAGATGTCTCCCTCTTTCTGCTTTTATATTGCTGTGCATCAGGTTTGGGTATCGTTGTTGTTTGCGTGGCAGGATTCTTTACATTATCCAATAGACCATGCTTAGGGTATTCCTGATATTCCTTTGCTCGCTGCTGTTCTCGCAATTCAGCTTTTCGTTCTTCCTCTCTATAGGAGCGAATCTCTTCATTCATCTTTGTTGTCAGCGTCTGCTCGCTGAATCCCAGTCGTGCAGAGCAGTCTTGGATGTATGCATCCCTCACTATAGGGTCACCTATCACACTGACACTCTTTATGATGCTGCTGATGGCTTCTGAGCGTTCATGCGGGTCGGTAACACCATCCAACAGCACCTTTGTCTTGAATGCAATGAAGTCCATCTGGTGGTCTTTGATGTATGCCCTGAATTCCTCTGCTGTATTCTTCTTCGCAAATTCGTCAGGGTCTTGTCCATCGGGCAGTAGCATCACTTTTACATTCATGCCCTCCTTCAGAAGCATGTCGGTGCCTCTCAATGCTGCTTTGATACCAGCTGCATCACCGTCATATAGGAGCACAATGTTTGAGGTGAAGCGATGGAGTATGTGTATCTGGTGTTCGGAAAGGGCTGTACCGCTGTTGGCAACGACGTTTTCTATACCACATTGGTGCATAGAGATGACGTCGGTATATCCCTCTACCATATAGACGAGATTCTCTTTGGCGATGGTTTTCTTCGCCTGAAAGATGCCATAGAGTTCGTGGTCTTTATGGAATATGTCAGAATCGGGAGAGTTGACATATTTCTGATTTATACCCTTTGTGCGTGAGTCGAGCACTCGTCCTCCGAAGGCTACCACCTTTCCGGAAATTCCTATCCAAGGGAATATTGCCCTTCCGTAAAAGCGGTCGAAGGGTAGTGTGGACTTTGAATTCTCTATGTTGTAGCATAGTCCCACTTTCAGCAAGTATTCTGCCTTATATCCCTGTTTCAGTGCTGCGTCAGCCATTGCGTGCCTGTCGTTGAGACAGAATCCCAGGCGGAATTTCTCTATGATGTCATCCCTTATTCCCCTTGAACGGAAATATTGCAGTCCGACGGCTCTTCCGTCAACGTCGTTTTGCAGTATGTCCTTAAAATAGTTTGCTGCCCATTCATTGACGATGAACATTGCTTCGCGTTCCGACTGCTCTTTCTTCTGTTCGTCGGTAAGTTCGGTTTCCTGTATCTCTATGTGATATTTGTTTGCTAGCCAGCGCAGAGCCTCCGGATATGTCAGTTGCTCGTGCTTCATGATAAAGCTTACGCTGTCGCCGCCTTCTCCGCAAACGAAGCAATGGCATGAGCGTCGGGTGGGGGATACATAGAACGACGGGGTGTGGTCGTTATGGAAAGGACATAAGCCACGATAGTTTATCCCCACTTTCTTCAGGGATACGAAATCGGATACCACATCAACGATGTCTGCGGTGTCTTTTATGCGTTCTATGGTGGCTCTGTCTATCATCTGAATAGTGTGAAGTTCACGCTGCCGTATGAGCGGTGCTCAACAAATCGTGGGTGGGAGGAGAAATCGTTCTGCTTACCGTGTTCGAAGACGAAGATGCCTCCATCCTTCAGTAGCGGCAGTGCTTTGTCTGGTATCTCTGCAAGTGTAGGGAGGGCATATGGCGGATCGGCAAATATGAAGTCAAATTGCTTCTTGCATGTTTTCAGGAATTTGAATACATCGCCCTTGATGAGAGTGTGGTTTAGCATGGCATCAGCATTGGCGTCTGTTGATAGTTTGCCAATACATTGCTGTATGAATCGGGCGTGGTCACGGTCTAACTCCACACTGACAACGCTGCTGCATCCCCGTGACAGCAGTTCCAATGATATGCTTCCCGTTCCGGCAAACAGGTCAAGGGCAGAGGTGTCTTCAAAATCAATATACCACTGGAGCACATTGAAGATGTTCTCCTTGGCAAAGTCTGTCGTCGGACGAGCCTTGAAACTGCGCGGCACATCAAAATGCCGTCCTTTATATTTGCCTGTTACAATACGCACTCTTTTACCTCCTCTATGAATTTGCTTAATTTCTCATGCAGCCCAGCAGGTATTTCTCCGCATAGTGAGAGAGCGTCTGTGTCCTTGTTCATGCCGAGCTGTTTCCATACATATAAAATGTAATAGAGCATGTTGTCGGTATTCTGCATACTGAACGAGTTGGCATATCTGAAACGATGTTGCTCAAAATAGCAGATGTTCATCACATCGTTATAGAAGTAAACAAACAGGTTCCTGTCCTGGGTGCCTTTGAAATAATTCTTGTATAAGGTTTGCCAAACTGGTATGATGTTGTTTTCTACCTCTATCTCAGAACAGTTGTCCTCAACAACCATTTTCAGGTCTTTGTTGAGAGGGTAAATAGCAACGGCATCGAGTAGGGAAATCTCTTTTACCAGTTTCTCGTCATATTTATATCCTTTTATAGTGATGTCGTATGTCGATTCTGGGTCGAACTCCTCTTCGACGGGGATTAGGACGACAGGAGTGGAGACTTTCAGCACGGCGTGAATACAAGGGATGCCGTCCTTTGTAGTCTTCGCCGCCTTCATGTATGACTGCTCACGGAATACTTCACGCAGGTTTGCTGCAATAGACATCTTTTTGTCGATGGCATACTCATGCTCTGCTGTAGTGCCGTCAGTTTCTGTAATCGTAAATATGAACTTGTCGTTACGGATATTTATTATGATTTTCTTTATGTCGGTCATGGGGCGTAAAGTTGTTTTAGCCTTTTATTCTTGCTGCAATCCAAAGTATTACGACAGCACCTATTACGGCTGTGCCAAGTTGTCCGAGGATGCCTCCCCACGAGATGTCGAGAAGGTCGAAAATCCATCCGCCAACGATACCGCCGAATATTCCGAGAAACAGATTCCACCAACAGCCGTCACTCCTCCTGTCCATCAACTTGTTGGCACACAAGCCTGCCAAGATACCGATAATTATAGATCCAATAAGTCCGCTCATAATTTATTTTATTTTAATATTTTGACTGCAAAGATACGATTAAGTGTGTAAAAAAACAAATGAGAATGAAAAAAAATAGTATCTAATGGTATTTTGTTCACATTTTTTTGTTTTTGACGATTATATATTCATTATCTTTGGAGGGGTGTTTCTTGCTCTGAAAAAGATACCCGGGGTTTTATGCCCTGAACCCCGGGTATGTTTTCCACCCCTGTTTTTTTATCTTTTTGGCGAATGTCAGAATACCTTTTTTCAAGTTGTAAAATAAAAATCTGCAGAAGACGTTTTTATAATAAATAAAGTAACTTTTCCTCTGCATGACGACAGCCGCCTTTAAGGAAATAATCCTCACCAATCTTCATTTCCCTCCTACTGCAGACCAGCGCGGGGCAACGGATGTGTTTACCTCTTTCATAGCTCAGAGGGATGGCATGCCTGCTATGCTGTTGCGCGGCTCGGCAGGAACGGGAAAGACATCGCTCGTTGCAGCCTTCGTGAAAACTCTCCAGCAGTTGAAACAGAAGGTTATACTGATGGCTCCCACAGGGCGTGCCGCAAAAGTGCTGGCTTTGAGCAGCGAAACCCCTGCCACAACTATCCACAGAAAAATATATCGCCAAAAAAGCCTCGGGGGAGATTTCAGCCTCGACATCAACCTGCATACTGACACATTGTTTATAGTTGACGAGGCTTCCATGATTAGTACTGAGCCACAGATTGCCACTGCCGGAATGCCGATGTTCTTAGGAAATGGCGGTGGACTGATAGACGACCTCGTTACCTACGTCTATTCTGGCAGGAACTGCCGCCTGATGCTTGTAGGCGATACGGCACAGCTGCCGCCTGTAGGAGAGGACGAGGCACCTGCCCTGCGGAAGGAGGTGATAGAGGGCTATGGCATGAGAGTATTTGAATATGACATCATGGAAGTGGTGCGCCAGAAGTCCGTTTCCGGCATCTTGTGGAATGCAAACCAGATACGCTTTCTCATAACCCATGACTCTGCAACAGAACTGCCAAAGATAAAGTTTTCTGGGTTTGCCGACATACAGGTCGTTAATGGCAGCGAATTGATTGAAAGCCTTGAGGAAAGCTACTACAGGATGGGCATCGACGATACTGTTGTCATAACCCGCAGCAATAAGCGCGCTACCATATATAATAATGGTATAAGGGCTCGTGTCCTTGACCATGAGGATATTCTGACATCAGACGACAGGATAATGATTGTAAAAAACCATTACTTTGAAGAAGAAAATCCCCCCATGCCGTTTATTGCCAATGGCGACCTTGCCGTTGTCCAGAGGGTGAGAAATACCAGGGAACTATACGGCTTGACCTTTGCCGACCTCACATTGAGCTTTCCTGATTATGACGATATAGAGCTCACCATGACAACTATCCTTGATTGCCTTCAGACAGATGCCCCGGCACTTACCACAGAACAGCAACGGCAACTCTTCGAAGGCGTGATGGAAGACTATTCCGACCTGCCTCGGAAGGATGACAGGCTGAAGGCATTGAAGAAAGACATCTATTACACAGCCCTGCAGGTGAAGTTCGCCTATGCCATAACTTGTCATAAGGCGCAAGGCGGACAATGGGGACATGTTTATATTGACCAGGGATATATGACAGACGATATGCTGACCCCTGACTATATCCACTGGCT
>ODAJ012089505.1_pt1 | contig 21454 bp, 13 predicted proteins | sample 1539241 | NCBI WGS metagenome assembly ODAJ01 (sample SAMN02144231, study PRJEB22623) | gut metagenome | biome: sheep rumen | host: Ovis aries | place: New Zealand | reverse complement strand
AAAAAAATGCGACTGGCAAAATACATCGCCAGTCGCAAAATCCAGTCGCAAAACAGCTATTTTAGGTGTTTTCCAACGATTGTTTTACATAGCCCAAAAGCCAAGTATAAAAGGGTTGTTTCTTTGCACGACTCATATATCTACTAAAGGTACGCGCGTTATTATGTATACGAGCCACCATCGAGATAGAGTCATAACTGCCTTTCAGGGCACCTGCATCTTTCAATATACCCATCAGATGGCCTTTTATCTCATAACGCTTCTTGGGAACACTCCATTCCCGCGCGATATGATCCTTCCACTTACTATCCATTAGAGCTTCCACGACACCCTCACCCCATTTTCGGGTATAGACAGGTTTAGCACGGCAAATCTCAAACCATTCCATATCGAATAGACGTTTCAGGTGTAATTGTGGTTGGAAATAGTTCAGTTCCTCTTCTACATGCGGAAGCTGAGTGATGTCCGTAGCCATTTCCATCAGGTCATCTTCCAACTCCTCATGAGGCATTTTCTCGGCACTGATATGAACATGTTCATTATCGTGAATGTCGAACATAGGCCCTTGAAACGTAACGTCTCCTGTGAAAGTCACACCGAATGCGTGTTTCTTCTTCTGATTCCCTTCCATAGCATTAAAAATTAACTTCTTTATTACCAGTAACCTTGTTTACAGCTTCAAAATGATTGTTGTTCAGCACCACTTTCTTGGCTTTATAAATATTAGTTTCTGCTCTAAATCTTTCTTTGATTCTATTGATAACAATAACTACTTGACGAGGGGCATTGATGCCAAAGATCTTTTCTAAAAGGTCAACATGCGATCTCGCTTCCTCCCACGTTACGCACCCCATGGCTATTTTCTCAATTAAGTCTAGGTTAATCTTGATAATCTGCCCTTTGTGTTTCGCTCTTTTTGGCCGCAGGTCTAATTTGATTTTTCTTCCCTGCGGCTTCTTCACCGACGTTACGTCTGTTTTATCTGTATTCATAAATACGTTGTTTAAAAAAATTTATTTAGGAGTAATATTTACTTATTGAAAAAAGGAGGTGGAGATGAAGAACACACAGACACTCAGATACACAACCACCACAGTCATTATCCACGCCTGCATACCAACATACGCCACCTCCAGAAGGAGGAGCGTACTGGTAGCCTTGCGAACGTGGATATTTTTGTCGACTGTGGTGGTGTCTTATCTCTGAGTATCCATCAAGTTTACCGGAGGCTCTCTATTTCCAATAAGTAATTCTGAGTGCAAAGATAATAATTATCTTTAACACGCACAAATCTTAAACGTTTTTTTAAGGTCCTAAGCCCCAAAATCTATATTCTACCATAGAGTTAATAATTAAAAAATACTTTGTAGTTTGAATAATTGAGGCAAATGTATAACATATTATTTGATTATGCAAATCTATATCTATAATAATAAGGTGGGAGTCTTTGTCCATCTTAGTCCATGTATTAAAAAAATGATACAACTGTACCAAAAGGAGTAAATATATCTGATCTGCTAGTACCATCTAGCAATGTATATTTTATCTCTGGTCAATACGAAGGATGGCGGGAGAGGGTCTACTTATGTAGGCAAAACTATGACTATCATGATGCCAATTATGATTGGAAATGTTCAGAACGACTACACCTTTACATTCAACATCGATAAACTGCTTAATTCGGCGAAATAAAAAGAGAAATGGCGGTCAATAAATTGGCCGCCATTGTTTTTAAGGGTGATCTTTTCTCAAGACTTTATACTTCTTCTTTCAAATTTCTTTCATATTGAGGTAATAAAGAGGCGAATTTTTCTTTTGTCCCTTTTGGGATATTGAAAACTTTAGATCTTTTACAACCATGAAATGCCCCCTTCCCAATATAAGTGAGACTATTAGGTAGCGTAATAGATGATAAATTAGAACAGCCATCAAATGCGTGTTCATCAATTGATACCAATCCTTCTGGAATAACTATTGATTTGATCTTTGAACAATCTTTAAAAGCTTCAAAATCTATACTGACTATGCTATTTGGGATGGTAGATGTGTTACATCCATATATTAACGTATTTGAACTCTTCCTAATAATAGCATTACAGTTCTCCCGAGAATCATAAAATCTATTTTTTTCGTCCACTACAATTGACATCAATTCGCCATGAAAGGGGAAAGTATAATTATAGAGCTGAGTTAAACTTTCAGGTATATATAATGATTCCATATCTGTACAACTTTTAAATGCACCTGCCCCAATTCTTTTAACTCCATTAGGTATAATCGTGTTTTTGCACCCCAACGCCAAAACATTGTCTTTCTTCCTAATAATTGCGTTACAATTATCTCGTGAATCAAAAGCTGGATTATTTTTATCCACCACTATTGATTCCAAACTGAAACAACCAGAAAATGCATAAGGACCAATTTCCTCAACACTTTCAGGAATTTCTATAGCTTTAAGATTCTGACAATTTCTAAAAGAGGAAGTCTCGATCTTAACAACACTATTAGGTAAAACAATTGACTCCATCCTTTTTATTCTCCATAAACAATTAGGACATATATTTTCTACTCCATCTTTGATGATAACTTTTTTTAAATATAAATCTTTCCTAGTTACCTCTCTTCCGAGTAAATCACTCAAGTTTGTTGCTATCATATTTCTTGGGAATATATATTGTTAAATGTCAATGAAAATATCATTCAAAGTGACCAATTTTGATTTCTTTTAGTTCTCCGTTTGTTCTGTAATTACCGATTTCCTTACCTCTTACAACCGTTTTTGCTTCAAGGATTTCCCCTTCTTTAAGATGGTCTAAAAATAAGATGTCCCCTTTCTTCAAACTGCTATTTCTAACTTCAACGACTTGAAGGGCTTTATGACTTTCATAATCTACAACCATGAAGGATACTTCTCTATTTAGATATCTTACACTAAGCACTAAACCTAATGGGAGCTCATCTACATAATATGCTTTGTTTTCATATCCCCAATCACTGTCTATCCTAACTGATGCGCAGAGATCACTCCATGTTTGGAACCCCAGATACAAGGCAATTGTATTTAATGTATATTGATTGGTGTTTCTTTCATCGGAAATATAGCCCAATAGCCTTTTCATAGTTGTGACACCTATTGTCCTGTCTGTTTCCTCAAAAATTGACTCACAAAGCAGCTCAAAATCTTTTGCTTTATCAAAAGAAAGACTAGATCGACTCTTTAACATCTCAATGATTTGACTGTTGAATACCATAATACACCTGTTTTATACCTTTAAATAAATTAAAGAATGATTGTCGTTAAAATCGCTATTATGATCTTTTATATCTAACTTATCACTTCTGATTGTTTCAAGAATATAATCCACAGGACAATCATTATAGAGACCATCGGAGCAGATAATGATTTCATCATCTGCCTGAAGAGAGAACTGTTTTTTCTCAACAATATCACCCCAATCACCCATTAATGAGCGTGTGACTACATGGGAATATCTTTTTCTTTCTTCAAAAGTCAAAGGTCGAACTTTCATCAAGTCATTAACTACGGTATGATCCTCCGTCTGAAAAAGCAATCCCCCAGAACGATAGATATACACTCTTGAATCACCTGCCCAAAAAACAGTTCCTTCCATATTCCGAATGAAAACCCCAGCAACTGTACTCCCCATTCTCTTCACACCAAGGGCATGTTTCTCTTCTTGTAAATTCTTAGATACGACTTGGGTTGCCTCTTCTATATCCATATTTCGAGAAAGAGCGTATACATAACTGTCACCAACCACTTTTGATGCGATCTCTCCACAGTCATATCCGCCCATGCCATCAGCGACCAGATGGAGGCTTATGCCATTCCCGAAATCATTGGAAACGACATAATCCTCATTAACCTCTCTACACCCTATATTACTATATTTGAATGTTATCATTATACAGCTTTTATAGTATCTCCACCGTGCTTTGTCACTCTTGGGCGCGTACTGATTTTCATCGGACGATTTGTAACGCCCTTATCAGTAGACTTAGTAGCCCACAAATAGGCCTCTCCTGGCACTAGGCTTGCCATATCTGTTGATGAAAGCGTCTGCAACTGGATGATAGACTTTTGCACATGTTTCACCCATTGAGGACTATTAAACTTATGCATCAGCATAATTGATGAAAGTTCTATTATCTCAGAAGGAAGACTCATGGGATCTTGGCTTGCTATCATCATTGAAACCCCTTTATGGCGCATTTCTCTGATAGCAGTAACAATGGTACTTGTCAGATCCTTATTATCCATATATTTATGAGCTTCATCAAACACGATAAACTTATTGAATTTTGTCCCTTGATACTCTTTCACGCCCGCAAATATATTCAGCATGATAACGAACAGACCAAGTGCATCATCTTTATCTATAAATTCATCTCTTAAATCTACTATGATTAGCCTCCCTGGGCGCAGTAAGCTTCCAAGCTTACACGTATCGTCTATATACTCTTCTGCAAAGGCAAGACGTTGCTGTGCTAAAGCTTTTTGACTTGTAGAAAGAAGTGGCGATGCTTCCACACTTTTCTTTAAATCTGCCAGATTCAAGTTTTTACGATTTGCTCTCATGATGGCACGCAACTGATTAATATAGGTAGACTCGTTGCCCACAGCTTTCAGTAAGAACATCCAATCTTGCACATTCAAATCTGTTGAGTGGAATGCAATTGGGTGCACCTCAATATTGGGATATTGCTCTTGCCTCTCCTCCACCTTATCAACAGGACATAGCATAATGACATCCTCTATCTTATCAGGCTCAGCACCATATATTTCTTTCAACTTCTTAAGTTGACCTTCCTCGTCATTGGCATCAATCATAGATGTAAATTCTGGTGCATAATCCATACTTTCACTATAATGGAAAATAACACTGGCCATAGGTGCTGGTAGCAAGTTAACCTTCGGGAATTGTTTCAACGTCATTTCTGTGACAGTTCCAATGGTATAGCTCTTACCTCCACCTTGAACACCAAACAGACTAATCGTATTAGTCTCACTAAGATCTATGGCAATCTTCCGATGCCCATTGATACTTTCTCCTAGAATACCATATTGCTCGCTGCCACTGGTCTTTCCTATCATTATATCATATGCAGGCTTTTCAGCTGGCGGCATTACTGTTTGAGGCTTCTCTGTAATCACGTTAGGAGCAGGCTCTATAGAGGAATGGATAGGCTCTATTCCTAATTCTTTGTCAGGAATGGGCTCTTCTACTGGATCTGCCACTTGGTGAGAATAGTCTACGTCGTCATGCGAATCCATTTCGATGACCTTAGCATCCCCACCATCATATTCTGCATTTTCTTCTGTCTCAACTTTATCTTTTTCTCCTTCAGAATGTTCCAACTTAAATGATTCCTCCCTCAGTAAACGGTCAGATGTTTCGAATGCTGTACGGAAATCTTCGTCTGCTCTAATCATTTCTGCCATAGATGTCGATACTGTAGCCTCCTTATCCAGTATTCTTTCTATCATAGGTACACCTAAGATATAATACAACGTATCATTCAAATACTCTTTCCTTTGATACTCATGACTCTTGAACTGATAGATCAATCCCATCCTTTTAAATCGAATGGTATAATCTCCTTGTATCAGCGAAAGAATAAAGGTTTCATATTCTTTGGCCGTTTCTTCATTCAGATAATTATATCTGGCAGCTCTTCGAGCATAGAATAACAACAGAGACTGAAGCTCAAGTGTCATCAGTTCGCGATCAAGACGGTCGGGTGTCTTATACTCAATATCATATCTGGTTCTTAATGCCTGTATGGTATTTTCTATCTGACGCTCCATTTTTTCTTGAAGAGCAGCCAATTCTTCATCACTAAGATCTTGACGGCATTTTATTTCCAAGACAGTAAAGACAATCTCTCTCTTTTTGGTATGGAAATCCACTAGCAAGTCATCTGCACGCTCTAAACTGTCTGAATCCAGATCCCTAAAGATTTCTTGGTGCAGATCGATAGGGATAATAAATGTATCATCCAGCAGTCCCTTCTTTCTGAGCATACGTTTCATCAGCGTTGTGCCAAGTACCTCAAATGCTTTGTTCTTGGTGCTATCAAGCTGCATAATCATACTGCTTGAAACAGATCTGATATCTGCAAGAAGTTCCATAAATGACGTGCGGTCATCAACATTAATTCCATATGCCTTAAAGTGAGGCATCATTATTCCTTCTATTTCTGATGTTGGGCGACAAGTCAGGAAAGAAGATATGCCATTCAACTCTGCGCTGGGCAGGTAATCAAGAAGATATGGTGTTTCTCCATCCTTACTAGGTATATCATAGAATTCAGGCCCCATATTCTTATCAAACGTAATCACCCAGTCACTAACATCATGAACCAACGACAACATCACAGAATTCTTATCCTTAATACTGAGTGTAATTGAAGGAACTGATCTGTCATGGTCTGTTGTCATAGACAGAGCCACAATTCTTTGCAAGGTCGAGAATAACTGTTGTGTTTCGCTTGCAAAGGGAGAAACAGGATTAGCAAGTGGTTCCTCCGATATGTAACGATGCCACATGTAATCCTTGTCTTTCTTTTCCAGTTGTACTACAGGCCTTGTAACCACGCCATTGAGATAGAATGATTGCTGGAGTGTATTTGAGCGTTTCAAGGCTGCATTTGTTGGGAATGGATTTACCAGGAATGACAAATGTGCGGGATATTTGTTAGGATCCTTAATGAAATCATCGATACTATTAACAGAATAACGCAGTTTGGGGAACAGTCGGTTATCGTCTGCTTGAGAGAAGACTTCAGCCTCTTCTGATACTTGCGTATCTGGGTTAAGCAAATCCTTTAAGGCTTCTCCCTGTGGGAAACGTATGTCATTACAGAATATGCGAATCTCGTAATGGATATCGAATGGCGTTTTATCCGTTGCACGCTCTATCATGACCAGATTATCTGCAAATACAGCAGCGTCACCCGCATTAAACAGGTTGATGATCAACTTATTAGTATAAGGATGCTGGGTAATGTAATTATGCATCTGACGGTAAACCATTAGTTTGTTCACATCAGAATCTATACGATATTGTACTGCAATATTCAATAATTGCGATACATATGCTTTCAGCTGTCTGAAACCAGTAGAGAATGTGTCGTCACCACTCTGCTGGGGATCTGCGTAAAATCCCCATCCAAAGCATAGTTCTCCTACATATTGGAGATAGTTTTCATTATAGACATCACGCATTACAAGGGGAGCTACCTCGTTTCCAAGCTCCCCATAGAAGAGCTTATCCAGTTTTTTATACCAAACGTCTGGTTTCCTGTATCTGGGATCCTCTTCAGTCTTTGCTTCCCAGTCTTCATACTGCTCATAGATATTAACAAGCCATCCTAAGCGCACCGGGTGCAAAGGTGTCATCAGTTTCGTAATAGCAATATGATCATCAGGCATCTCAACTTTTAATGAAACAGTATCAATACTCTGTAGTAACACAGCAAACGACTGGCTTATATCCTTCTCATCGAGGCTCTTCAACCATGAATGATATTCTTCCAGATATTCTTTGATTTCACTAATATGCTTGAATATCTCATACGTTTCAATGACACCAGATCCATCAGGGCCTGAATTAAGAATGTCTTCAAATAGAGCAACCCTTTTAGCCATAAGGCTTTCCGGTGGATTAATGCCTTCTACCTCTTGAAGTATTATGGACTTCAAAGATTCATCCGTAGAATTATCAGAAATGATTGCATCTACATAGCCCAGCTTATCACTATTCTTAAGAATGGCAGCCTCTATTTCCAGAAGCTTTTTTGATAATGGTATTTGATAATTATTATCCTTATCATACCTCAACTGGAAAGTATTGATATGAGTGGCATATTGCCAACTCTTCAGATCATCATCTGACGATTTGCCTGATTTGTCTGGAACAGCCACACGCACTGGGACTACGAGATCCTTACCCTTTCTATTTAGTTCAATACGATAACGGAAGTAGGCTTGAAGAACATTATAAATCTTCATACGTGTAATAGCCTCTTCATCATCAATGTCTTTTTCATCCTTTATTTCAAGGAAGAAATCTTCACTATCAGAAGTCAACAACCTTCGATATAGTTGTTGGAAATCTTCTTTGCTTAGGCCTCCACCATCTTTTTTCTGTTCTTCCTCCCATTGTTTTTGTATTGCATCATCTTGAAAATGGTCATTAATGTTCAATACTGTGCCATCTTCATCTATAGCTGAAACATGGAAGAAATAAGTGCCAGAAGGGATGGTGTCATCTATCGTGAATGATATATCGCGGTACTCCTTGTCATTCTCAGACACTTTTTTAGTAATGAGTTCGGTCTCTTCGTAATATCCATCTCCATTCATTAAATGCACCTTCACTTTCTTTAGGTGTTCATAAGCACTGGGCTTGGGTGAGAACCATATTCTCAACTTAACCTTTGCACGTTTCTTTTGATCTACTTTTAAAATAAGACGATCATCTCCCTTCCTTACAATATCGACTTTGGTAATATGCAGTTCTCCTAAATCGGTAATGTTTTTCAAAGGCCATTGGGAGAAGTTCAATTCCGGATAGTCATTGAAGATTTTCTCGCATAATGATTTTCGATTAACTGCTCCAGACTCGCTTCTTAACATTCTTGCCACATCATCCTGAATAGTAGCGGGTTTAATCGGAAGATTCCCAATTTTGTCTGCAAGCGATTGTGAATAGTCAGAAAGTATAGATATACATTCGTCGTTTTTTGAAAGATACTGAGGAATATGCTCATTCTTGGAAATGATAGAACAATCAGGTATCAGCCCCAGAAGATATAACCCATTTCCTGCTGCTTCTTCCGTATTATAGCTAAGCGAAATATATAAAAGGTATCTAACTCTTTCTTGAACTGTAGCATTCAAAGCTTTGGTTGCATAATTTAATACTGTCTTCAAATTACGAACACTACTTAACTGCTCCTCCAGTTTCTTAAATAGAAGGTTATCGAAATCATTGATACTCAATTCACGGAAGGTTGCATTTCCGTAAGAATCTTCTGCTGAAGTAAAGCTATTGACAGGTATAAGTACTAAAATTGGAATGGTTAGATCATTACGCAATTCTATCAACTTTGTTGGAGATATAAACTCTGGCCCCGAAAGTTCTTCATCTTCAGTTAAAATGTAAATTTGCGTTTGGGTTTCCAGATTCCTTAATCTGTGATAAAGATCACGAAGAACATCCAATGAAAGGCCTGTGACTTTCATGCAATGACCTGGCGATGCTGTTTTTATGGTGCTACCATATTCCGACATAAATATGTCGAGGATATAGTCATAATATGCTTGAATGAGATCCATAATCTTAAAATTTATGCGTTAAACTTATAGCGTGGGCGAATTTTCTGGAGAGAGGAGGCATCGCTCAGATCCGTATAGAAACCGATCTGGCGCAACTTATTCTTAAGCGCATTCATATTCTCCTTAAAAGCCAGATGTGTCTTGATATCGGCGTCTTTAAACCGTGGTTCATCTGTACCATCAATGATCAAGCCATAACGTTTTCTGATGGCAGCAGCCAGTTCTCTAATACTTAATGGTTTAGACTCAAAACCACCACCCTCTTTGGGCTGGAGAACCAATAGTTGTACCAACACTTCAAGCAGCTTGGAGCCTATAGCACCTCTTCTTGGATGTTTTCTGCTTCTGCCGTCAATCATTAAAGCCGATGTTTCATTCTTCATAGATGCCTTATCAAGAAAATCCCTTCCATATTTCAACTGATAGGCAGAGCCCACTTTCATCCAACATTGCACATATTGATCCAGTGGTGTTTCCTCATATTTCAGATATTCCTGTAGATCCCTAATACTCTGATCAGCTTCAGCTTTTTCTTCATCTGTCGATGCTTTTTCCTTATAATGATTATACACCCTTCTAAGCATGAAACTTATGGCGGCATTTGTTTCCGCTGTTGGATTCTTAATCATTTGGAGTGCATTCTCAACATAGCAATCATACATATTCACCCTGCGCATAGTCGTTATCTTGTACGATGCTTTTACATAGTCGATCATACCATTAATTGTCTTTTCCATGTCTGCGCAAGCAAGTGGAGATACAATACTATCCAACTTGTCTGTCATATCGACTACTTGGCTCCAATTGTCTTCCACATCAAGACGGCCTTCTTTGACCATTTTGGGTAAACGGAAAATCAGCTTTTGAAAATATAGCGAAAGGTGGAAACCTATTATGATACGAAGATAATCAATAAACACAGATCGCGGTATATTATTCTGGTATGCCAATAGGCGCAAAATGTCATCACAAAACAGATCTGCTTGATCCTTCAGTACAGGAGGTATGGAGAGTTGAGATGTAGATGCCGACATCGTGTCGATTTCTACCAATCTAATCAGATGCAGCAAGCCTGCTGTATCTACATCAAGCGTTGGGTTGTCCACAATCTTCTTGCTTGCATTATCCCATCCTATCAAGAGATAATCTTTCAGGGCTTTCATTACCTCTGGACGCTGGCTTAACATAATAAATACCTGATCCGAGGCAAAATAATCTTTAGTATGTTTTTGGTTTCGAATACGATAACTTTCCAAATGAAGAGGGCGCATAGAGCTGACATTCTCTTTCATCTTACCACGATTCACCATGTTAACAAGGCTACTCCTTAACCAACTTTCTGTTGCTTCAGGATAATCAGAAAAGCCCTTCACTTCATCCCTGTTTTCAAGTTCCTTGAAATACTTCTTCAAAGTCTTTATCTCATGAAATGTTCCTTGCTTCAGTCTTAATTTAATACGCGCCCCATTATTTCTCATCAACATAAACAAGTTGACGAGTACATTGTCTAGCGTAATTGCTTTCAAATCTGCCGCAAAAACGTATGGATCACGAAATACGCGCTCTTCTTTGTCGAGTATGGGCATCTGCATAATTAGTCCTCCTCAGTTTTTAAAGGTTCAACAAACAGATTCATAGATGGTCTGTCTAATGATATCCGATAATAATTCTTTTCATTGCTCGTAACAATGACTTCCGAATAAGTTTCACTGGCTAAAAGGTTCTTAAACACTTGCAATTCAATGAATCGTCCACGCAAATCACTCATAGATGGACTGAAACCGTTCTTGATGTAATACAACATCTCATACAAGTCTAACGACACTGTTAATTGCACGGCGTGATTCTTCTTTTTCCTGAACACAAAATATTCATGTTCGTGTTCCAGATATTCTGTTAGACGCTCGTTAATATCTACAGTAATCTCAAAGTCTTCTAAGGGGAATCTTCTATAGCTCTTTCCACTGGGATCCATAATTCTGGTGGATGATAGCAAAAGATGTTTTGCGGAAATCTCAGGATTCCAGCAACCTTCACTACAAGAAATTGCATAAGCAAGCTGGTTTTTCACATCTTGCCATTTAGAATCGTCATTTTTGAGAATATCAAAGAAATCCCCGATAGACTGATAAGGCATACGCTCCATATAATCAATCTTCCCTTCGAAATACTGATGGCGTATGAAGGTCTGATGCCGCATTTTCAGGAAGTCAATGGCCATAGAATTCATCTCATAACTTGGCTTAACACTAATGAACTCATTAAAGTCATCCAGCAGTGGTGCAGTTGGGCGAGATGCAAATGCTAAATAATCATTTTCTTTCTTCTGTCTGTAATAAAGATCTCTGTCTTTATCTGGAATAGCGACATTAGCTATATCCGTCTCACGAAGCAACTTGACTATTCGGTCTTCAGAACGTAATTCTGGGAATAGTGGGCTCTCTGGTGCTGTCAGATTGAAATAGAATCGCATCCAGTTTTCTAACCTGAAACGCTCATATTCAAACTGCTTCTGGTCATATTCCGCTGTTCCTGCAGCTTCTTCCATTGCCTTTTTAAGCTCTTCCTCTCGTTGAATGATATGAGGAATTGTGGCACAATTATAGTCGCGGGTGATCATCCACGAAATCATAGAACGAAGGTCGCGCATCGTGATATGGACCTCGCGTTTATAGACAATAGTACGTACAATCCATTCAAGGCGCTTGATTATTTCATTACCTACGGCACTATCATTCAGCGATTTGACATTGAAATTAATGAAACACTTGCTGGCCATAGGACAAGATTCGCACTTCGCCCATAAGTGTGGAGCCGTCAATGATCTAATCTGCTTTCGCAACAACGATTCTCCATTTTCATCAAGCGCCGTCACAGAGCGTAAGTTCAGGTTGATGACCATAACGCCTTCCGGGAGCAGCGAAGATCCATCCTTATAGAAATATTCATCTATGGCATCATAAAGGAATTTGTGTTCTGTGGCATTCTCAAGGAAATCCATCAGGCGCCCTTCGTTGATGGCAATGATACGGCCTTCATGAGCATCGTTAAAGTTATTCAACCCCTCAAAAGGCTGGAAGAATTTCTGCAATACCACACTATTCTTAAGGTTTGCCTCATCCTGAGAGCCATCATAGTTTGTCTGATAGGTAATGCCATTTATAACGATCTTGGCGCCATTGTGTGTATCGTCTAAATATTCTATCTGATCACTACTCTGCTCCACCTGACGTATAAATGCAGTCTTGCCATCTCCAGCATTACCTGTGATGATAACCAAACGATATTTGCCCTCTTTGATAGCTGAAAGCAATTTTATATCAAGCCTCGTCTTGGTATAGGTTTCTTTATCAAGCTTGTTATTGCCTTTCCATCCAGCTCGGGTTCCAACATTACCATTCTCACTCTGACTATAGAGACTGTTAATGTAGTCAACGATATTCAAATCGGAGTCAAGAGGCACTTCCACTGCAGGTTTCCTCTTCCCAAGACCTGTTTCTCCGATAGCCTCTATAGCATCCAGCATATCCTTAGCCGTTTTAAACCTGTTCTCATGACGAGTCTCAATGCTCTTCATAACAAAAGCGGCAAACTCCGGGCTTATCAGCGTGTTGATTGATGATACGTCGTTGGGCTTTTTATCAAGAATAGGCAATCTCTTTCCTGGCCACGGATATACGTGAGCAAGCAGCTCATAGATTGTAATTCCAAGCGCAAAGGTATCAGCGCTATCCTCCCAATGCATCGCAGTGCCCACTCTTAAATCGGGAGCCAGATATGGCCATGTTCCTGCAGGATCCTTATCGTCAAGATTATCTGTAGCAATATTGAAATCTATCAGAACAAACTTTCCACTCTTATCATACACGATATTCTCTGGTTTAATATCTCGATGACGGAGACCACGTTCATGCAGATATACAAGAGCAGAAGTCATCTCATGGATAAATTTGTAGATATACGGCAAGGGGAAATACTTATCACCCCAACAATATTCACGAATATCATTTCCGTTAATATACTCCATAAGAGTATAGAATAAATTTCCGAATGTAAAACCATTATAAACAAATTTCACGATATTCGGATGATTGACGTCTTTCAACGCATTAAATTCATCAATCGTTGATTGCGGGCTAACGCCTTCTTTGAATATCTTTGCAGCAAACATGGCACCTGGCTGCAAAGCATGGACAGCAAGAAACACCTTTGAGAATCCACCCTGCCCCAATTCTTTATACAGCGTGATCTCTGGTGTTATCATATCGCCATTCTTTAGTTCGTCCCACGACTTGGCATCAGGATGACTTTCGGGTTTGCCGTACTTCTTGACAATAGCTTCATCAAAGATATAGTCTGCTATTTCTTCAATATTCGACCATCTTTCAGAAGGATCCTCTACGATTACACGACTGCAAACCACATCAACCCACTCTTCTACATTAGGATTACAATGAGAAGGCATCATGTCTGTAGTAAGCGAACCTCCCTTAGATTTTAGCTGGAGATAGTTCTGGAATGGCACATCTCCCACCATCATTTCATATACTATCACGCCGAATGAATACACATCCGAAGACGGGGAAGAGTCTCCTATTAAAACATCCTCTGAGGTATATGGATCTCGATCGAAAGCATCTCTGCTAATAGAAACATTCCAATTACCTGCATCATGCATGGTGTTGTATGAAAGGCCAAAATTTGCCAGAGCTGCGTGATTATCCACCTGTATAAAAATGTTTTCAGGACTCACACCACGATGAATCACATTACTCTCATGCGCCAGCGATAAAGCTTTGGCAATGTCTAAGATAATCATCACCTTGTCTTTATCTGTCATGGTATTACGCTGCATCATGCTCCGCAGAGAGCGCTCCTCCATAAATTCCGTAATCACAAAATAGTGGTTACCGTCATCACTGGTCTGACAATGGCTCTTGATGATTAATGAAGACGACGGTAGAGCCTCCTCACTGGCTTGGCCATTATGAACCAGTTTTTGATGACGATCTAATTGTAGAGGTGAGAGTCCTGCTTTATCGAGGGCATAATCACGCACCTTAAATTTCTTATCAGTAAACAATTTACTATGACAGAGGTATTCCACATAGTCGTCATTGCCATCGAGCGTTTCTTCGATGATCAGGTCACAGACTTCTGTCTTTTTCTTATTCTTAGGCAGACTGCTTCCTACAAGATATTCAACAATTGATGCCTGCAGATGGCTGATAGCATTAGCCGTTTTATGCAAGCGGCTATTATCTTCCAGATAGTCTATCAACTCATTGTTAAGCAGGAATGTTTTTCCGTCGCAAAAAGAGCCAGACTCGAATCCTGCCTTATTCTGCCCCAGTGAACTAAGTGTCACAATGGCATCTACCCACGCTAACCCAAAGCGGTGGTCTCTCTGCTTGAGATAACTTGCTAAGAGTTTACTCTTGTAAGTAGCAGACTTAATAGGATTAGGCCTCTCTACATCATTACAGAACCACACGTCATCATTGGCTTCCAGCCTTCCTTTATAGTCCTTGTTTTCGATGGTGTAGATGGCATGAGGAGCCACTACGATACAGTCATACTCCCAATACTGAACTGCACCCTGAGGATTCTTACTCGGGTACTCGCCATTGGGAATCAGGTAATAGTTGTCTGGCAACTTCACTTCCAGGAATTTCATCAAGCGCTCTTCCCCCGCATTTACAGGTCCACTTGAGAATTTTGGATTGCAGATTTTAGCCATATTCTTTAATTTTAGTTATTTATCATCGGTTTTATTCTATTGATTATCTTCTCTGCGCGCTTTGGAATAAAATCATTGCAGAATTCAATGTGTAGTCTTTCATCAACATAGGCACATCTGAGAGATCTAATGGTTCATAAGAATAATCATCGGCTTTGAAGAAGCTAAAGAAAATCATAAACTTATGCTGCATATCATGATATATCGTATCATAAGTTATGCCCGTTTTATGCCCGCATTGGGGACACTCATAAATGAAGATATCTTCGCTGAAGAGCTTTTCTCGCAGTTCAGGATCCAGATCTGCATTTATAGAGTCCCATATCTCAAACTCTCCAGGAGTCTGACAATTAGGGCAAATGATTCTCGTTTTATGCGACTTCGACATAAGCGTTTTACTTTAGTTATTCCACTTTTCGATTTCTTCTTCTACCATAAGGATTGCTTGATTCTCTTTTATATTCGACATTTCTTTTTTTAAGGAATATAGTTCTATCAAATCATTGCAGCGATGGATGATTTCATCTTCATATATAGGCACTAAGATTTGTCCTACCATAGCGCTTGAAATAAAAGGCTGAACACCCCCTGTGGCATATTTCCAAAACATACTATTCCCAATTTTACTGGACAGATAAGCATATATATAGCCGCTGTTAGTTTTGGGGACAATTCTTATAACGTTATCAGAACCCATAACTTGCAATCTTTCGAATTCTTCTCCTATGAACTGAGTCTGTCCAATAGCACCAACACGTCCAGTAACAATCATACCTTTTTTCAATATGGACGATTCATCGAAACCACGTGTACGTAATGAATACTTACATGTGCGCAATGGATTTGCCTTTCCCAAATCAGAATTGCTCAAAAAGGGTACTCCACGAGATTTATCTGCCGTATAATATCTTTTGGCTCTACCTCCACCAAATATATCACTGCATAGAGATGCCAATGTGACATAATTCCTTATCAATATCAGTTTTTCGAATTTAGCGGAATCTGATAAATGATAAGAGGCATCAAACCTGTACATGCTTCCGCCTGTCACTTCTTTTATGCTTACACCTCCGAATTTGTTAGAGAACAAGGTCATATCGAATTTGCTCTCAATTAGAGAGTGTGCTTCTTCTAATGCATCCGTTGCCTCTTCTCGAAGTCGAGCTGACTCTTGGATAAGGTTATCAACATCTTTCTGAAAATCATATGGAAATTTGGGGATGAGAATACTGCCAAGCTGTTTGTCATTAATATGTTTAACAACTCCACCAAATTGGGATTGCGTTATTTGATAATATCCATATTTACTAGACAAAAAAGCGTATAGACAACCTTTTTTGTACTTTTCATCAGATGGAACAATTCGAATAAGGTCATGAGTCGCTATTTTATCAACAAATGTATTATTTGTGTATGTCACATTACCTAATGTTCCAGAACATGTGACTAATATCCAGTCTTTTTCAAGCATAAGATATTTTAACTGATTTGCTTGTTTCTTGGATAAGTATCTTCCTGTTTCTATATTCGCCAAAACTGTATCAGAGGCAGATAAATAGGTCACTCCAAATTCTTTGCTTTTGACAAAGCAACGAGAAAAGATGCTCCCAAGAAATATACGTGACGAACACTCTTCTACAGTTGATAGCACATATGGCGATTTATGAAGTTTGGCACGGACAGAAACTCCTTCACTCAAATGAAGAGATGGATCAATCCGATATCCAGAACAAAAAGCATCACTTATGTTTATTACACCTGTTTTCATGCTTCTCCCTCTAAGAAATTTTTAAATGCTTTACTAATCTTTGGCAGGTCATCATCGACATGTTTAATACGTTCAGTGCGGTGACGGGCTATCAATTCACCTTGGCGATTATAGCTTGCCCACTCTTTATTTTCAACGAAAAGGATTTCTGCACCATCATCATCCCGCTCATAAACGACATTCCCACGACGATCCTTGCCAACTTTCTCAGCAATGGCCATAAAGACATCATAATTTTCGTTTTTAATGTCTACAAGTCTTTCCAATGCTGTTTTCTTCTGCAAAAAAAGCAAGGATGCTTGCACACCCACCTGCGGCAAGAATGTCTCCACGGGGAGATCAACACTGGCAATCAGTTTGAAATGCTCCAAGATCCATTTACGCACTGATTCTGTATTTGGATTACCCAGGATTCCATCAGGCAGCACGATAGCCATCTTACCTCCTGGCTTCAAGAATTTGTAACACTGCTCGATGAAAAGCACCTCAGGAGCCGTGAAAGCTTTGAGCTCATAATTAGCCGCGATGGTACTGGCCACTTCAACCTTAGAACCAAAGGGCGGATTGGTGAAGATGCAATCGAACTTACCCATAGCATTCTCCAATGAATAGGCATTGTCACACGCTTCCAAATCTCCCTTCTGCTGAACACTTTGAGCCACAGATGCAGAAACCTTGGGAACATCAGGTAAAGAACCATTGGGATATTCCAGAGAGTTGATATTATAGATATTCGAATGTCCATCGCCTGCCATCACCATATTCATCTTGGCAGCTTTCTTCAGATCAGGATCGAAATCGAAACCAAAAATCATGTTTTCGGCATAATGGCGCACACGCTCATTCACAGCATCGCTGTTTGCTTTGGCTTCAAGCAAGGCACCTGACAATTCCGGATAGATCTCTTTTGCTATCTGATGACGTACTTTATCAAGAACCATCACCAAGAAGCCGCCACTACCACAGGCAGGATCCAGCACACGACAATTCTCTGTAGGATTAATGATATCCACCATACACTTGATGACGTTTCTGGGTGTGAAGAACTGTCCCGCCTCCTGCTTCAGCGTATTGCTTACAATGGTCTCGTAAGCTGTACCTTTCACATCAACAGTTGCATCAAGGAATGAGTACTTGGCAATCTCTGAGGCCACATAAGCAATACCATAGTCAGAAAGGGAAATCTGTTCATTGCCTACAAACACTTCTTTGAAGATCTCGTCAGTCTTCAGCTGTTCGAAAATGGCCTTGATGCGCTGAGCGACTGCTGCCTGCCCCTCAGGGGTATTACGCTCAGTCACACCTACCCAGAACTGGCGGTGATAAGTCTCATTGCGCTCTGCACAGAGATAGCGACGCTTTTCATCATAGATTTTACAGAAGATGAGGTTCAGCAATTCCCAGAATGCATCCTTCTTGCGCCCCTCATTACCATAGATATAATCATGGCAGCGCTTGAAGGTTCGTATCAGCGAGTCGTTAGCAGGTTTACGAGGCTGCGCTCTGTCGCCCATGCGCTCCATATCATCGATGGATTCTCCTAAAGCAGGGAAGTCTGCAATATCGACAATCTTTTCATTGCCAATAAAATCCTCCATGCGCTGAGAGAAATGCAGCTCATCGCCATTCGTCCAAAGTCCGAAATCGCAGGAAGAGGCACGTAGTGCATTATTCAACGAAGCCTCTACCCCCTTCTTAGCATCACTGGCCTTAACCTTGGTATCGCATACGATACAGATACGTTCAAGATTCTCAGGTTCTTTGGGTGCTCCTGCTCGGAAAATGGCGAGGTCAACAGTCATGCGCTTTTTCTTACCCTCCTCATCTTCGTATGAGAAAGCATAGTCGCGCTTCATATCACTCATTTCAAAACCATACTCTTCATTCATCTGAAGAATGACAGACTGGAGCATTTGTTCCTTGGCGTTTGCCTTTTTCCTATCTCCTGTGAGGACGCATATTAATTCATCATCGTTTAATACGATTTCTTCTTTTATTTCGGTCATTTTATTCTATAGAGTTATTAATTTACAAAATTAAGACATTTTTTTGTGAATCGCTTATTTATGCTTTGTCCAAGATAGTCCATCTTCATTTTTTAAGGAATTATCCCTCTATGAGATGCCTGATAGGCTCTATATCGCATTCAAGATTTTTCCTTCTAATGTTTGGATAGATATCTTTTGTCTTGGATATTCCCAGAACGTTCTTCTTTGCTGCCACTGCATAATAATCCAACTCATCTTTCACTCTGTCGCAAAGGTGATCTATAAACTCCTCTAACTCCTGAGGGAGTCCTTGTTTTTCCCATATCAACATTAAGTCAAGATTTCCAAAAGTGATATGATTTAAATAAGCCAAAGAATAAGCTGCTACAGGAGCCGTTGCATTACTAAACTCTGAGTTTTTCCCATATCTTAGCATATACTTATAGATGATAAGAAGCGCTATCGTGTACTTGTAATAGGTTTCATCAGGGGCATATTTACCTTTGTCAACGATGTTTTCCAAAAAATAAGCATATGTTGTACTAGAACCTTTTACTGCCTCATGAGGTGTTTCATACCAGCATAACCATAATTTTGCCACAATCTCTTTATCGAATCTTTTGTCATTATGGTACATTTTCTTAAAGGAATCCTGCCCTGCTTTATTGGATCTTTTATTGAGTTCTATCTTGTATTGCCCTCTGACTCGCTCATAATACCAATAAATGGGATCATTGGTCTCATTAGGGATTAAGATACTCCGCGATAAATTCTCCATGGCCCTGTTAAAGCTGTTATTGCTACTGAAATCTGCATACTTGACTTTATTCTGGGTATTAGAAAATTTACTAATATTTGTGATTTCGTCCTTTTTCTTGTCATCTATCACAATAAGCTTCACCATGACATAGACTCCAAGAAGGTTCACCTCCTTTTTATCAGTCTTCTTGGCATTAAAGATACTTGCTGTGGTCTGCCCACCATTGACAATCTGGAAGTCATAGATTTTTCTCAGAATACCTGTGCTGATGAAATCATTTGCAGATCCCACCTCGTTTTCAAGTTTTGTTTCATCCTTATTTGAATCGACATCGATACCACGGGCGATAGCTGTTATGCCATTATTATAGGCCAAAAACATTTCATTACACTCCTTCAATGTTTTGCGCATACCGCCATTAGTATCCTCCTTCTTCTGACTGAATCCCAGAAAGAATCTCACATTATTCATCAAAAGAGCTGTGTTATGGTCTTCATAGAGTTTGTACAGCAACTTTGCTGGGAACATGGTTGCCAGACATTTATAGTCATATCGCTCAGAGTTCATTTCAATATATGGCAGTCTATACATGTTATAACGCGGCTCTTCAACAAAGTCAATATCAATGGAGACATGATCGCTCTCGCTACTCAGGTTAGCACATATCTTCTCTATATCCCAGACATCAGTAACGATGGTTTTATCTTCAATCCTCTTCCTTTTTATGGTATAATCCTTGATGTAAGAGTTACTAAGCAAGCATAATCTGACAGTTACAACAGTGGGAAGATGATCATGTATAGATTTCATCGTCTGATATTCTTGGCTGTTTTCATCCATATCAGTATAGTTGCCATGAAAACACTCGTTATAGAACCCCTGTAGTCGATTCATCCCTCTTTGATATTCATCTCCTCTAATAGAGCCTGGTGTCTTCTGGGTAGGGTCGTAAATAGAATAATAAAGTGTAAGTACTTCTTTATTAGCGTTAAGTCCATAACCATATATTTCACCAATCACATGCTTTGCCTTGTTCAGGAGTTCACAATGTACATCGAAATACTCATCGACATTGGTCTTTTCATGGATAGAATCAATTATATATTTGGTAAAAGCAGACTCAGGCGTAATCTCCTTAGTGACGATTTTCATAACTTCACCATTGAGGTCTGATAAATAGCTTTCAATATTGGTCATACGAAAGAGTTTTAAGTTGTTAATACTATCAAGTTTTAGTTACCACTATGCAAAAGTAATAATAAAAATGCATATAACCAAAAAAACTCCAATATTTGTTATCAGTTATTCCTAAAATAATAAAAAAACTCCCTAAACTATCACAGTTGAGAGAGGTCACAATCACCATATTCAATCCTTTTGTTCAAATGTTCAAATGTTCAAAATGCTTTTTTAAAATATTCAAGAAAAGCATATATAATTATATTATAATATATATAATATATATATTATATATATTATAATATAATTTTAAACTGTTATTGATACCAATGGAAAATACTTTTTGAACATTTGAACATTTGAACATTGAACAGTTGAGCTGTCTGAAGATGTCAATTTAGCTGTATGCCCGTTTTCAGGTACATATATAATAAGAGCCACTTATCATAGTGACAAATGGCTCTTACAGTGTTTTAAGACTTTCTTAATTTCTGATACCTAGTATTCTCAGGGCTCACCCAAGACATCGTAGATAAGCTGCACCTCCGCTGGCGTATACGTGCGTCGCGTGAGGGAAAGCAGTGGTCGCAGGCGGGCACTGGCATCCATCCAGTCCTTGAATTTCTCCCAAGCTGACATGGGTTTCAGATCAGGG
>ODAJ012111048.1_pt1 | contig 21456 bp, 10 predicted proteins | sample 1539241 | NCBI WGS metagenome assembly ODAJ01 (sample SAMN02144231, study PRJEB22623) | gut metagenome | biome: sheep rumen | host: Ovis aries | place: New Zealand | reverse complement strand
ATCGGGTACCGACTACTATCTCTATGCCGACGGCACGGGCTCGGCCGGTCCCGGCGGTGGAGGACAAACGAGCTACACGGTCAGTGTCGAGGCGAACAACAGCAGCTATGGCTATGTGACTGGTGGTGGTACCTATGCCGCCGGCAGCACGGCCACCCTCACAGCCTACCCTTATAGCGGCTACCAATTCTCGCGCTGGAACGACGGGAACACCTCGAATCCGCGCACCGTCAGTGTCACGGGCAATGTGGACTATGTGGCCTACTTTGTCCAGGCGGGCGGTGGCGGCGGTTCTACCACCTCGGTCACTTTCGGCTCGACGTCGTGGAGCGATGTCTATTTCAGTACGAGTGGTATATTATATTATCCCGCCTATGATGTGTTGGCAGGGTATCTCTTTGAGAACTCGGTAGCTGACTTTCCATACATCTATATGCAGATTGGCGATCCTTCGGTGGGAACTACTTCTATGCCGGTGGGTGACGATGGATATATCAGTGGTAATTATAATGTGTTGGAATACTATGAGAACACGAGTCTGATGTCGGTCAGCAATGGGGACACCACCTACTATGGCGACTGGTGGGGCAAGAGCGCCACGGTGACTTTTGCCTCGCTCGACCTCAACGCCCACACGGCCAACCTGACCGTCAACGCTACCATGTTCGACGCCTACGGGGCCTTTATCGATCAGGAGGGCATTGACGGGGCCGAGACGCGCAGTCTTGTCATCTCGCTGCCTAGCCTTAACTTCACGCAGGCATCGAAGGCGGTGCATGCTGTCCAGGGCATGCGACAGCGCCAGGTTGCCCCCGGCACACTGCGAGTGGCCCGATAGACGGGAAATCCCCGTATAGACAGGCGGAAGGAGAGTTATCAACGGATGAGTTTGATAACTTTTCTTCCGCTTGCGCGTATGGGTGGAAAATAAAGTGTATTTTTACATTCGGAATCACCCCATGTGGGGTGTGCTTAGTGTATTGTGTGTCAAAAAAATAAAGCAAGCATAAGATGAAAAACAATTCGATGAAAGAGCTCACCGAGGGGATGCAGCGGCTGTGTGCGGTGGCCAACCGTATCGTGGCGCAGAACGGCAAGGCAAGCCGTATCGAGATAGACCTGCTGCTGGAGGATTTGCGCAATCTCTATGATGTGGCCCTGCAGTTGGGCGGAGACACGTTGCCCGAGCTTCATGCGGACCCCAGTCCTGTGGAGGAACGCGAGGCAGAACCCCAGGCAGAGGAGAAGATGATGGCCATGATGTCCACCATCGCAGCCATGACCCCGGAGCCGGAACCAGAACCGGTTTCTGAACCTGAGCCTGCGCCTGCACCGGAGCTGGAACCGGAACCAGCACCAATACCCGAGCCTGTTCCCGAACCAGCCCCCGAACCAGCCCCCGAGCCCGAACCTGAACCAGCACCTGTCCCCGAGCCCGAACCTGAACCCGTAGAGCAGCCTCGCATGGAAGACCTGGAACACAATGACAATGCTTTGCTTTTCGACGAGATAATCATTGAACCGGAGAAGCCAGAGCCTCCAAAAGCGGTTGTGACGCCTGAGCCCCCAAAGGAACCGGAGGTACAGAAACCCGCAGGACAGGCTTCGCTGCTCGACTACCTGAAGCAGCCTACCACCCGTACGCTCGGCGAGACATTGGCTGCGGCACATCCTTTGCAGCAGGCACTTGAGAAGAAGGTGGATGATCTGCGCACGGTGATCAACATCAACGACAAGTTCAGCTTTATGAGCGAACTCTTCAAAGGCAACATGAAGGCCTACAACGACTTCATTATGCGGTTGAACGCCACTGCACAGCGTGATGAAGCCCTGGCTCATGTGCACGACATCGCAGCCCAGTACAAGTGGGACGAGGAATCAGCCGCTGTCAGGGCATTCTACAAGATATTCGACAAGAAATTCTAAGACTCAAAGAAGGTTATGGGGAAAGCGATATTGTTCTCGGCGCCGTCGGGGTGCGGAAAGACCACCATCATACACGAGCTGATGCTTAGTGCCCCCATGGGGAGTTTCGATCCACAGGACCTGACGTTCAGTATCTCGGCCACTTCGCGTGCACCCCGGGGTGAAGAACGCGACGGGGTGGAGTATTATTTCCTGAGCTACGATGAGTTCAAGGCACGTGTGGCCAAGGGCGATTTCCTGGAGTGGGAGGAGGTCTATCAGGGTACCTGCTACGGGACTTTGAAGAGCGAGGTGGATCGCATCTGGAGGGAGGGGAAAGTGGCGGTGTTCGATGTGGATGTCAATGGCGGTCGCAACATCAAACGCTACTTTGGTGACAATGCATTGAGCATCTTTGTGATGCCTCCCAGCGTGGAGGTGTTGGAACAGCGTCTTCGCAGTCGTGGCACCGACAGCGAAGAGAGCATCAGAAAGCGTTTGGATCGCAGTGCCAAAGAGCTGGAACAGGCACCTCAGTTCGACGTGACCATTGTGAACGACGACCTGCAGCGTGCTGTGCAGGAGACAAGGGAAGTGATTGAAAAGTTTCTTGGGAAGTGAGCAAGCTGTTCGACATACTGAAGAAGTACGACTACATCGTGGTCTTTGTGCTGCTGGTGGTGACATCGGTGGTGATGATGTCGAGCACTTCCTACTATCAGCGGTCGCGATTGGTGTCGTGGGCCGGCAGTGTGGCGGGCACGTGGTATGAAGGGGTGAACAGCGTGGGCGGCTATTTCGGCCTGAAGGCCGAGAATGACCGTCTGGCGGCTGAAAATGCGCGCCTCAGGGCCCAGTTGAAGGAGAGTTACATCAGTTATACCGACAGCTTGTTTACCGTAAGCGACACCGTCTATCGCCAGCGATACGAATACACAGAGGCACAGGTAATCAAAAACTCGTGGAGTGGGCAGAACAACTACATTATGATCGGCAAAGGTTCGAATCATGGGATTGAACCCGATATGGCGGTCATCTCGCCCGACGGCATCGTGGGTGTGGTGGTGGCTACTACGAAGAACTTCTCCACCGTGATGCCGGTGCTGCATTCGGACAGCCGCAACAGCGTGAAAGTGAAACGTACAGGTATCAGTGGCTCGCTGGTGTGGGACGGCAAGGACTTCCGGTATGCACAGGTGCTCGATGTGCCGACCACACATCAGTTTGAGGAGAACGACACCATTGTCACCTCGGGCTTGGCCAACGATTTCCCCGAAGGGATACCAGTGGGCTATGTGGTGGATGCCGAAACGCTGAAAGGCAGCGGTTTCTATAAGGTGCGCATACGTTTGGCTACCGACTTCAACAAACTGAACCATGTGTATGTGGTTAACAACAAATTCCGCAAGGAGCAGCAAGAACTGATGGAGGACGTGAAATGAAGAACATAGTTTGGCGAAATGTGGGACGTTTTGTGTTGCTGATGTTGATACAGTTGTTGGTTCTCAACAATGTGTATCTTGGCGGCTATGTGATGCCGATGCTGTATGTGCTGTTTATTCTGATGCTTCCCACCTCGATGAAACGCATCCCGCTTTTGTTGGCAGCGTTTGGCACAGGTTTGCTGGTCGATATTATGTCGGGTTCGTTGGGATTTCACGCATTGGCTTGCACCGTGGTGGCTATGGTCCGCATCTGGTTTGCCGACCGCATACTGACACGTGGCGAGAACATAGTGATCTCCACACCGGGTATCTACAGCGTCACTCCACAGTATTTCATCAGTTACACCCTGCTGCTGCTGTCGCTGTTCTATCTGGTGTTCTACACCATGGAGGTATTCAGTTTCCGTGGCTTCGGCGGTGTGCTGTTGGCTACGATTTGCAGTACTTTGGTTACCGCTATTCTGGTGGTGGTTTATCAAGTTTTGTTCCTGAAACGGAAGGAGGAACCATGAGCAACCTAGAAAAGAGTGGTGGAAAAAAGAGAATGACGTGGCTGCTATGGTCTCTAACAGTTCTCTGTTTCCCATGTTCCGGTCTTCACTCCCAGACGGCCATCGGCCATTGGCGAGACTGCCTTGACTACAGCAAGGTGCTGCATGTGGAGCCTGCGAATGACGGCGTCTATGCTGCCGGGCGCGGAGGCTTGTTTCATTTCGACCCGGACGACCGTACTCTCACGGTGATGAGCAAGGCTTCGGGTCTGAACGATGTGGGAGTGGCTACGGTGGCCTATGATAGCCAGACCCGTTACTTGGTGGTGGCCTACAACAACTCCAATGTCGATTTGGTACAGGGTGGACGTGTGTTCAACATTTCCGATATCAAGCGCAGCGACATCGGAGGTGACAAGAATATCTACCGTATCCGCTTCCGTAGAGGCTACGCTTATCTGGCTACGGGATTTGGCATTGTGGTGATTGATCTGGCCCGTCACGAGATTAAGGAGACCTGCTATATCGGTGCCGGTGGTGCCTATACTCCAGTGCACGATGTCGCCTTCACCTCGGACAGCATCTATGCGGCTACAGGAGAAGGCGTGAAACGCATTGCACTTGGCGAGCGATACCTTACCATCAGCGACCGCTGGCAACTGGACACCCGTCTCAACGGTGTCACCGTCACCATGCTTGAAGCCTTTGACGGAAAGCTTCTTGCTGCCGGCTATTCTTTCGATCCGGAAGAACTTACGCTTTATCAGAAAACAGATACCGGCTACCACGCATGGAATAATGGTGCTGTTCTTTCGATGCGGGCAGGGGGGGGGCGCCTCACGCTGACACGCGATTCAAGTGTGGTGCGATACGACACGGCGTTTCAGATGATTGACAGTCTAACGGCTTACACGTGGGGATATCTCACCTGTTTCGATGCTGTCACGAGCGATGACGGCACCTTGTGGGCAGGACATAGTTGGGATGGGCTGATTCGTTTCACCGCCACAGGCGACGAGGCCTTCCATCCCGCAGGACCTTTCTCGGGAGACTATGTCTATAGCCTTACGCCTTTCAACTATCGCATGCTGGTGTGTCCTGGAGGCCATAATTCATTCTATGGCAATGCCTACCTTCCGGCGGATTTGTTCTCTACCGACGGCCGCAGTTGGAGGAGTCTCGACCTCAGTAACGGCATGTTTGCTTCTGCTACCGACTTGCTTTCTGCGGATGTCAATCCCAACGACACCAACGAGATTGTCGCCGCTTTGTGGGGACGTGGGGTGGCCTCTATCCGAAACAACAAAGTGCAGGTCCTCTATGACGAAAACAATACGGGGGGCGCTTTGGTGCCATTCTTCAGCGGCGGAATCAGTACATTGCGTACAGGTGCTGTGACTTTTGACGGCGACGGCAACCTCTGGGTGCTTAATTCGCACTCTGGTTATGCTTTGGCCCGCCGTACAGCCTCGGGTACATGGAAGGGCTTTCCCACCAGTCGGTTGGATGATATGCCGTCACTTGACAAGCTTATTTGGGACAGCATCAACCATTACCTCTGGTTCTGTGGTCGCAGCAATGTCATTTATGTGCACGACGGCGATGGCCGTATGGCTAAGGTGAATCCCAACAATGGCAGCAAACTCTCTACCGACAATGTCACTGCCTTGGTGCAAGACCGTACGGGTAACCTCTGGGTAGGCACCAACAAGGGCATCAAGGTTATCTATGATGCTGCCAAGGCCTTCCAATACGGTGGGGCAGGGGAGGTGTCGCCAGTCACCTGCAGCAATATAACCATCACCAATGGTGAATTTTACGAGTATCTGATGGCTTATGAGAGCATCACGGCCATTGCTGTTGATGGAGCCAACCGCAAATGGGTGGGCACTGCCGCAGGAGGTCTCTATCTTATTTCTGCTAATGGGATGGACCAGTTGGAACACTTCACAGCAGAGAACAGCCCGTTGTTCTCCAACAAGATTGTCACACTAGCCATCCAGCCGCGCACTGGCGAAGTGTATATCGGTACTGAGCAGGGTCTGCAGGTCTATCGTTCCACGGCTACTTATGCTGTCGGAACCCCTCTGGACGACATCCATGCCTTTCCGAACCCGGTGCGTCCGGGATATGAAGGACCTATCGCCATCAAGGGCTTCGTACGCGACGCTATGGTCCACATCACCGATGCTGCCGGACACACGGTCTATAGCACCCAGGCTCTTGGCGGCCAGGCCATCTGGAATGGCCGTACCGTCAACGGTGAGCGTGTGGCGGCAGGAGTCTATTACGTTTTTGCTGCCGACAACGAGGGTGGCAACCGTTCTGTCGCCAAGATATTGATTCTCCGATGACTTCTAACCCCTGACAGAAAATGCTTCTCTCGACGCCAGGCCTGGTACTCCACACGACACCCTACGCCGAGACATCGGTGGTGGCCAAAGTGTTTACCCGTCAGTTGGGGCTCCGTTCCTATATCATCAAAAATGTCAGAGGACCACGTGGAAAAGTGAAACAGAATCTCTTGCAGCCTCTTTCCGATATTGACATGGTGGTTTATGACAACCCCAAGACAGATCTTAACCACATCAAGGAGCTTTTTCCCCGTCCTCCGTTATCCACTACCGACTATCTGCTACCCGTTCGGAACGCATTGCGTTTTTTCATGACCGAGGTGCTCTACAAGGCCCTGCATGAGGCTGAACCTATGCCCGATCTCTTCGACTATGTCGAAGCGGTCAATGCTCAAGCTGCATTTCCCGACGCTCAACTTCCGATATTTTTTCTTCTCTCCGTGGCTCGTTATCTCGGTATTGAACCGTTGGACAACTACAACTCACGTGAGCCCCTTTTCGACCTGCAAGAAGGCCGTTTCGTGTCTGTCCCTGCCGAAACGACCCTTTCCCCACGCCATTCCTTGTTGCTCCATCAATATCTGACGGTCACAGACTTTCCCATACCGGCATTTACCGACCGTCGGATCCTTATCGACGCCCTCATCACCTACTACCAACTGCATCTTAGCGGTTTTCATAACTTCCATAGTCACGAAATATTACATGCAATTTTAAAATAACAAACCATGAAAAAACTTTCGTTAATTTTATTGGTACTGTCAAGTGTATCGGTGTTTTGTCACAGCCCTCTCCAGGCACAGTCGGTCTATTGGATTTTCCTGACCGACAAACAGGGAACAACGTTCGACCCTTATTCTTATTTCGATGCCAAGGCCATTGAACGCTACAATGCTTGCGGTGCTGACCTCTACGACATCAGCAACTATCCTGTCAATTCCTCCTACGAGCAGGGCGTCAGTGCTTTGGCCACTGAGGAAATCGGCGTTTCTCGCTGGATGAATGCCATGGGTGTGGTGGCTACCCCTGCCCAGATAATGCAGATAGAATCTCTTCCCTATGTGCTTCGCGTGCAGCCCGTCGAGGCAGACATGCAAGTAGCGTCCTTCCCCAGTGACAATGATGGCCTTGTGGATCATGCCACTGTCGAGGGTCCTCTCGAGGCTCAGCTTGTCCGTATGGGTGGCAAGGCGTTCCGTGACAAGGGCATCGATGGCAAGGGCGTTCGAATTGCTGTGTTCGATGGGGGATTTCCCCGCGTCAATACGCACGAGGTGTTCCGTCACTTGCGTGACAACAAGCAGATTATCAAGACATGGAACTTCCCCAACAATCGAGAGAACGTCTATGGCTGGAACAGTCATGGTACAATGACCCTCAGCTGCATTGCCGGCCGTTATGAGGGCAAGGACTTCGGTCTGGCCACTGGTGCCGAGTTCCTTCTGGCCCGCACCGAGATCGAGGCCGAGCCCTTCAAGGAGGAGGTATGGTGGCAGATGGCAGTGGAGTGGGCCGACAAGAACGGTGCCAATATCATTTCCTCCAGCCTCGGCTATGGCAAGGAACGCCATTACACCAAGGATATGGATGGCACATCCTATGTGGCCAAAGCCGGTAACCTTGCCGCCCGCAAGGGTATGCTGGTGGTCAACAGCGCCGGCAACGAAGCCGACGACGGCCAGTGGCGTACCATCATTACGCCCTCCGATGCCGACAGCGTGCTCTGCATCGGTGGCATCGAGAACAGCCTCACCGAGTACAACCACATCACCTTCTCCTCCTATGGCCCCAGTGCCGACGGCCGCCAGAAACCCAATGTCTGTGCCTTCGGCTATGCACGTACTGCCAACATCACTTCCGACCAGGCCACCCATTATGTCCATGGGACCTCATTCTCCTGTCCTCTGGTGGCAGGCTTCGCTGCCTGTGCCTGGCAGGCATCGCCCGGCAAAACTGCCATGGAAATGTTCCGTTTGATCGAGCAAAGTGCCGATCTTTACCCCTATTGCGACTATTCCTACGGCTACGGCGTGCCTCAGGCATCCTTCTTTGTGGGCGACCGCAAGGCTGTTGATCCTACATTCCGCTTTGTTGCATTAGAGGACAGCATCCGCGTGGAGCCTACCCATCCCGTCAAACACGGCCACCTTTTCTACAGTTTCCGCCGTCCCGCCGACCATCGTCTGGCTTATTACGGCAAGGTCGATGTGGACTTTATGGATGTGACCGAGGGAATGTCCTTCTCCAAGGCTGCCGTGTTCAACCGTACCCTTACCGTCCATCTCAACGGCTATACCGATAGCCTGCGCCTGCCTGAAGAGGAGTATCTTAAATACAATGATGCCAAGGGTTTCCTTTATTCCCCAGTCATTGATGAGAATGCAGTTGTTGCCGAGTCCGACGGTCGCAAGGGTGAGATCAAAACCCGGCAGTGGGGCAGCAACGCTTCCTGGCGCTACGATGTCTATTTCCAATTGGGAGTGCCTGCCAAGTTAGAGGAGTCAGAACTGCCTATGCTCGTTTGGTCGCCAAGCACACGTGTCGGCCTGCGTCTGATGCATGCCTTTAACAAGAGCTACTGTCTTGGCCTAGGTCTGGAATGGGGCGGTATTAGGCATAACTACAAGGGGATGCAGCCCAACGCATTGGAACACGGTCTTGGTGCCGACGCCATCAGTCGGTCGATGGACAGGGAGGAGTACCGTCGTGTCAGTATTACGGAATTGAGTCTTGAATTTTTCCAGCGCATCCGTCTTGTGCCAGGTGGTATTGCGGGCAAGGGATTTCACTGGGACCTTGGCGTTTATGGCAGTTATGGCATACCGAGTTACACTATCAAGGGCGATATCACCTCGTGGGATAATGCCGACAGTTACAAGGCAACCTTCGGAAGTCCCACCGCACTCGACGCCTACCGATGGAACTACGGTGTCACTACGAGGCTCACCAATGACTGGTTCGGTGTCTATGCCCGTTACCGCCTCAACGGCTTGGGACAGAAACTGCCGGAGAACCAGGTGCTCCTGCCTCGTCTCGAAGTGGGCATACAGCTCTGCTTCTGAGCAGATTCCGTAGTTCTGGTTTTTGCAGAATTGATTAACAAGGTTGATTGTCGTACTGATGGTCAGCCTTGTTTCTTGTAACTGTTTGATGTCAGGTTCTGAATTCGATGCTGCATAGTGCCTCCATTCATTTTTTAGGGTCATAAGGGAATCATAAAGGAGCTATAATGGTGTTGTAAGGGAGTGAAAAAGGAGGCGGGAAGGTTATATTTTTTTCATTTAATTGTAAAAAAAGATGTATCTTTGCAGTCGATAGTGAGTGTGTTTTTGATGCGTGGTATTGGTTTATGAATTGATAATGATAACGTTATGGTGAATCTGAAACGTTGGGTGTTGTTGTGTGCAGTGCTGGTGCCCTGGATGACGGAGGCGCAGAATATCTCTGTGCAGGCTGCCACCGGACAGTCGCCTGCCACCTTTGTCAGCGAGCAGCTGCAGGGATCGGGTGTGTATATCTGGAACGTGAAGTACAATAACTCGACGAGCAATATCAATGCACCGATGATCGGCACATTCCAGAGCAACGGCTATCAGATGTTGCAGATGGACAGTGGTGTTGTGATGACTACGGGCAATGTCAGCGTGGCTCCTGGTCCCAATAATAACGGTATGACTTCTGAGTCGGTATCATCGGGGTATTACGAGGATACCCAGTTGAACCAATATCTGGCCAGTGGACAAGCGGTGACCTATTGCTCCACGCTTGACTTTGATTTCGTGAGTATCTCGCCTTTCGTGACATTGAACTATTGTTTTGGCTCGGAGGAGTATCCGAACTATGTGTGGACTAGTTTTAACGACATCTTTGCATTCTTGGTGACCGGTCCCTATCCGAGCACCACGATGAAGAATATTGCCATTGTTCCTCACACGGTCACTACGGCTAATCCCAATGGCATCGCTGTGGCCATCAATACGGTGAACGGCAAGACTGGAACTGAGAATCCCTCGGCAGGTTGGTACCATTACAATGAGTTTTTTGTGCAGAACTACATCAGCGAGAGTAACTGGCAGAGTGGCAACGGGGCGCAGGGCGTTCAGTACAACGGGTTCACACAGAAGCTTTCTGCCAACGCCACTTTGGTTCCCTGTGCGCAGTACCACATGCACATTTCTATCTGTAATGTGAACGACGGGGCCTACGACAGCGGCGTGTTCCTCGAGAAGAAGAGCTTCAACAGTCCGTCGGCCGATGTGGATCTCTCGCACCGCTATGCCGACACGATTGAGCGCAGCCAGTCGGCACAGTTGCCGCTGACGCTGGCGGGGACAGATTACAACTATGGCAAGGTGACGGTGACGTACAGCGGCGACGCTGTGATTGGAGAAGACTACACCATTGTCACCGACAGCAACCGCACTCTCGACATGGAGCACCGTATTTTCTATGTCGATAACCTCGCTCACTGGCTCCGCTTCAAGCCTACCGCTACGGCCGACCTGCATAGCCCCAAGCATATCGAGCTTTTCCTATCTACCTCGTTATGTGAAGACCATCCCGAGTTGAAAACCTATGATACAATTCGCTACATCCTGGTTGAGGACGATATTTTGCGAATGTACGACACCACCATTGTGGCTTACGACACCTGCCACGAGGTGGGTGTGGAAGCACGTATCGGCACCCCGACCACTTTCCTCTGGATTCCTGAGGATGGCATCGACTTCCCTCATCAGCAATACAGCACGGCCACCATCACAGAGAGCAGCCAGTACCGGGTGGCTGTAGCCGATGCCAAAGGGCATGTCGATACCGCCGATGTGACTATTGAGGTGCGCCCCCGCAACGCTATCGAGCAACTCACGGAGCCAGCGTATGACATTCAGGTCTATCCCAATCCAGCCGACGACGAACTCAATATTGCGGCCGACGGCATCACGGTGGTAGAGGTGTTTAACGCTGCCGGTGTCTGCGTCTTTTCGCGTCGCTGTAATGACGACTGCCGCACGCTGAATATCAGTCCCCTGCCTGCCGGCATGTACACCGTACGTATCACCACCAACCTTGGCACCAAGACCGAGAAGGTTTTGGTGAGATAATTAATCATTGTCAAGCAATCTAAATTATTAAGAATATGACACTCGAAGAATTCCAGAATGAACTGCGGCTTGGCATCCCCGACCCGCTGCCCGAACCCCAACCTTATGACCCTACGGTGAACCATGCTCCCAAGCGTAAGGATATCCTTACTCCTGCCGAGAAGAAGTTGGCTATCCGCAACGCTTTGCGCTATTTCCCCGCCAAGCACCACAAGATGCTGGCCAAAGAATTTGCCGAGGAGTTGCAGAAGTATGGCCGTATCTATATGTACCGTCTGCGCCCGACCTACAAGATGTATGCCCGTCCCATCGATGAGTATCCTGCCAAGTGCCGTCAGGCTGCTGCCATCATGCTGATGATTCAGAACAACCTGGACCCCGCTGTGGCACAACATCCGCATGAGTTGATCACCTATGGTGGCAATGGCGCGGTATTCCAGAATTGGGCCCAGTATCGCTTGGTGATGAAATACCTCAGCGAGATGACTGACGAGCAGACCCTCGTCATGTACAGTGGTCACCCGATGGGCCTCTATCCCAGTCACAAGGATGCTCCGCGCGTGGTGGTCACCAACGGTATGATGATTCCCAACTACAGCAAACCCGACGACTGGGAGCGCTACAACGCCCTCGGCGTGACGCAGTACGGCCAGATGACCGCTGGCAGCTATATGTACATCGGCCCGCAGGGTATCGTGCACGGCACCACCATTACGGTGTTGAATGCTGCCCGTAAGCTTGGTGGCGGCACGGCCGGCAAGCTCTTCATCACCGCCGGCCTCGGCGGCATGAGCGGCGCCCAACCTAAGGCTGGCGACATCGCCGGTGTGGTCTCCATCACCGCTGAGATTAACCCTGCCGCCACACAGAAGCGCTACGAGCAGGGATGGGTGGATGAGGTACACGCCGACCTCGACGAACTCTTCGTGGCAGTGAACAAAGCACGCGCCGAAAAGATTGCCCGCAGTTTTGCCTATCAGGGTAATGTGGTCGATCTTTGGGAATATTGTGCCGAGAAAGGTATTCAGGTGGACCTCGGCTCCGACCAGACCTCTCTGCACAACCCTTGGGCCGGTGGCTACTACCCCGTGGGAGTCACGTTCGAGGAGGCTAAGGTGATGATGGCTGAGAAGCCTGAACTTTTCAAGGAAAAGGTGCAGGAAAGCCTGCGTCGTCATGTGTCTGCGGTCAACAAGCTTACCGCCAAGGGTATGTATTTCTTCGACTACGGCAACGCCTTCCTGCTGGAGAGCTCGCGCGCCGGCGCCGACATCTGGAATGCCGACCACACCGCTTTCCGTTATCCTTCCTATGTGCAGGACATCATGGGCCCGATGTGTTTCGACTACGGCTTCGGTCCTTTCCGTTGGGTGTGCACCAGCGGCAAGCCTGAGGACCTCGACAAGAGCGACCACATCGCCATGGAGGTGCTGGGCGAGATCGCCGCCACCGCTCCCGCCGAAATTCAGCAGCAGATGCACGACAATATCCAGTGGATCAAGGGTGCCAAGGAGAACCACCTGGTGGTAGGCTCACAGGCCCGTATCCTCTACGCCGACTGCGAAGGCCGCACCAAGATCGCTGCCCGCTTCAACGAGGCTATCAAGAAGGGAGAAATCAGTGCTCCCATCGTATTGGGCCGTGACCACCACGATGTGAGCGGCACCGACAGCCCGTTCCGCGAAACCAGCAACATATACGACGGCTCGAATCGCTGCGCCGACATGGCCGTGCAGAATGTTATCGGCGACAGCTTCCGCGGTGCCACATGGGTCAGCATCCACAACGGTGGCGGCGTCGGCTGGGGCGAGGTGATGAACGGCGGTTTCGGCATGGTTCTTGATGGCTCTGAAGCCTGCGACCGCCGTCTCCGCATGATGCTCCATTGGGATGTCAACAATGGCATCAGCCGCCGCAGCTGGGCTCGCAACCCCGGCGCCATGTTCGCCATCAAGCGCGCTATGGACATCTGCCCCGAACTCAAGGTGACCATGCCCAACCTTGTCGATGACAGTATCCTCGAGGGACTGTTCTGAGACATATCATATAGTAGAGAAAAGCGAGGCCAATTGGTCTCGCTTTTTTGTTTTTTACTGTTGGGCGTTGGCCTGTTAATGGATGATTACTTCATGTGTCTGTCCGTCGTCGGTCAGGTGCAGAGTGGAAGAGTGAGGATGGGTGTCGTTTGAACGCTCATACTTAATGATGTAGAACGATGATCCGTGGCGGTAGCGGAGGGTGAATCCAGGCCATTCGGTGGGAATATGAGGTTCAATGGTCAACTCGTCGCCTTGCTTGCGAAGACCGAGGATGTTCTCGATGCCGGTTTTGTAGGCCCACGAAGCAGAGCCCGTGTACCAAGTCCAGCCACCACGACCGGGATGCTGAGGATTGCTGTAGATATCGGCTGCAATGCAGTAGGGCTCCACCTTGTATTTGAGAACGTCGGCGAGCGAATGGGTGCGGTGGATGGGGTTGATAATGGAATAGAGGTAGTAGGCCATGTCGTAGCGCCCTTCCTTCAGTTGGGCCATGATATACCACATGGCACCGTGGGTGTATTGGCCGCCGTTTTCACGCACGCCGACAGGGTAGTTCATAATATATCCCGGTGAGGGCTTCGAGGCGTGGAAGGCAGGGGTGAGGAGTTGGATGATTTCGTGTTCGCGATTGACCAGTCGGTTATCGGTCTCGCGCATGATAGACTGCTTCTGCTCTGACGTGGCCACATCGGTGAGGATGCTCCATGCCTGGCTGATAAGGTCAATCTGGCACTCGGTATTGTTGCGGCTACCCATAGGGGCACCGTTGTCGTACCATGCTCGGAGGAACCACGCACCGTCCCAGGCCGTATGCTGGATGGACTCGACAAGTCGCTTATGGAAGGAACTGAGTTCTTCGCAGTAGCCCAAGTCTGCATCAGGCATCATCTGTGTCAGTTCTTCCATCTTGGGCAGAAGATCGGTGAGGAAGAAAGCCACCCACACGCTCTCGCCTTTGCCTCCGACTCCGACAGCCGACATGCCGTCGTTCCAGTCCCCGCAGCCCATAAGCGGCAATCCATGGGCTCCAATGCGGCTCATGCTCCGGTTTATGGAGCGCCGCAGATGTTCGTAGAGTGTGGCCTCTTCGGCGCTGGTGCTGTAATTCATGCCTCGTTCCGCTTCGCCGGGTGCCAAGGGATCGGCTTGGCAGAAGGGCACCCGCTCCGAGAGGATGCCGATGTCGCCCGTCACGGTAACATATTGGTAGGTGACAAAGACGAGCCACAGGTAGTCGTCGCTGAAGGTGGTGCGTGCCCCCATCTTCATGCTTTCGTGCCACCAGTGTAGCACATCCCCTTCGGCGAACTGATGTGCGGCATGGTCGAGTATCTGCCGACGGGCATAAGCAGGGTCGCTGTAAAGCACGGACATGACATCCTGCAGCTGGTCGCGGAAACCGGTGGCTCCGCCCACTTGGTAGAAACCGGCGCGGGCAAAGAGACGGGAGGAATAGACCTGGTAAAGGTACCAGCGGTTGAGCATGTAATTGAAGCTGCGGTCAGGGGTCTCCACCTGGATGTGACTGAGTTTATCGTCCCAGTAGGCGACGACACGGTCAAACTCGGCGTTGATGGCCGAAACGTTGATTCGTTGTATTGTAGAGTTTTTGATGGAAGAATCTTCAACGGAAATCACAAATGCCAGTTCTTTCTCTCCGTTGGCGGGAAGACCGACGGTCAATCCTAAGCGTTTACGGTTGGGGTAGTTGAGCGAAATGTCGGTAAGGGGTTCCGTGGCGGTAAGCAGTAGCCATTGGTCGTGATATATCGGGTGATAGACATTGCGGACACGAAGGGTGTTCGAGGCCTCGTCCCATTCAGAGTAGAGGTATCGGGCCGTCTGCTCCTCGCTCATGCCTAGCACCAGCTTATAGACCATGTCGAGTTGCACTTCCTTCGGTCTGTCGGTCTTGTTGACAATGCGGATTTGATAGTATTTCTCCATCTTCTCCAAGGCAACAAACAGGCGCACATCGACATGCATGTCCTCATAGTTGGCATCGAAGGCCGAGAATCCTTGTCCGTGGCGGGCTGTAGCAGGCAGGAAGTGGTGCTTGTTGATCAGTAGCATCTCGCTGGCGTTGTCACGGACGATGTCGTTGCTCCATCCGGTGAGTTTGAATTGCTGCGCATTATGAGCGAAGGTGAATCCGGCCATTGTCGAACTGACGACGCAGCCGAAGTACGGGTTGGCGATGACATTCACCCATGGCATGGGAGTGTTGGTGTTGGTGACCACATAGTCGCGGCCATCGTGGTCGAAGCCGCCATACTGGTTATAGAACGCCAGATCACTCCACACACGGAATTCCTTCTTGGCTTTCAGTGTGGGATACTCTATTTTGTCTTGATAATGTTGGTTGACGGCTTCGAGACGTTCCAGTTGTTGGCTGATGGAGAGACCTTCATGGGTGTTGAAGGTCAGACGTGCCACGGTACGGAGGAGGATGCGCTCGTCGTCGCTGACGGTATTGCCGTCGAGGACAAACACCTTGCCAGCCATTTGATGGGTGGTCCATAGGTGTTCGGTGTCGGCCATGCTGCGAATGAAATGGGTCAGGCTGTCATGATCGTTTTCTGCAGGGACATCGTTGATAATCACCAGGTCGAGAACCAATCCATGTGTTTTGTAGTACTCAAATGCCCGAAGCATCTCCTTGGCAAATCCCGACTTCTCCATGCTATCTACCTCCACCAGCACGATGGCGAAATCGCCGCTGATGCCAAACCGCCACAGGCCACTTTGCGACAAGTGGTTCTTGGCAAGCAGTTCTTGGCGGTAGTTGCCCAGCGTGGCTGTTTGGCCGATGTATTTGGAAATGCTGTTATAGAGTCGCATCTGGCTTCCTTTGAGAAGCGACATGCTGGTTCGCATGTTGTTGAAGACGGAGGCTGTCTTGAAGGCGTGCTCAATATCGACGGCGCTTTGGTATTGTTCGGTGAGTTCGAGCAACTGTTCACGGGCTTTGGCAAAGCCGGTGAGGATGTAGGCCTCCACTTGTTTTCCGGCAGGGATGTGCAGTCGGCGACGCATGGACATGATGGGGTCCAATGTGGTGCCGACGGTACCTGACAATGTGCGATGGCTCTCAATGATGTCGGCATGTTGCAGGCTTCCACCACGCCCTAAGAACCGCAGACGTGAGGTCTCATACTCCACAAGGGTTGAATCTTCTTCATCGGTCCATAGTTTGTGTAGCATATAGTGGTGGGCGTTGTTGCTGACTGGACGTGTGAAGAGCAGCGCTTCGTGCTCGCTGTCGTACTCCGAGGCCACCTTCATGCCAGAAAAGACACGGTGGTTGACATCTTCAGCGGCTGGGGCCAATACTACCTCGCCGTAGCTGGTGATTTCGATATCTACATCGGCATTTCCGTTGTTGGTGAAGGTGAACCGCCGCAGTTCGGCACTGCGGTCTTTCAGTACAGTTACCTCTGTCTGGGTCACGATATTGTCGTCGGCACGGGTGTATTTGATTTTGTCTCCGGCAAAGCTCACGTGATAGGATTTGGGCATCACATCAAGAGGTGCATAGGTGGCGCACCACAGTTTGTCGGACTTCAGGTTGCGTATGTAGAGGTAGGTGCCGTAATGGTCGGAGCTGATTTTGCGATAGCGGTTGAGCTGGATATTGCCGTAGCGGGAGAATCCGCTGCCGCGGTCGTTCATCAGCACTGTGTATTGCCCGTTGCTGACCACTCCGATTTCCGGCACATTGGCGATACCGTCATAGTCGCGTGCATCGCTCTCGGTTTGCACCTTTGAATATTGGTAGCGTTTGTATTGGGTGACTTTCAAATCAATATAGGGCTTCACCTGGGCCTTCTCTTTCAACAGGGTCTCCATGGAGCGCATGGCAGGTTCCTGCATGAAGTAGCGTTGCAGGCAATGGTCGCCGAGATAGTTGGCCAGTGAGGCCAGAATCATACCTTGGTGATGGGCATAGTGGGCTCGCACGGGCACGTGGTCTTCCTCGTCGTAGCTCTCAAAGAATCCGTACTCGTCATACATGCCCATTGTCTTGAATCGTTGCATGTTGCTATAGACGGCCCGGTCATCAACCGAAAGGGTCATCAGCGAGCTGTAGGGAGAAATGACAATGCGGTCGGGTGTGGTGTTCTGGAATTTCAGGTACGGCACACCGAAAGCGCGGTACTTGTAGTTCTGGGCATCGTCCAACTCGTTGTAGGCGGTCTCCGAGATACCCCATGGCATATCTTTGGCCACGTTTTTGATAAAGGCCCGCTGGGCTCGGATGGCAAAGCTGTAGGTCTCGTCCATCAAGGTGTGCTTGTATGTGGGGAGGAAGATAAAGGGCATGAAGTACTCGAACAGCGTGCCGTACCATGAGGCCACACCTTTGTATCCTTTGTATTGCACCAAGGTCTTGTCCAGGCAGAACCAGTGCTTGTAGGGAGCATCGCCCTGCGAGATGGTGAGGAATGAGGTAAGGCGTGCCTCGGAGGCGAAATTGTTGTAGTGATAGGGCAGCAGGGTGCTGGCGCCATAATCATAGCCGATGCTGAATACATCCAACTCCGGATTGTACAGTTTCATGAAATCCGTCTGCTCAATCAATCGATCCACCTTCTCCCGCAGCGATTGTCTTTGCTCCGTGTCTCCTGCCAGAAACCCTTTCACCACATACAGACAGGCCACGAAGTTGCCCGAGTCGCAGGTGCTGACAAAGTAGTTCGGGAGCTTTTGCAAACTGTGGATGTCGTACCAGTTGAAGAGATGTCCGTTCCACTTTTCCAGTTTTTCCACGGTTTCGATGATATGGCCTATCCGTTCCACCGCCTCGTTGTGGCCGATGTATCCCAGTTCGGCGGCACTGACCACCGAAGTCATCGAGTATCCGATGTTGGTCGGCGAGGTCTTGTAGTCGGTTTTCTGCTCGCGATTGAGCTGGTAGTTGTCGGGGATGAGCCAGTGCGTCTCTGCAGTGATGAAGTTGTCGAAGAAGTGCCACGTGTCCTTTGCCAGTTGGTTCACCTCTTCTGTCTCCTTGGCGGTGAGGCTCTTCTTGTCTTGCGGAAACTTCTTGCCCAGCCAGTACATCAGGAAAGGCGCACCGCACCAGGTCGCCGCGCAGAACCCCGCGGCACCCCATCCGCCGGCACCCACAGAACCCAACGAGGCAAGGCACAGTACCACGGCCGAACAGACATAGTTGAACCAGAATTTCTTCACATAGTCGTCCAACGTCCCCTTGGTGCTCTTGGCGGCCTCGTCGCTGGTCACCCAGTTGAGCAGGTTCTTGTGGCTGAACCACATGCGGTAGCAGGCTCTCACCGCTGCGTCGGTGTACATCCAGGCCTCCTTGGGCAGCAGGGCAAATTGTACTAGCGAGCGGTAGATGATGACGCGGAAGCCTCGCATCAGGGTCATGTAGTATTTGTACCGTTTCCCAAAGCGTGGCAATGTCGTGATCTGGCCCAGAATGAAGAACACAATGGGGCTGGCCACCGCCACCAGGGACACAAGCACATACCATGATGGGGAAATATGGGAGGCGGAGGACAGCGTCGCCACGTAGCCCGTGCCGATCAGCACTATCAACGCCAGGCTCAGCATCGAACGGCGCAGGTTGTCGAATATCTTCCAGCGGCCGAGGGTGTTCACTTGGTTCTTAACCTTCTCGCCCTTCTCGTTGTGCACGGTGTTCTTCAGCCAGCCGATGATCTGCCAGTCGCCGCGTGTCCAGCGGTGGTGGCGTTTGGCGTCGTCGAGGTAGTTGCTGGGGTTGTCGTCAAACAACTCCAAGTCGTTGATAAGGCCGCAACGGATGTGGCAGCCCTCGATCAGGTCGTGACTCAGAATCAGGTTCTCGGGGAAGGTGCCCTTCAGCACCTGCTGGAACACCCGCAGGTCGTAGATGCCCTTGCCGCAGAACGAGCCCTCGTTGAAAATGTCCTGGTAGAGCTCGAACGAGGCTGTGGTATAGACATCCAGTCCTCCTAATCCGGCAAAGAGCTGTGCGTAGCGGCTCTTGTTTGTCACCTCCACATCCACATTCACTCGCGGTTGCATGATGCCGTAGCCGTGATCCACCCGCCGGCCGTCGGCGCTCAACTGGGCGCGGTTCAGCGGGTGCGCCATGGCCCCGATGAGCTTCTGCGCCGAGTAGAGCACCAGTTCGGTGTCCGTGTCCAGCGTGATGATGAACCGCACGGGGGTGTTCCCGTGTATGTTCCCTTCTGTGGCGCTCGCTCCCTGCTCTCCACTTCCCACCGATTTCAGCCATGCTGAGATCGTTTCGCAGCGGAAACGGCGTTGCTTATCCTCCTCGCTGGTTTGACCCAGCACCAAGTCGTTGAAGTGGAGGATGGCGCCGCGTTTGCGCTCATGACCCAGCCAGGTCTCCTCGCCCTCGCTCCAGGCACGCTTACGATAGACAAAATTGAAGATGGGAGCCCTGTATTTCTCGTTCAGCTCCCTGACCTTCTGCAATCCCGCCTGTGCCACCTCCTCGTCCCACGGGGCATCGGCCTCCTTGTAGGCCGCTGCGTCACCCACAAGGGTATAGTACAGGTTCTGCGGGCGTTGCTCCATCCGCTGCCCTTCGCTGGCGCGGTTCAGGTTCGACAGGTAATACACCTCCAGCTGCTCCAGCAACTCGATGGTCTTCTCCTTGTTCTTCAGTATGGTCGGCATGATGACCATGGTGGTGTATTCTTTGGGTATCAAACCGTCCTTGAACTTGATTTTGAAGGTGTTGACAGGTTTGTGAAGTTTGTAGAGCAATTGGTTGAACAGATCGATCACGATTTGGCTCATCGGCACCCACAACAGCACCGTCAGCAAGGCCGTCAGCCACGAAAGACCGCCGGCATAGGTCGCCGCCACTGCAAACGCCAGCGCCAGCAGCAGCGAGGCCAGCACTACAATCCAAACATAAGTATGTGCACGGGCATTCCATCGCTTGGATGGGAAAAGCTGCCAACCCACGTGCTCGCCTTTCTCGTCTGCACGCGCCACAAGTCCCTTTACCAGTTCATACTCTTTCGCCTTCTGTTTGTGGCACAGGCGTACAATCTTGCCGCGGTAGTCCTCCTTCGTACGGTCGTACATCTGGTCGTACATCTCCGCTTTCTCGCCCTTGAGCGCCTTCTCCGAGAAACTTACGGCGTCGATCAGCTCCGCCAGCGGCAGCTTGGTCATCTTTTTCAGCGAGTTGAAGATATTCATCATCGTCAGGTTCTCGCGGGCGGCCTCGTTCAGCCGGTCGGGGTCGGCGTGGTCCTTCGACGTGACGGTATAGTGGTAGGCTTTCTGCTCCTCCATCTGGCTGCACAACGTGGCCAGCTCGTTGATGAGCACCAGTTTGGTCAGCGGCAGCAAAGTATAGACCTCGGGGTAGGAGAGATAGTCTTTCTGCCGGCTTTGTACCTGTGTCAGATAGCGGAACAACAGGTTCTTATCTACCGCATAATGGCATTTGCGAAGGAATCCCTGCAGCAGCTCCATCAAGGTGGCCAGACGCCGTCTCTCCACCCGCCATTTGCCTCGCTCCATGCCCCTCAGCTCCTCCTTCATCACCTTCTCCTGCTCGCTAATCATGTAGTAGTTGTCCAGCACCCACTCGTTGGTGCTGCCCACCAGCCGCTGGCTTTTGGTCTCCTCCACCAGCAACATGTAGTAGCGCGTAATCTCCTTGACGCTCTCTTTGAATATTTTATAGGTACTTTTCATCTTCGGAAGTGGAAAATCAATCTGCAAAGATACGAATAATTTTTAATATTTGTGCAAACAAATTGATTGTCTTGAATCACAATAGAAAGCCTTTCCACCGAAAGACCCGAATTGCTCTTTTACATCGCCCAGATGTCTCGTGTGTATGTACGGAGGATGTACTTAGGATCCATGGAGGATCAATGGAGGATGACCTGCCAAACCGCTGATTTATTTGTGCTTGCAGACGATATTTTTCACAAGCCCATCAGTATCAGGTAAATGATGCCATGGGCTTGTTGTTGGATGGAAGTCTTTTAATGTATTACCACCTTGCGGACAGGCAAGGTGCCTATACGTACCATATAAACGCCGGCCGGCAGGTCGCGGTTGGCGACTTGGATGCCTTTCACATCATATACTTTCACTTCCATCCCTTC
>ODAJ012180499.1_pt1 | contig 21464 bp, 18 predicted proteins | sample 1539241 | NCBI WGS metagenome assembly ODAJ01 (sample SAMN02144231, study PRJEB22623) | gut metagenome | biome: sheep rumen | host: Ovis aries | place: New Zealand | reverse complement strand
TCGGGATGATCAGTTTGTCCTTGTCGGCAAAATACTTATGCAGGAAATAGAGGATCATGTCGCGTCCGCGCCGGATATAGGAAGGGTACATCGTGAACTTGCCGAAGAAATAGCGCACATTGGGCTTGATGACGATGAGCGCACCCAGTCCGTCCCACAGGTTGTCGAGCGCGAAGAGGCTCTTGGCCCCCATTCTGGAACTCTGGTAAGGCAGTGAGACGAACGAGCGTCCCAACTCGATGGTATAAGGCGCGTACTCCTTGAGGAATCTCTCTGAAAAATGGAACATGTGGCTGGTGGCCAACTCCGGCTGCCCCTGCGCGTCGATCTCCCAGTCAGTGCCCTCAAGATAGCGGTATCCGCCGATTATCTCCTCCTGCTCCGGATTCCAGACGATGAGTTGCTTATAGCAATTCTCGCAGGTATCGAACTCATCAATATCCATCGACTTACCTGTGCCGCCTCCCGCCTCGCGGAAAGCAATCTCACGCAGGCGGCCGATCTCCTTCATCACGTTAGGCGCGTTATGAGCGGTGATGACGTAAATCTCATTGTTGCTCTTGTTGGTCATACGGAGTTGGTGCTCTGGCGTCAGTTCGCTCTTCAGGACCTCTTTCGCAATGGGTTGGATAATCTCTTGTTCCATCTTTTTTGTTATTGGTTGGTTATAATTTACAGTGTATAGACCTGCTCTCTGACATACTGCGCCCATTCGACGGGCTTACGGCTCTTGTCGAACGTCTGCCAGGGAATCGGCTTGCCGATAGCCACCCGGAACGTCTTGTGCACATTCTTGTACATCTCGTCGACCAAGAACATCATCGCCAGATTGAAAGGCAGGAAACGGTCGGAGAAGTTGGCCAGGCGGTAGAAGAAATCAGAATTGCGCCCGCCGAAATGGATGGGCACGATATCGCGGTGATACTGCACACTCTTCGAGACGAACGTCTTCGACCAGGGGATATCCCTGATGACGCCATCTTTCCGGCGCGAGCAGAGACCTGCGGGAAACATCAGCATGTGATTGTCGCTCTGGAAGCCGGCCTCCACCATTGCCGGGAAGTTACGGCTCTGATGGCCCGTCTTGTTGATGGGTATACAGACAGGCGCCAGCCCGGGCAGGTTCATGAGCAGGTCATTGACAAGATAACGGAAACGCCCGTCGTAATGACGCCCGATGATGGCGCCCAGCGCCACGCCGTCCTCGCCGCCCAGCGGATGATTGCTGACGAACGTGTAAAGGCGCCCGTCGGCAGGGTCTGGCAGATTCTCCTGACCCTCAATCTGGAGCGTCATGTCGAGATAGCGGACACACGCCTCCAGCCAGTCGACACCACTCTTGTCGCGGCTATCCCAAAGGAAGGCGTTCACCTGATCCTCATGGGCAATCCGCTTGAGCCAATTGATAAGAAACTTTGGCACAAACTTAGCCTTTGCGCCCATCTTGCTTTTCAGAATCTTGTCTATGTCGATCGTCTTCTCTGTAACGGTTGTCATCTTCTCTCAATTTTCGTAACAAGGTGCAAAAATAGCACAATTCTTTTAAAAATGAGCACAAAAAGAGAAAAAACTTTGTTTTTAATTCTATATTTTTGTTATTTGCCATCTTGGAGACGGCGAAATCAATTAAAGAACGTTAAATTTCAAAAAAAGTGGGGAAATGTGGCGGAAAGTGGGGAGAAATATGTAACTTTGCACCAGAACTTTCATAGTAAGATGAACGTATGCGTTTTTTAGGTAATATAGAAGCAAAGACAGACGCCAAGGGAAGGGCTTTCCTGCCCGCCGTTTTCCGCAAGGTGCTACAGGCATCTGGCGAGGAGACACTCGTGCTGCGGAAGGATGTCTTCCAGAAATGCCTGGTGCTCTACCCGGAAAGCGTATGGAACGCCCGGCTTGACATGCTGAAGGCTCAACTCCGCCCCTGGAAGCAGCAGCATCAGCAGATGTTCCGCCAGTTCGTCTCGGAAGCCGAAGCCCTGACGCTGGACGGCAACGGGCGCTTCCTCATCTCCAAGCGGCTGCTCAAGGCGGCGGGCATCGGACAAGAGATCCAGTTCATCGGAATGGACGACACCGTCGAGATCTGGGCACCGCAACATCTGGAGGAGATCCTGAAGAGCGAAGAAGAATTCGGCGCCGATTTCGAGAACATCATGAATGCCGATAACACATTATGATACAAACGGCCGACACATATCATGTAGCAGTTCTCCTCAGGGAGAGTGTCGACGGGCTTGATATCAAGCCCGACGGTGTTTATGTGGACGTGACATTCGGCGGCGGCGGCCATAGTCGTGAGATCCTGAGCCGTCTGGGCAAAAAAGGCCATCTGTACAGTTTCGACCAGGATGCCGATGCCGAGAAGAACATCGTGGATGATGACAGATTCACCTTCGTCAGGAGCAACTTCAGATACATCAAGAACTGGATGCGCTACTATGAGGTGGAGAAGATCGACGGTCTGCTGGCCGATCTGGGCGTATCGAGCCACCATCTGGATGACGACAGCCGCGGGTTCTCCTTTCGCTTCGATGCCCCACTGGACATGCGGATGAACAAGCGGGCGGGCAAGACGGCCGCAGACATCGTGAACGACTACGACGAAACAGAACTGGCCGACGTGCTCTATCTCTACGGAGAACTGAAGAACGCCCGCAAGATAGCAGCGGCTCTGACAAAAGCCCGGCAGGAGAAGCGCATTGAGACCACAGGCGACCTGATTCAGGCAACAGAGCACCTTCTCCAGAAGGAACGCGAGAAGAAGGAGATGGCCAAACTGTTTCAGGCACTGCGGATAGAGACCAACCACGAGATGGATGCCCTCCGCGAGATGCTCAACGGTGCACGCGACCTGCTGAAAGAAGGAGGAAGACTGAGCGTCATCACCTACCACTCGCTGGAAGACCGCATCGTGAAGAACATGATAAAGGCCGGCAATGCCGAGGGCAAGATGAGACAGGACTTCTTCGGCCGAACGGAAGCACCGTTCAAGCCCGTCAACAACAAACCCATCGTTCCGACCGCCGAAGAGCAAGCCCAGAACCCCCGCAGCAGGAGCGCCAAACTCAGAATCGGGGAAAGGAACGGAGATGAGAAATGAGAAATATGACACAGGAAAAATGAAAGATTGAGAGAATGAAGAAAAAAAAGGATATAGAACTGGAGATTCTGGAAACGACGGTGCCCGAGGCCGCATCGATGGATGCGCAAGAGGCGGCCACTCCCCCTGCGGACGAGGAAACGAGCCTGAAGGAGGAGGTGGCCGAGATGAAAGAGCACACCAAGAAGGCCATCCAGAAACTGAAGGACAACGTAAAAGAGGAAGACCCAAAGCCATCCTCCGCGATGACGCTTCGCACGATACTCGGCGGCGACTTCCTGACGGCAGAGATGGTGCGCCGGCAAATATGGCTCTTCGTACTGGTCGTCATCTTCGCCATCGTCTACGTCGCTTTCAGGTATCAGTGCCAGCAGGACATGATCGCCATCGACAAGATGGAGAAAGAACTGCTGGATGCGAAATACAAGGCACTTTCCAGTTCGAGCACACTGACGGAGAAATGCCGTGAGAGCCACGTCCTGGAAGCACTGAAGAACAACAAGGACTCGCTGTTGCAGATATCTGACCAGCCACCTTATATAATATATATAGATGAGTAGATTTAATTCAGAAAAGGTCATGCCGCGCTTCTTCGCCATCGCAGTAGTGCTGACACTCATCGGTTTTGCCGTTGTGGGCAAAGCCATGTATATCATGACCGCCAAAAAAGACTACTGGACCCAGGTGGCCTCGAGGCTGAAGCGCGACAGCGTCAGCGTAAAGCCAAGCCGGGGCAACATCCTCAGTTGCGACGGGCAACTGATGGCCAGCAGCATCCCTGAATACAAACTCTACATCGACTTCCAGGCCGGTGCCGACGACTCGCTGGGCATGCACCGGCGCGACTCTGTCTGGGCAGAGAAGATCGACACGATCTGCTATGAACTGAACAAGATATTCCCCACGAAAAGCGCAGAGGAATTCAAAGCCCATCTGCTGCAAGGCAAGAACAAGGTGCTGAAGAACGGGTCGGTGGGTGCCCGTCACTGGCCCATCTGGCCGCGGCGCGTCGACTACAACACCTTCTGTGAAGTGCACAAACTGCCTATATTCGACAGACCGTTCAACAGTGAGAAGGTGGAGGACGGCATCATCATCAGGGCCTCGTTCAAAAGCGGATTCTGCATAGAGGAGTATAACGCCCGGCGCCGCCCGTTCGGCTCGCTGGCACAGCGTACCGTCGGCGACATGTTCGGCGCCAAGGACTCGGCCAAATACGGACTGGAACTCTCCTACGACTCCATCCTGCGCGGCACTAACGGACTGATGCATCGCCGCAAGGTGCTCAGCAAGTATCTGGACATCCCAGTACTCGCCCCTGTCGACGGAGCAGACATCGTGACCACGATCGACGTGGGCATGCAGGATCTGGCCGAGCGCGCACTTGTGGACGAACTGAAGGAGATAAACGGCGAAATGGGTGTAGCCATTCTGATGGAAGTAAAGACTGGCGACGTGAAGGCAATCGTCAACATGACACGCGGCAGTGACGGTGAATACCGCGAAACCGTGAACAATGCCATCAGTTATCGCTGTGAGCCAGGCTCGGTATTCAAGGTGGCCTCCTTCCTGGTAGCCCTCGACGATGGCGTGATCCCCAATGACACCAGTTATGTCATCCACACAGGCAGCGGCGTGATGGAGATGCACGGCCGTCTGATGAAGGACCACAACTGGCGGCGTGGCGGCTATCAGGACATCAACGTGGCCCGCGCACTGGAAGTCAGTTCGAACATAGGCGTCAGTTACGTGATTGACAAGTTTTACGGAACGAATCCGACAAAATACGTGAAAGGTCTCTACCGCGTTGGTATCCATGAGGATCTGAAGTTGCCGTTAGTAGGCTACCGCACCCCGATGATCCGCATGCCGGACACCAAGACCACCGACCGCGCAAAATACTGGAGTAAGACAACGCTGCCCTGGATGAGTATCGGCTACGAGACGCAGATTGCCCCTATCAACACTATCGCCTTCTATAATGCCATCGCCAATGACGGTAAGATGATGCAGCCACGATTCGTGAAGCAACTGGTGAAAGACGGGCAGGTCATCCGGGAATTCGAGCCGGTAGTGCTGAAGGAGCGGATTGCCAAGCCACATGCTATCAAGACGATGCAAACGATTCTGGAGCACGTGGTCAGTCAAGGACTGGGACGCAAGGCTGGCTCAAAGTCGTTTAAGGTAGCAGGCAAGACGGGTACGGCACAGGTGGCAGACCAGTATGGCGGCTATCACTCAGGCGTCACGCGCTACTGGCTGTCATTTGCAGGTTTCTTCCCCGCTGACAATCCCCGTTACTCCTGCATCGTATGTATCAAGAAATCAGGACTGCCCGCCTCTGGTGGCGGTATGTCGGGTGTCGTCTTCCATCATATCGCCGAAGGCGTAATGGCTCAGAACCTGAAATTAAGCGTAAAGGATGCACGCGACGAATCGTCGACTTTCACACCGGCCGTGAAGAATGGTAATACAGCAGCGGCCGAATACGTGCTGGACGGTATTGCAGTCAAATCGAAGCCCACGCTGACTGCAAAACAGACAGGTAAGGACATCGTTCCTGACGTGACCGGCATGGGCGCACGCGATGCCGTATATGCTCTCGAAAGCAGAGGTATCAAAGCCATCGTCAAAGGACGAGGAAAGGTGAAGTCGCAAAGTCTCCATGCCGGTACGGCTGTCAAACAGGGTATGTGCTGCGACCTGTATCTGGAAAACTGAAAAAGGTAAAAAGGTAAAAAAGTAAAAAAGTAAAAAGGTAAGATATGAATCTGAAAGAGTTACTCAAGAACGTAGAAGTCCTCAACATCATCGGTGATGCCGAGAAAGACATCGCGGGTGTCAATATCGACTCCCGCAAGATTGAGGCAGGACATCTCTTCGTGGCCATTCCGGGCACGCAGACCGACGGCCACAAGTTCATTCCCAAAGCCATCGAGCAAGGTGCCACAGCCGTCTTGTGCGAGTACTTCCCCAACAAGCGGGAACCGGGAGTAACCTATATTGCCGTTGACTCGACAGAGGACTGGGTAGGCGAGGTGGCCACACAGTTCTATGGCGACCCCTCCAGAAAACTGCAACTGGTGGGTGTGACAGGCACCAACGGCAAGACGACCATCGCCACCTTATTATATAATATGTTCCGCAAGTTCGGACACAAATGCGGTCTGCTATCCACCGTCTGCAATTATATAGAGGGTGAAGCCATCCCTGCAGACCATACGACTCCCGACCCAATCGAACTTAACCGGCTACTGGCTCAGATGGTAGAGGCCGGCTGTGAATACGCCTTTATGGAATGCTCAAGCCATGCTATCGCCCAGAAGCGTATCGGCGGACTGAGATTCGCCGGCGGACTGTTCACTAACCTGACCCGCGACCATCTGGATTACCATAAGACGGTGGAGAACTACCGCAACGCCAAGAAAGCCTTCTTCGACGGACTGGACAAGAACGCCTTTGCCATCACCAATGCCGACGACAAGAACGGCATGTTTATGGTGCAGAACACCAAGGCTACAGTAAAGACTTACTCTACCCGCACGATGGCCGACTTCAGGGCCCGGATCATCGAGTGTCATTTCGAGGGGATGTATCTCGACATAGACGGCCATGAGGTGGGCGTGCAGTTCATCGGCAAGTTCAACGTGAGCAATCTGCTCGCCGTCTACGGAGCCGCTATCATGCTGGGCAAGAAGCCGGAAGACATCCTGGTCATTCTCAGCACGCTCAAGAGCGTCAGCGGGCGGCTGGAGCCCATCCGCTCTCCGGAAGGCTATACAGCCATCGTAGACTATGCCCACACGCCCGATGCCTTGGAGAACGTGCTGAATGCCATCCACGAAGTGCTCGACGGCAAGGGCAAGGTGATCACCGTCTGCGGTGCCGGCGGCAACCGTGACAAGGGCAAGCGCCCGCTGATGGCCCAGGAGGCCGTCAAGCAGAGCGACAGGGTAATCATCACCTCCGACAACCCCCGCTTCGAAGAGCCTCAGGACATCATCAATGACATGCTGGAAGGACTCGACAACAAACAGATGAAGAAAGTGATCACCATCGTCGACCGCAAGGAAGCCATCCGCACGGCCTGCATGATGGCAGAGAAGGGAGACGTGATCCTTATTGCCGGCAAGGGTCATGAGGACTATCAGGAGATACAAGGTGTAAAGCATCACTTCGACGACAAAGAGGTGGTGAAGGAGATTTTTGAGAACTAAGAGATTGAGGATATGCTATACTACCTGTTTAGATTCTTAGAGCAATACAACATACCAGGCTCACATCTGTGGTCGTATATCTCATTCCGCGCCCTGCTGACACTTATCCTGTCGCTACTGCTCTCAGCATGGTTCGGCGAGAAGTTCATCAAATGGATGAAACGGAAGAAGATATTCGAGACAGAGCGTGACCCGAGCATCGATCCCTTCGGCGTAGAAAAGAAGGGCGTACCGACAATGGGCGGTATCATCATCATTGTGAGTATCCTGGTGCCAGTGCTGCTGCTATGCCGTATGCGCAACATCTATATCATCCTGATGGTGGTGACGACCCTCTGGCTGGGATTCCTCGGATTCATGGATGACTACATCAAGATATTCAAGCGCAATAAGGAAGGGCTGAAGGGAAGGTATAAGATTATAGGCCAGGTAAGCATCGGCTTCATCGTGGGTCTCACGCTATGGTTGAGCCCTGATGCCGTCGTACGCGAGAATGTCAACATAGCGCAACAGAATCAGGAAGTTGTAGTGAAGCACAAGCCCCAAGCCGTCAAATCGCTGCAGACAACAATTCCGTTTTTCAAGAACCACAATCTGAACTACTCGAAGGTGATGGGATTCTGCGGTGAATATGCAGTAGCGGCAGGATGGATGCTTTTCGTGATTATCACCATCTTGGTCGTGACGGCTGTCTCAAACGGGGCGAACCTGAACGACGGCATGGACGGTATGTGTGCCGGCAACTCGGCCATCATCGGCGTGGCTTTAGGAATCCTATGCTACGTGTCCTCACACATTGGCTATGCCTCCTATTTCGACATCATGTACATACCGCACAGCGAGGAACTGGTTGTCTTCCTGTGCGCCTTCATCGGCGCTATGGCCGGTTTCCTCTGGTACAATGCCTTCCCCGCGCAAGTATTCATGGGCGACACCGGCTCACTGACCATCGGCGGCATCATCGGTGTCTGTGCCGTCATCATCCACAAGGAACTGCTGCTGCCCATCCTGTGCGGCATCTTCTTCGTCGAGAGCCTGAGCGTCATCATACAGACGCAATGGTTTAAGATACAGAAGCGCAAAGGGAAGCGAGTCCGCGTATTCCGCGCGACCCCCATTCACGACGCCTTCCGGAAACTGGATTCACAACTTGACGTGACAAGTACATATATTCTGAAAGGGTGGCCCCACCGTCCATTCCACGAGTCAAAGATAACTATCCGATTCTGGATTGTCAGTATTATCCTGGCTGCCCTGACCATCATTACTTTAAAAATGAGATAAGACATGAAAAGAATTGTTATATTAGGAGCAGGAGAAAGCGGCGCCGGTGCTGCCGTACTCGCCAAGAAAGAAGGCTTTGACGTGTTTGTATCAGACATGTCGAAGATTGCCGACAAATACAAGCAGATGCTCAACGGCCACGGCATCAAGTGGGAAGAAGGACATCACACAGAAGAGAGTATCCTGAATGCCGATGAGATCATCAAGAGCCCGGGAATCCCTGAGACGGCACCGATGGTAAAGAAAGCCATCGACAAGGGCATCCACATCATCAGTGAAATAGAGTTTGCCGGGCGCTACACCAACTCGAAGATGATCTGTATCACAGGATCCAACGGCAAGACAACGACAACCTCACTCATCTACCACATCTTTAAAGATGCAGGTTACGATGCAGGTCTGGCAGGCAACATCGGCAACTCGCTGGCTCTGCAGGTGGCAGAAGACCCGCATGAGTACTACATCATCGAGTTGAGCAGTTTCCAACTCGACAATATGTATGATTTCCGTGCCAATATCGCCATCCTTCTGAATATCACGCCCGACCATCTGGACCGCTATAACTTCGAGATGCAGAACTATGTGGACGCGAAGATGCGCATCATCCGGAATCAGACGCCTCAGGATGCCTTCATCTACTGGGCCGACGATCCTATCATCAAGCGGGAACTGGCAAAGTATGACATACACTCCATCCAATACCCTTTCTCTGAACTGAAAGAAAAGGGAGTCATCGGCTATATCGAAGAGGGTCAATACAAGATAGAGAAGCCCGAGCCATTCAACATGGAGCAGGAGAGCCTGAGCCTGACGGGCAAGCACAACATATACAACTCACTGGCCGCCGGTATCGCTGCCGACATCGCAGGCATCAGGAACGAGAGCATCCGCAAGAGCCTGAGCGACTTCCCCGGTGTGGAGCATCGCCTGGAGAAAGTGTGCATGGTTCGCGGCGTGCAGTATATCAACGATTCGAAGGCCACCAACGTAGACGCCTGCTGGTATGCGCTGGAGGCTATGAAGACAAAGGTCATCCTCATCATCGGCGGCAAGGACAAAGGCAACGACTATGCACCCATCAAGCCCTTGGTACGCGAGAAGTGCTCTGGCATCGTCTACCTCGGAGCCGACAACCAGAAACTGCACGACAACTTCGACGGGATGGGAATACCTGTCCGCGACACCCACTCGATGAAGGAATGCATTGAGGCCTGCTACGAAATGGCCAAGCCCGGGGAGACAGTGCTGCTCTCACCCTGCTGTGCCTCATTCGACCTCTTTAAGAATATGGAGGACCGCGGGGAGCAGTTCAAGGAGTTAGTGCGCAACTTGTAATTGAAAGACTCAGAAACTGAAATATAAGGAATGAATAAGAAAATCGGCAATATCTTCAAAGGCGACAAGGTCATCTGGATGGTGTTCTTCTTCCTTTGTATGATCAGCATTGTGGAGGTCTTCTCGGCCTCCAGCAACCTGACCTACAAGACCCAGAACTACATGGGGCCCATCATCTACCACGCAGGCATGATAGCCTTCGGGGCCTTTGTGGCTGTTGTGACGCTTAACATCCCCTGCCGATATTTCAAACTGATGACGCCTTTCCTGCTGCTGGTTACCTATATCACATTGTTTTGGGTACTCATCGGCGGTGAGAGCATCAACGGTGCCAACCGCGTCATCTCACTGCCTGGCGGCATCACGTTCCAACCATCAGAGATTGCCAAAGGCACGATGGTGCTGATCACTGCTCAGATTCTCAGTGCAATGCAACGTGAGGACGGGGCCGACAAGAAAGCCTTCAAATATATCCTCTGGATAGTATTGCCAACGGCTGCTCTTATAGGCATTGAAAACCTCTCTACTGCAGCCCTACTCTGTGCTGTCATATGCCTGATGATGTTCATCGGACGCATACCTTTAATACAAATGGGCAAACTGATTGGCGGTACTGCCGTGCTTGTGGCCGTCTTCCTGACACTGGTTCTGACGCTGGGAAGCATCGGCGCCGAGAGCGAGACAAGCAGCCAGACTATTGAAAGTGTCAGCGAAGGCAACACTGATACAAAGGTCATCAAAGGCGGTGGCGTCTTCCACCGGTTTGTCACCTGGCGCAACCGTATCCTGAAGCACATGGACAAGAAGAATGTGTCGCCTGCAGACTATGACCTGGATAAAGATGCCCAGGTGGCACATGCCAATATCGCCATTGTGTCGAGCAACATCATCGGCAAAGGGCCAGGCAAATCTGTCGAGCGGGACTTCCTGTCACAGGCATTCTCCGACTTCATCTATGCCATCATCATCGAAGAACTGGGCATCGTGGGCGCATCCTTCGTGTGTCTGCTTTATATCGTACTGCTCTATCGCACGGCACGCATCGCCAGCAGGTGCGAAAACAACTTTCCTGCCTTTCTGGCCATGGGCCTGGCACTGCTACTGGTCATTCAGGCTTCATTCAACATGATGGTGGCCGTAGGGCTTGCCCCTGTCACAGGACAGCCACTACCACTGATATCAAAAGGTGGTACATCAACAATTATCAATTGCGCTTATATAGGCATTATTCTCAGCATCAGCCGCTCTGCCAAGAAAAAGAATGAAAGGGTGGCACTGCAGACGGTATAACAACAAAAAATCTCTATCAATATATAAAAAGGTTATGGATAAGGAGTTGAAAGTCATCATCAGCGGAGGCGGCACCGGAGGTCACATCTTCCCTGCCGTCAGTATAGCCAATGCCATCAAAGCCCTTCGGCCTGATGCAAAGATATTGTTTGTCGGCGCCCAAGGGCGAATGGAAATGCAGCGTGTGCCTGCAGCAGGCTATGAGATCAAGGGGCTTCCCATACGAGGTCTGTACCGTCCCTTATGGAAACCCGCTAATGTGATGGTGGCTATCGACTATCTCCGCAGCAAATGGATGGCCCGCAAGATCCTGCGCCAGTTCCGTCCGGACGTGGCTGTGGGCGTGGGAGGCTATGCCAGCAGTGCCACGCTGGCGGCAGCCTACTCACAGGGCATCCCATGCCTGGTACAGGAGCAAAACAGTTATGCAGGGCTGACGAACAAGCGCCTGGCAGGGAAAGCCGCCAAGTTCTGTGTGGCCTACGAAGGAATGGAACGATTCTTCCCAGCCGACAAGATCATGCTGACGGGCAACCCCGTGCGCCAATCCCTCCTGCAGACGACGATCAGTCATGAAGACGCCGTCCGCACGCTGGGCTTTGACCCATCGAAGAAGACCGTCATGCTCGTGGGCGGCAGTCTCGGTGCCAGGACCATCAACGAAAGTGTGCTGCAGCATCTCGATCTGGTGAAGTCTACCGATGTCCAGTTCTTCTGGCAGACAGGCAAATACTACAGCGCAGAAATCAGCGAAAGGCTGAAAGGCGAGAAGATTCCTAATCTGAAAGTGACCGACTTCATCACCGATATGGGTGTAGCCTATAAGGCGGCCGACCTCGTCATCAGCCGGGCCGGTGCCGGCAGCATCTCTGAGTTCTGTCTGCTTGGCAAGCCTGTCATCCTGGTACCCAGTCCTAATGTGGCAGAAGACCACCAGACAAAGAATGCGCTGGCCCTTGCCAACCGCGACGCCGCCATCTACGTAAAAGACGCAGAGGCACCCGACAGACTGCTGAAACTGGCCATCGAGACGGTCAACGATGCTGCCCGTCTGAAGTCACTTAGTGAGAATGTGCTGAAACTGGCTCTCCCGGATTCTGCCAACATCATTGCAAAAGAAGTAATCAAACTAGCGAAATGAATATAAAGGATATCAAATCAGTCTATTTCATCGGAGCAGGTGGCATCGGGATGAGTGCCATCGCCCGTTACTTCCTCCATAAGGGGCTCATTGTGGGCGGTTACGACAAGACTCCCTCTGAACTGACTCAGCGATTGGAGAAAGAAGGAATGCTCATCCACTATGAAGAAGACCTTGACGAGATTCCACATGCCTGCAAGCAGAAGGACTCTTGTCTCGTCATCTATACCCCGGCTGTTCCTGAGACACACAAGGAATTCCAGTTTTTCCGCCAGAATGGTTTTGAGATACAGAAGCGTGCCCAGGTTCTCGGCGCACTCACCCAGACACACAAGGGACTCTGCGTGGCCGGGACCCACGGAAAGACGACGACCTCGACGATGTGCGCCCATATCATGCATCAGGGGCACCTCGACTGTAATGCCTTCCTCGGAGGCATCTCCAAGAACTACGGCACCAACTATATCCTTTCCGACTCCGACTATGTGGTGATCGAGGCTGACGAGTTCGACCGCAGTTTCCACTGGCTCCGTCCCTGGATGAGCGTCATCACCTCCACCGACCCTGACCATCTGGACATCTATGGCACCAAGGAAGCCTATCTGGAGAGTTTCCGCCACTACACTGAACTGATACAGCCGGGCGGGGCACTCATCATCCATCGGGATCTGGAAATGAAAGAAAACCTGCAGGAGGGTGTCAGGCGTTATGACTACAGTCTCAATGAAGGCGACTTCCATGCTGAGAACATCAGCATCAAGAACGGAGACATCACCTTCGACTTCATCTCTCCTATCGAGAACGTCAAGAATGTGCGTCTGGGGCAACCCGTCCCCATCAATATCGAGAACGGCATAGCCGCTATGGCAATGGCACAACTCAACGGCTGCACCCCCGACGAACTGAAATACGGCATGCAGACCTATGGAGGCGTAGACCGCCGCTTCGACTTCAAGATCAAGACAGACCGTCTGGTCTTCCTCAGCGACTACGCCCACCACCCGAAGGAGATATACCAGAGTGTCCGCAGCATCCGTGAACTCTATAAGGACAAGCATATCACTGCTATATTCCAGCCCCATCTGTACACAAGGACCCGCGATTTCTACAAAGATTTCGCAGAGGCATTAAGCCTGTTGGACGAAGTCATACTCACAGAGATCTATCCGGCACGCGAAGAGCCTATCGAAGGTGTCACGTCGCAACTGATCTACGACAACCTCAGGGAGGGCATCAAGAAGGAGATGATTAAAAAGGATCAAGTGCTCGACTTTGTCAAAGCACACGATTTCGAAGTCCTCATCGTATTAGGTGCGGGCGACCTGGATAATCAGGTAGTGCAAATCAGCAAAATCCTGAATAATAAACTGTTAAATAAATAATAACCAAAAGGAGTATCCCATCATGATGACAATCAACTGGAAGAAGACCCTCATCGTCATCCTCGACGTCGTCATCGCCGTCTATCTGGTGCTGGCAGTATCGGCATTCAACACACCTGCCGAGAAGGCCACTATATGCACAGAGGTGAAGATAGACATCAACAATGAGGCCGACAACGGGTTTATCAATGCCAGTGAAGTCAAGAAACTACTGATGCGCGCCCGGGCCTACCCCCTCGCACGTCCTATGGCCGACATCAGTGCCCGCAGTATAGAGGAGGAACTACAGAAGAGTCCTTTCGTGGACAAGGCCGAATGCTTTAAGACGCAAAGCGGACACGTGTGCATCAGCATCCAGCAGCGCATGCCTATCCTCCACATCCTCTCCGGTACTGGCGAGAATTACTATCTCGACACTTATGGTAATATCCTGCCAGAGACGAGATACGCCTCGGACATGATTGTCGCCACAGGCCCCATCACGCGCAAATACGCACAGACGACACTCACAAAGGTGGGCAACGAACTGCAAAAGGACAAGTTCTGGCAGAACCAGGTGGTGCAGGTCAACATACTGCCCAACGGTACCATAGAGATGGTACCCCGCGTAGGTGACCATATCATCTACTTAGGGCCTCCCGTGAACATCAGCAAGAAACTGGAACGACTGCGGAAGTTCTACATCTACGGACTTAATGAAGCCGGATGGAACAAATACGCTTACATCAATGTGGAATTCGACAATCAGATTATCTGCAAAAAGAGATCAAAAGCAAATTAAGTAAATCAAAGTAATATGGCGGCAGCAAAGGATTTTATCGTAGCAATCGAACTCGGTTCATCCAAGATGACCGGTATCGCGGGACAGAAGAATCTCGACGGCAGCATTACCGTGCTCGCCGTGGTGAAGGAGAACTCAAGTTCCTTCATCCGAAAAGGGTATGTGTATAATATAGACAAGACGGCCCAGTGTCTGACAAACATCATCAAGAAACTGGAGACCCAGTTGAAGAGGGAGATTCTCCAGGTGTATGTCGGCGTTGGCGGCCAATCCATTCGCAGCGTCAGGAACGTTGTCGTCAAGGACCTGCCAGTGGAGACCCGCATCACTCAGGAAATGGTTTTCGAACTGATGGACTCCAATCGTAGCATGACATATCCTGACCAGGAGATTCTGGATGCCGCTATACAGGAGTACAGAGTTGACTCCCAATATCAACTCGACCCCGTCGGCATTCAGGCCACCCGCCTGGAAGGCAATTTCCTCAACATTCTGGAGCGCAAGGCTTTCTACCGCAATCTGAACAAGTGCTTCGAAGTGGCCGGCATCAATGTGGCCGAGATGTTTCTCGCACCGCTTGCCCTCGCTGACAGCGTACTCACGGAAGCCGAGCGCCGCTCTGGATGCGCCCTCGTCGACATCGGCTATGACACCACCACCGTCTCAGTATACAGCAAGAACATCCTGCGCCATCTGGCTGTCATCCCCTTGGGATCCAACCACATCACCAAGGATATTGCCACGCTGCAGATGGAGGAGAGCGACGCAGAGAAGATGAAACTGAAATATGCTTCAGCCTACACCGACAACAACGAGATCGACAGCAACCTGAAATACTCCATCGACAGTGAGCGCCAGGTGGAAAGCCGCAAGTTCATCGAGATCGTGGAAGGCCGTCTGGAGGAAATCATCGAGAATGTGTGGTACCAGATTCCAAACGACTACTACGACAAACTTCTCGGAGGCATCATCCTCACAGGCGGCGGGTCAAACATGAAGAATATCGAAAAGGCCTTCTTCAACCACACACATGTCGAGAAAATCCGCATCGCCAAGTTCGTCACCCACACCATCAACTCCAATTATGAGTTGATCAAGGCGCACGATGGCACCATGAACACCCTGCTTGGCCTGCTGGCCAAGGGCGAAATCAATTGTGCCGGCGGCGAGGTTGACCCCAACGGCGACCTGTTCGGCGGAACAAAGAAGGACTCCATGGCGACGGCTCATGCCATCAACGATCAGCGCCAGGCCCGCCAGGCCAGTGAGACGCCCGCCGGCGTAGTGCGGACAGAGGTCGAGAAGCAGAAGGCCGAAGAAGAGCGCCGCCGCCAACAGGAGGAAGAAGACCGCATCAGGCACGAGGCAGAGGAGGCTGAGCGCCAGCGCATCGCCGCAGAGAAGCGTGAGAACAGTTTCTGGAACAAGGCCTTCAAACGGCTCAAGAAATTAGGTGAAGACATAGTGAGTGAAGAATGAAAAAGAGAATCGTGAAAAGTGAATAATTATGGCAGACAACAATCTCAATATTGACATCCTGGACTTCGGCTCTCCGGAGAAGGAGCACAGCATCATCAAAGTAATCGGTGTTGGCGGAGGAGGCGGAAACGCCGTCAACCACATGTATCGTGAAGGCATCCACGATGTAACATTCGTGCTATGCAACACGGATAATCAGGCACTCAACGACTCGCCCGTACCCGTTCACCTGCAACTGGGCAAGGAGGGACTTGGCGCGGGCAACAAGCCCGAGAAGGCACGTGAGGCTGCAGAAGAGAGTCTCGATGACATTAAGAACATGCTCGACGACGGTACACGCATGGCCTTCATCACCGCCGGCATGGGCGGTGGCACCGGCACTGGCGCGGCGCCTGTCATCGCCCGCGTCTCCAAGGAACTGGGCATCCTGACGGTGGGCATCGTCACCATCCCCTTCCGCTTCGAGGGCGACCGTAAGATCGACCAGGCGCTCGACGGCGTGGAGGAGATGTCGAAGCATGTAGACGCCCTGCTCGTCATCAACAACGAGCGCCTGCGCGAGATCTATCCGGAACTCTCCGTCCTCGACGCCTTCGGCAAGGCCGACGACACGCTGTCCGTCGCCGCCAAGTCTATCGCCGAGATTATCACCGTCCACGGACTTATCAACCTCGACTTCAACGATGTGAAGACCGTGCTGAAGGACGGCGGTGTCGCCATCATGTCGACAGGCTACGGCGAGGGCGAAGGCCGCGTGAAGAAAGCCATCGAGGACGCTCTCAACTCACCGCTGCTCAACGACAACGACATCTTCAACTCGAAGAAGATACTGCTCAGCATCTCTTTTGCCGGCTCTAAGGACGGCCAGCAGTCGCTGATGATGGAGGAGATGAACGACGTCAACGACTTCATGGCCAAGTTCGGCAATGACTTCGAGATCAAATGGGGCCTTGCCACCGACCCGGAACTGGGCAAGAAGGTGAAGGTGACCATCCTCGCCACCGGTTTCGGCATCGAGAATGTCGACGGCATGGGCGGACATCTGAGAAAGAACACGCAGGAGGAAATCAACCGCATCGCCGAAGAGCAGGCAAAGGCAGTAGAGCGACAAGACCGCCGCAACCGCTACTATGGCGGCGACAGCACTGCCAAGCGCTACAAGCGCCGCCCGAACATCTACTTGTTCCGTCCGGAGGACCTCGACAACGATGATGTCATCTCAGCCGTGGAGTCCACGCCGACCTACAAGCGTAGCCGCGAGATACTTGACAGCATTAACTCTCAGGCATTTGCCGAAGATCCTGCAGGGGCCGATGAGACGCCGTCCAGCCAGCAGGAGCCCATTCAGAGCACTATCGTATTCTCCTAAGCCATTTCAGGTGTACAATGCCTGCAACACCCCGACGGACTTCATCTCGGGGAAGTCAGGCAGGTGCAGACGATAATAGGTGAGCGCAACTTCCAACAGGCGGTTGCGCTCTTGGCGTGTCAGGCGATAGAGATGCATCGTCGGATAGTCCATGCGCATCATCAGCAGAATCTTCTCTGCCTCCCCGGGGGGCAGGAAGTCGCGGTGTACGGGCGGCACCCTGCAGAACACGCTCTCCCGAAGGTCAAAACAGTCGCCCGGTGCATAGTCAGCCAGATTCGGGTAAAACCCCAGGAAGCGGCTCATACGCATCAAAAACACAAGATGGAAGTTGGCATAATGTGACGCCTGACTATCCAGCCACTGGATGCTGTCCGTCACATAGTCGAAGAGCGGCCCATTCTGCTGCTCACTCCGCAAGGCATAATACAGGAATTCTGCCACGAAAAGCGAAATGGCCAGTTTGTCAGGCTCAAAAGGAATCGAGGAGAAAGGATGAGCCAGTCTGGCGTCAGCCAGTTTCTGAAGCGACTGCCTCGGCCTGACATCCGTCTCTATCTCCAGCATCGTCAACGGCTGGAAAAGTTGCTTCCTCATCTTTCCTTTTGGCGACTTCGGCAGACTGACGATAAACGAGAGTCTACCGTGCACTCTGGTGAACATATCGACAATCAGCCGCGCCTCACCATATTTAAGCGAATGCAGGACAACAGCCTGACTTTTGGTCAACATACGGTGCAAAATTACGAAAAAATAGTCAAAAAACGCATTTTTCTCAAATAAAATTTTGTCATTTGGAAAAATAACCGTACCTTTGCACCCGCTTTAAGCAACGATGGTCCCTTCGTCTATCGGCTAGGACGAGAGATTTTCATTCTCTAAAGAGGAGTTCGACTCTCCTAGGGACTACCTATTAAATCCGCCATCTGCACAGCCAAGTGCTACCAGTGAGAACTGGGACAAGGTGACGGAGGATTTTGTGAAAAGGGGTTTCTCCTTTAGCAGAGTCCGCCCAGGGCAGCCTATGCGGCGTAAGACCCAGAAGCTTTAACATTAACAATTAAACAATTAAACAAAAATGGCAAACCACAAATCATCTGTGAAGCGTATCCGTCAGGATAAGAAAAAGGCACTTCACAATCACTACTACGCAAAGACTATGCGTAACGCTGTGCGCAAATTGCGCGCTATGACTAACAAGGAAGAGGCTATTGCCCTGTATCCGAAGGTACAGAAGATGCTGGACAAGTTGGCTAAGACCAACATCATCCACAAGAACAAGGCCGCCAACCTGAAGTCAAGTCTGGCACAGCAAATCAACAAACTTTAAAAGATACGAGCCGCAGCCCACAGGGTTGCGGTTTCTTTTTGTAGTTTTTTAGCAGATAAACTTCGTTTATCTGACTTTTTTTTAATACCTTTGCAACCAAAATTGCAAATCAGAACAAGTGATGACAGAAGAACAACTGAATCAGGAACAAAATTATTCCGCGAGTAACATCCAGGTGCTCGAAGGACTGGAGGCAGTGCGCAAGCGCCCTGCCATGTACATCGGCGACATCAGCGAGAAAGGACTCCACCATCTGGTGAACGAGACTGTCGATAACTCTATCGACGAGGCCATGGCCGGTTATTGTACGCATATTGAAGTAACGATCAACGAAGATAACAGCATCACCGTGCAGGACAACGGTCGCGGCATTCCCGTCGACGAGCATGAGAAGATGCACAAGTCGGCCCTGGAGGTCGTGATGACCGTCCTCCATGCCGGCGGTAAATTCGACAAGGGGTCATACAAGGTGTCGGGCGGTCTCCACGGCGTGGGCGTCTCCTGCGTCAACGCGCTCAGCACGCACATGATGTCGCAGGTCTTTCGCAACGGCCACATCTACCAGCAGGAGTATGAGAAGGGCAAGCCGCTCTACGACGTAAAGATCGTGGGCGACACCGACCAGACCGGAACCCGCCAGCAATTCTGGCCCGACGGCACCATCTTCACCACGACAGAATTCAAGTACGACATCATCGCCCGCCGCATGCGCGAACTGGCCTATCTGAATGCCGGCATCACCATCACACTGAAGGACATGCGCCCCGACGAGGACGGCAACCTGAAGGAGGAAGTGTTCCATGCCAAAGACGGCCTGAAGGAGTTCGTGCGCTACGTCGACCGTCACCGCACGCATCTGGTCGACGATGTCATCTATCTGAAGACCGAGAAGCAGGGCATTCCCATCGAAGTGGCCGTCATGTATAACACCGACTACTCTGAGAACATCCACTCATACGTCAACAATATCAACACGATTGAGGGCGGTACCCATCTGGCCGGATTCCGCGCTGCCCTCACCCGTACCCTGAAGAAATACGCCGACAGCGACCCGCAGATCTCCAAGCAGATTGAGAAAGCCAAGATTGAGATTGCGCCTGAGGACTTCCGCGAAGGCCTTACAGCAGTGATTAGCATCAAGGTGGCAGAACCGCAGTTCGAGGGTCAGACCAAGACAAAACTTGGCAACTCTGAGGTCGCCGGCGCCGTTCAGCAGGCCGTTGGCGAGGCTTTGGCCAACTATCTGGAGGAACACCCCAAGGAGGCCAAGATGATCTGCGACAAGGTCGTCCTCGCTGCCACAGCCCGCATCGCCGCCCGCAAGGCCCGTGAGAGCGTGCAGCGCAAGAACCCGATGACGGGCGGAGGACTGCCGGGCAAACTGGCCGACTGCTCCAACAAGGATCCTAAGGACTGCGAGATATTCCTCGTCGAGGGAGACTCGGCAGGCGGGTCAGCCAAGCAGGGCCGCGACCGTCACTTCCAGGCCATCCTCCCCCTGCGCGGTAAGATTCTGAACGTGGAGAAGGTACAGTGGCACCGCGTGTTCGAGGCCGAGTCGGTGATGAACATCATCCAGTCGATAGGTGTGCGCTTCGGCGTAGATGGCGAAGGCGACCGCGAGGCCAACATCGAGAAGTTGCGCTACGACAAGATCATCATCATGACCGATGCCGACGTCGATGGCTCTCACATCGACACGCTGATCATGACCCTCTTCTACCGCTTCATGCCCCAGGTCATCCAGGGCGGTCATCTCTACATCGCCACGCCCCCGCTCTACAAATGTACGTACAAGAAGTTCTCCGAATACTGCTACACCGAGCAGCAGCGCCAGGCATTCATCGACAAATACGTGGCAGGCGACGAGAATGCCACCGCGCTCCACACCCAGCGCTACAAAGGTCTGGGCGAGATGAACCCGGAACAACTCTGGGAGACCACTATGAATCCCGAAAACCGTCTGCTCAAGCAGGTGAGCATCGAGAATGCCGCCGAGGCCGACGAAATCTTCTCCATGCTGATGGGTGACGACGTGGAGCCGCGCCGACAGTTCATCGAGAAGAACGCGACCTACGCTAATATCGACGCATAACAGCGCGGGCAAAGTGCCAGATGATGATGCCTCCGGTGACGGACACGTTCATCGAATGCTTCGTGCCGAACTGGGGAATCTCCAGACAACCGTCGCAAGCATCAATCACCTCCTGATGCACACCCTTCACCTCATTGCCAAGGACAACTGCATACTTCCGGCCTGTCACGGGCCGGAAGTTTTGTAACATCGTGGAACCGTGCGCCTGTTCCACGGCATAGACCTCATAGCCCTCTGCCTTCAGCGCGCTGATGGCCTCCATCGCCGTCGGGAAATACTTCCAACTGACGCTGTCCTCAGCCCCGAGAGCCGTCTTATGAATCTCCGCCATCGGCGGCGTAGAGGTGATGCCACACAGATACACCCCTGCCACACGGAAGGCATCGCCCGTGCGGAACACACTGCCCACATTGTGCATCGAGCGCACATCATCGAGCACCACTATCAACGGCAGTTTCTCTGCCTCACGGAACTCTTCCACCGAAAGCCGTTCCATCTCTATCGTCCTAAGTTTCTTCATATATGCGGCAAAGGTAACAAATAATTGCGAATAACAGGCATCTATCTGAAATTAACAGCCTCTTTTTGAAAATTAACAGCCTCTTTTTGAAAATTAACAGCCTCTTTTTGAAAATTAACAGCCTCTTTTTGAAAATTA
>ODAJ012101586.1_pt1 | contig 21485 bp, 20 predicted proteins | sample 1539241 | NCBI WGS metagenome assembly ODAJ01 (sample SAMN02144231, study PRJEB22623) | gut metagenome | biome: sheep rumen | host: Ovis aries | place: New Zealand | reverse complement strand
GAGAAGGCGGATGATGTGTATGGCGGAAGATTACCGGTACATGTGCGGTGCTTAATTGATGAGGCAGCAAATATCGGGCAGATTCCGAACTTGGAAAAACTCATGGCAACCATCCGAAGCCGTGAAATCTCAGCAGCGCTTGTTCTGCAGGCAAAATCACAGCTTAAGGCCATTTACAAAGACAATTCCGATACGATTATCGGTAACTGCGACTCGCAGGTTTTCCTTGGAGGCTCCGAGCAGACAACCCTGAAGGATCTCAACACAACTCTGGGTAAAGAGACAATTGATATGTACAACACTGGAGAAACCAGGGGTAGTTCGCAGAGCTACAACATGAATTATCAGAAGTTAGGTCACGATCTTATGAGTATCGATGAACTGGCAGTCATGGACGGAAGTAAGTGTATTGTGCAAATCCGTGGTGTAAGACCGTTTCTGTCGGACAAATACGATCTGACCAAGCATCCAAATTACTATCTGACGGCGGATGCAGACAAAAAGAACTGGTTTGATATTGAGAAGTTCTTAAGTCATAAAGTAACACTAAAACCAGATGACGAGTATGAAGTCATCGAAGTAACCGTATAAGAGGCTTAGCCTAAAACGGCGGGGCTTTTTATTATAGATGCGCATCCCGTACAGGCTGTCGGCGGCCTTGCGGAAATTACAATTGAATACGGATCTAAAGAAAGCCAGGGAAGAAGGAGACGTCCGGAAATCTGGCTTTTGTCATGTAACTGAAAACTAGTATTAAGAAACGGAGGAAAAAAATCATGGCATTTTTTAATAGTGCTGTAACAGTTTTACAGACTCTCGTAATTGCACTTGGTGCAGGTCTTGGTATCTGGGGAGCCATCAACCTTATGGAAGGTTATGGAAACGATAACCCCGGTGCTAAAAGCCAGGGCATGAAGCAGCTTATCGCAGGCGGTGGAGTTGCTTTAATCGGTGTTACCTTAGTGCCCCTGCTTTCCGGACTTTTCGGATAAGACGAGAGGAAATCAAAAAAGAAGCGGAGTCGGGAAAGTCACCCCGGCTCCGGGAAGGAGGTAACACGTGCAAGCTTTATTACAGTCAATTGAAGTATGGCTACGCGGTATTCTCATTTCAGGTATTTTAAGCAACATGGGTAATGCATTCGATTCGGTAAATGTACAGGTCGGTCACATCGCGGGAGAAGTAGCGAAGACACCGTTTACGTTTTCACCGACGGTTTTTGCGATGATTCGAACGTTATCTGAGAATGTCATTATGCCGATTGCTGGAATCATACTAACGTTTATCGCCTGTTATGAGTTGATCCAGTTGGTCATCAGCCACAATAATCTGGCAAATTTTGAAACCTGGATATTCTTTAAGTGGGTTTTTAAAACATTTCTTGCCGTATTACTGATTACGAATACGATGAACATTACGATGGCAGTGTTTGATGTGGCACAGTACGTGGTGCAGCAGGCCGGAGGAATTATCACCGAAAGCACATACGTGGACACAACCGGGATGGAGAATTTCGAGTATTTTCTGGAAATGCAAACCACCGGTGAACTGTTCTCAATACTGCTTCAGTCCTTTGTGGCGCAGTTTTTAATCTATGTACTGGCAGCGCTCATTTATGTCGTTGTATACGCAAGAATGATAGAAATCTATTTAATGATATCGTTGGCACCGATTCCGTTTGCAACATTCGGAAATAAAGAGCAGAGCATGATTGGTCAGAACTATGTAAAATCGCTGTTTGCCCTTGGCTTCCAAGGATTCTTAATTATGGTCTGTGTAGCTATCTATGCAGTCTTAATTCAGAACATTGCTTTTACGGCGAATATCGTAGAGTCTTTATGGAAAGTCATAGGTGTGACCGTATTACTTTGTTTTACGCTCTTTAAGACCGGATCGGTGGCAAAATCGATATTACACGCACACTAAAGGAAAGGAAAACAACTTATGGCAGCATCTTATATTTCAGTGCCGAGGGACTTAACCAAGGTAAAGAGTAAAGTGATGTTCAACCTGACCAAACGGCAGATTATCTGTTTTGGAGTGGCGGTGCTTTTAGGAGTACCGTCATTTTTTATTATCAAGCACTTTGCGGCGCTTTCCGTCGCTGCAATCTGCATGATGGTGTTCATGATGCCGTTTTTCTTTTTGGCAATGTACGAAAAGAACGGGCAGCATCTGGAAGTCGTATTAAAACACTTTATCGAGGCGGTCTTTATCAGGCCAAAGGAACGTCCCTATAGGACGGATAATTATTATTCCGCGCTTATGCGTCAGGCAGAAGCAGAGCGGAAAATCGAAGAGATAGTCAGAAACAGAAAAATAACAGAAGGGAGGAAAAGTAAGTGATTTCACTTTTTAAACCCAAGAAGAAAGCGTTCAAAATGCCGGAAGGGTTAAACAAGGCGGAACAGAGGGAAGTGAAGCGGATTGTGGAAGAAGCCAGAAAAAATGATGGTATTCCGAGAACAGCGCAGCAGAGCATTCCTTTTGAGAGGATGTTTCAGGACGGGATTTGCAGAGTCGGAAACGACTATTATACCAAGACAATTCAGTTCCAGGACATCAACTACCAGTTAGCCCAACAGGAGGATAAGACGGAGATTTTTGAAGAATGGTGTTCGTTCTTAAACTTCTTTGATTCAACCGTGCATTTTGAACTGTCTTTCATGAACATGGTAACGGATATGGATGAGTTTCGTGCCGGAATTGCAATACCGCATCGGAAAGACGATTTTAACGGAGTCAGGGATGAGTATAGCTCGATGCTGTTTCACCAGATGGAAGCCGGAAATAACGGTCTTACGAAAAGTAAGTATTTAACCTTCGGAATAGAAGCGGAATCCATGAAAGCAGCGAAACCGAGACTGAACCATATCGAGACGGATTTACTGAATAACTTTAAAAGACTGGGCGCGCAGGCAAGAACATTAAATGGGAAAGAACGTCTGGCACTCATGCATCAGCAGTTTCATATGGGCGATAAGGAGAAGTTTACCTTTGACTGGAAATACCTGGTCGGAAGCGGACTTTCGGTAAAAGATTTTATTGCACCGAGCAGCTTTAGTTTTCCCAACGGAAAGAAGTTTACGATGGGGAGTCTTTACGGAGCAGTAAGTTTTCTGTCCATTGATGCATCGGATATTTCGGATGCATTGCTTTCAGACTTTCTGGAGATGGAATCCAGTCAGATAGTTACAATGCACCTGCATTCGGTGGATCAGAATGAAGCTATCAAAACGGTAAAGCATACGATTACGGAGCTGGACCGGAGTAAAATCGAGGAGCAAAAGAAAGCAGTCAGAGCAGGGTATGACATGGATATCATTCCGTCGGACCTTGCAACCTTCGGAAAAGATGCAAAAGCACTCTTAAAGGAACTGCAGTCCCAGAATGAAAGAATGTTTCTTTTGACATTTCTTATCATGAATACCGGGAAAACGGAAGAAGAGCTGGAGAATAACGTCTTTCAGGCCAGATCCATTGCACAGAAGCATAACTGTAACCTGGTACGTCTTGATTTTCAGCAGGAGCAGGGGCTGATGAGCAGTCTGCCGCTGGCAACAAATTTAGTGGATATTGAAAGAGGCATGACGACCTCGAGTACGGCGATTTTTGTACCGTTTACGACGCAGGAGTTGTTCCAGTCGGGAGAGGAAAGCCTGTATTATGGGCTGAATGCATTATCCAATAACTTAATCATGGTGGACCGGAAATTACTGAAAAACCCGAACGGACTAATCTTAGGAACTCCCGGTTCCGGTAAATCTTTTGCGGCAAAAAGGGAGATAGCGAACGCATTTCTGGTTACTGACGACGACGTAATCATTTCCGATCCTGAGTCGGAGTATTCGCCGCTTGTAGAGCGTTTCGGCGGGCAGGTGATTAAAATCAGTCCGACAAGCTCGCAGTATATTAACCCGATGGACATCAACATGAATTATTCGGATGATGATAATCCCGTGGCACTAAAGGCAGATTTCATTCTGTCGCTTTGTGAACTGATCGTCGGAGGAAAGGAAGGCTTACAGCCTGTGGAAAAGACGGTTATCGACCGTTGCATTCACCAGATTTATCAAAGATACTTCCAGGACCCGAGACCGGAGAAAATGCCACTTTTGGAGGATTTATACCAGGAACTCTTAAAACAGGGGGAACTGGAGGCAAAACATGTGGCAACTGCGTTGGAAATCTATGTAAGCGGATCGCTGAATGTCTTTAATCACAGAACCAACGTGGATATCACAAACCGGCTGGTTTGCTACGACATTAAGGACTTAGGCAAACAGCTTAAGAAAATCGGTATGTTGGTCGTTCAGGATCAGGTATGGGGCAGAGTAACCGAAAACCGTTCGCAGGGCAAAAGCACCAGGTACTACATGGATGAGATGCACCTGCTTCTTCGTGAAGACCAGACAGCAGCCTACACCGTGGAGATTTGGAAACGATTCCGTAAATGGGGCGGTATTCCGACAGGTATTACACAGAACGTAAAAGATTTGCTGGCATCTAAGGAAGTGGAAAACATCTTCGAAAATTCGGATTTCATTTATATGCTTAACCAGGCAGTCGGAGACAGACAGATCTTAGCCAAGCAGCTTAACATCAGTCCTCACCAGTTATCCTATGTTACACATTCAGGAGCTGGTGAAGGGCTTATTTTTTACGGAAACGTGATTCTGCCGTTTGTGGACCGCTTCCCGACGGATATTGAACTTTATCGTATTATGACGACCAGGTTATCCGAGATTACGGAGAACAAGGAAACCGAAGCAGATGAAAGAAAGGAACCGATAAATGAATGAAGAAGAATATACGAGAAATAAGAGCGGACCCCGTGAGGAAGGTAAGATTGAAGGAGATACCGGAGAGAGAGGTTCTTACGGCGGAAAGCTGAAAAGCGAGAATACCAGGTCGGAGTCCATGAAAAGCAAGTACGAAAGTGGCAGGAAGAAGCCGGAAGGCAAGTCGAAGCTTAAGAAGACAGGAAGCGGAAAGACCGTCAGCAAAGAGACGGGCGAAAAGGTTAAGAAGAGGACCGGCGTAAAGCCGCCTCTTCCGGAACCTCCGCAGATTGGCAGTACGAACTTTACGGGAAAAGAGTATGAAGAGAATCTGAATGCCTCGGAAGAGACCAGAGACCTTGAAGGAAATACCGGTGTTTTAATCGGCGCTGCGCTTCTTTGGAGAGGGAAGAGAGTGTATGCAGCTCCGGATAAGTCCAAGCAGCATGACTGGAGCAGTGCAAAGAATGGCAAAAAGATTGCTGATACGGCTTCCGATACAGGACATCCCAGGTTTCATGGTTCTGATTCACCTCCACATGCTAAAAGCAGCGGGGGAGGAAGCGCACAGGGAGGGCTTCATAGTGGCACCCAAAATGGAGCGAGCGGAAATGCCGGAAATGGTCTACACAGCGGAACGGAGAACTATGTAAGTAAGTTAAGCGGAGGCAAATATGCTAAAGACTTAAGTGGAACCCGCTTTGAGGACATTGAAGCAGAGCCGGAAGGCAGTAATCCTTCCTCTAGACAGTGGCAGAAACGATCTACGCAGAAAAAGATTATGAGTCGGAATAACAGTGGCTCTTCTACTTCCCAGGGAGGATTCTTTGAAACAATCGGAGCAAAGATGGAAGCCGCGGCGCAGAAGACGTTGCAGGCAATTGCAGTATTTTTCAAGGATAATCCTTTAATCTGGATTCTTGGCGGAGCATCGTGCATCGGCATTATCGGAGCATCCGGGGCAGTTGGTTCAATGGGACTTTTATTAAACGGTACCAACAACGTGGTCATCACATCTTCATTTACTGCAGAAGACGAAGCAATTCTGGCGGTGGAAGAGGATTATAAAGACCTGGAAGATTTGCTCAAAGATCAGATTAATGACATTGAATCGGACAATCCGGGGTATGACGAGTATAACTACCATCTGGACCCGATCGGGCATGATTCGGTAGAACTTGCAGCGCTTTTAACGGTTTTGTACGAAGCTTATACGGAAGATGTGGTGCAGGAAGAACTAAAGAAAATTCTGAATGGCCAGTATTCGTTAAGTGCCGTCGGGCGAACCGAAATCAGGACGAGGACAGTTACGAAGTGGCACTGGGTAACCAAGGAGAAGGAAGAAGAGCGAACCGGTTTTAAGTGGGAAGGCGGGAAGTTAGTGTCTTATACCTATACGGTTACTGTTTCCTACCCTTCGTTAGAGTCATACGAAGCGGAAGAAGAGTATGAGTACAAAATTATGGACATCACTTTAACAGGACAGTCTATCAGCGAATATGCAGAAGATGTGCTTACGGATGACCAGAAAGCCCGGTATGATCTTTTAATTACAACTAAAGGTAACAAAGAGGAACTATTTCAATAGCCGAAAAGGCGGAAAGGATAAACATGAATAACCGAAAATACGAAGGTTTAGAGAAAATGCGAAAGGATATCGCAAAGGACAGAGAAAAGTTAAAAGCTTTGGAAGACCAGATTCATGCAAAGGAAGAAAAACTCAGAGAAGCAGAGGCTACGGTGGTGGTTGCTAACGTGGAAGCAGCAAAACTCTCCCCTGAGCAGATTGGAGCAATTCTGGAGCTTTACGAAAGCGGTCAGATTCGTCTTTCGACGAACAGCGGAGCCGAAGTTAAGGCTTATGCTGCAAAGAAAGCTGTCAGATTTGAAAAAGAGGATACACTTCCTGAAAGTGTGGAAACGATTGAAAAGAAGGAGGATTCAGGTAATGAATAAAACAAAGAATATTGTCAAGCGAGCAGCGGCTGCCGGTTTAGTAACGGCGGCTTTTTTTATGGGTGTTTCACCCATTACCGCATATGCGGCACCAAAGAGTGGTGAAGTGGTCTGTATCTGCGATGAAAAATGTGAGGAAGGGCACGTGAACGAAGAATGTGAAGTTTGTGCTTATGACTACACATACTGCCAGGCAACAGAGCCTGTCGTAACCGGAAAAGAAAGTCTGGACCCGGATGAACCGGGAGAGGAGCCGGAAGGAGAAGAGGTAGAACTTGAAACCTACGGACCTTTAACCCCTGACGGCAACATGGAACTGGTAGATGATTACGGTTCTATGGAAGCCGGCGGGAAACAGTTTATTACGGTGATGAGCAAATCCGGTCATTACTTTTACATCATTATCGACCGTGACGATGAGGGCAACGAAACCGTCCATTTCCTAAATAAGGTGGATGAGGCGGATTTGCTGGCACTTATGGAAGACGAAGAGGTAAAAGCCTACGAAGAAAAGATGAAGGAGCGTGAAGAGACCAAAGAAGGTGAAGAAACCGTAGAGGAAGAAGAAAGTTCTGAAAGCACAGGCTTGATTCAGTTCCCTAAGCTTGGCAACAAGAAAACGGAAAAGAAGGAAAACAAAACCAACAAGATGCTTCCGGTAGTTGTAGTGCTTGTAGTTGTGGGTGGTGCGGCAATACTTGTTATCACCAAAAAGAAAAAGGGCGGCAGCAAGAAGAAAAACGATGTTGATCCCGATCTTGACTACAACGAGGAAGAATACTTAGACAGTCTTCCAAAGGAAGAAGATTTTGATCTTCCGGACCTTGATGAACCAAACGAAGATGTAAAGAACAATTAACAACGTATGGGCGGCCTGTTGGTCGCCCACATTCATGAAAGGAGTGATTCTACATGGCAAGAAAATCAAGAATGGCGGCATATGCAGGATATATGCAGTCTAAGAAAGAAAACAAAGCACAGTCAGCATTGGCAAAAGAAGCCTCTATTATGAGACGCATTGAATTGATGAAGAAGGAAGCAGCAAACAACGTAAAGAAAGAGGAGGAAAACTAAGATGAACGAGAACGAAAACAAAAACTATGACAAAACTGCTTTTGATCCGAAGGCTGCAGCCGAGGCAAGAAAGGCTGAGATGGAAGAAATCAGCAACAAGCTGGAACAGGGCGTAAAGGATGTATTCCGTGGTGAGAACTTTAAAAAGTACCTGGACTTTTGTGCAAAACTTCCCCGGTACTCCGTAAACAACCAGCTTCTGATCATGATGCAGAAACCCGATGCAACGATGTGTCAGTCTTATACCGGCTGGAAGGAAATGAACCGTTCGGTAAAACGCGGGGAGAAGGGTATCCGTATCCTGGCACCGGCACCTTACAAGATGGAAAAGGAACAGGATAAGTTGGATTCTTTCGGTAGTAAGGTTCTCGATAAGGATGGAGAGCCGGTGAAAGAAAAGATTGAGGTAACGGTAAATGCATTCAAACCCGTCAGTACCTTTGATATTTCCCAGACCGAAGGGGAACCGATCCCGAAACTCGGTGTAGATGAACTGGTCGGCAGGGTGAATGGATACGAGACCATGCTGGAAGCGATTAAGGAAGTGGTTCCTGTACCGATTACATTTGAAAACATCGAATCGGGAGCGAAAGGCTTTTACAACCTGGAAGAGAACCGCATTGTGGTACAGGAAGGCATGAGCGAAGCCCAGACTGTAAAAACACTGCTTCACGAGGCTTCCCATCAGGCACTTCATTCGAGGGAGGCAATGGAGCATTCCGCCGATAAGAAGTCACAGGGACAGAAAGAAGTGGAGGCTGAATCCATTGCATATATCGTATGCCAGCACTACGGCATCGATACCTCGGATTATTCCTTTGCTTATGTGGCAACCTGGTCCGCAGATAAGGACGTGCCGGAACTGAAGGCATCCCTCGATACCATTCGCCGTACCGCGTCTGACTTAATTGTAAAGATTGATGAAAAGGTGCAGGAAATGACTCAGGATTTATCGCAGGAACAGCCGAGATACGACTTTGCAGCATTGGAAGCATTTGTAAATAATCAGGGTGATGATATCCCTTTTGATGCCCCGGCAAACCAGCCTCTGGTAACGGTGGAACCTCCCATTGATCTGGCAGATACCAAGGCAGAGAAGGCGCTTTCGGAAGAACAGTCAAAAGAGACAAAGGCGCCGGAGAAGGCAGAAAAGCCCAAGGAAAAGAAGCGGGATACAAAAGAAAAACCGGAAGAGAAGAAATCCATTAAGGATAAGCTGAAGGCGGGTAAGGAGAAAGCAGAAAAGGTTGCGAAACCGAAAAGATCAATGAAGAAAGATCTTCAGGAAGCGATTTAAGGAGGACAGAGTATGTACAGTTTGGTGATTGCAGAAAAGCCTTCGGTGGCTCAGGCTATTGCCAAAGTCCTTCATAGCAGTGAAAGACAGGATGGCTATCTCAAAGGGGATAGCCATCTTGTTTCCTGGTGCGTGGGACATTTGGTAGAACTGGCAGAACCGGAGAATTATGACGGAAAATATGAAATCTGGAAGAAAGAAGACCTTCCGATTTTTCCTACCAATTGGGAGTATCAGGTATCCTCCCAGACAAAAAAACAGTATCAGATTCTGAAGGATCTGATGAGCAGAGATGACGTGGATACAGTCATCAATGCATGCGATGCAGGACGTGAGGGAGAGTTAATCTTCCGGCTGGTTTATGAAAAAGCAAAGTGTAAAAAACACATGAAACGTCTTTGGATTTCATCGTTGGAAGACGAAGCCATCAAAAAGGGTTTTGAGACTCTGGAAGAGGGAAGCAAGTATGATAAGTTGTACGAAGCAGCACTTTGCAGAGAACGTGCGGACTGGATTGTGGGAATCAATGCGACGAGATTTTTTTCAACCGCGTATGGTCCTACTTTGAATGTTGGCCGTGTTATGACACCGACGCTTGCGTTAACCGTGGAACGGGAGAAGCAGATCCGTTCGTTTCAGGTAGAAGACATTTATACAGTACAGCTTGGGACTACTAGCGGAACATTGGCCAGTGCCAAATTTAAGGATGTTGAGAAAGCTCAAAAACTACTTAAGGTATGTCTGGAAAAGGGAACGCTTACCATCACGAAAGCAGAGAAAAAGCAGAAACAGGAGAAGGCACCGGCACTTTTTGATTTAACTTCTCTTCAGAGAGAAGCCAATAAGAAACTCGGTTTCACTGCACAGCAGACCCTGGATTATACACAGGCTTTATACGAAAAGAAACTGGTATCGTATCCCAGAACCGATTCAAGATACTTAACCGAGGATATGGAAGCTGGCCTTCCGAATCTGATTGAAAAGGCAAAGATTGTCTGCGGCCTGGAACTGACTTTAATGGTGAATTATAAGCAGGTGATTAACGGAAAGAAAGTAACGGATCACCATGCCATAGTCCCGACTTCGGTAGCAGATGAGGCAAATTTGGACGATTTACCGAGCGGAGAGCGTGAAGTACTTAAACTAATCGCATCAAGACTTTTAGAGGCTGTATCGGGCGCCTGTGTGTTTATAGAGGCAGTTTTGGAAGCCGAACATGAAGGTGAGAAGTTTACCGCCAAAGGAAAGCAGATCATTGATTTCGGATGGAAATCGGTTAAGAAAGAACCCGAAAAGGAAGGCGATAATTCTGACTCGGTTCTTCGCTTAAAAGGAAATGAAAAGCCGGGCGATACTCTTCGGATTGATATCGGTAACATCAAAGGTGGCAAGACGACGCCTCCGAAATCCTATACCGAAGATACGCTTTTGTCGGCAATGGAGAACGCGGGAAAAGAAGAAACTCCTGATGAGGCTGAGAGAAAAGGTCTTGGTACTCCGGCAACCAGAGCGGGGATTATTGAGAAACTGGTCCGCATCGGTTTTCTGGAAAGAACGGGCGATAAAAAGACCAAGTATTTGGTCCCGACACATAAGGGCGAAGCACTTATTTCGGTAATTCCCGAGACAATCCGGTCTGCCTCCATGACAGCGGAGTGGGAGCAAAAACTCTTACAGGTTGAGAGAGAAAATTATGGAGCAGAGAAGTTCATGGGTGAAATTGAAGATTTAATCCGAAATCTGATTGATACCTATGAGGTGGTTACGGATGCGGAAGTTTTTACACGTCCGGTCTATGCCCCGATTGGGAAATGTCCGCACTGCGGAGGAGACGTTGTGGAGAAAACCAAAGGGTTCTTCTGTTCCAACAAGGAGTGCAAGTTTGCTCTTTGGAAGGATAACCGGTTCTTTGATTCCATCGGAAAGAAAATGAATCGTGAGGTTGCGGAAGATTTGCTGCATGGAGGAAGCGCAAGTCTTAAGAAATGCAAATCGCAGCGAAGCGGCAAGATTTTTGATGCCACATTGCTTCTTACAACTGACGAGAAAGGACAGGCTCAGTTTGCACTGCAGTTCGAAAAAAAGAAATGAAGGGAGACAGGTTATGGAAAAGAAAAGGAAAAGTAAAATACAAAAATGGGACGAGGTCGGCGGAAACTACGAAGTGGAAGTTGATGAGAACGTTACGGATGTTGATGAGACTGCCGGTGGTACTCCCGCTCTTGTTAAGAATCCTTTACGTAGTGTTGAAGATGCGGTAGAACAAAACGACAATTCCCTGGACGGCATCATTAATAACCTTCCGGAGGAAAAGCCTGTAGCGCAGATCAAAAACGAAGATGTTATTGAAGCGGAGCAGAAAAAGAAGTCGATTTTAGAGAAACTTAGGGAGTGTGGAGGCGAACAGGAGAAGCCCAAACAGCTTCCTGTAGGAATCCTTGATTCGGAGAGGATGAGAGTCTGAATGGGGAATCTGGACAAGGAATTACATCTTCGATTAAGCGGTGAAGATATCGAGTCCATTAATAGAAGAATGAATGAGGCGGGCATCAAAAACTTGTCTGCCTACGCCAGGAAAATGCTAATTGATGGACTCGTAATCCAAATGGACTTAAGTGACTTAAAAGAGATTTCAAGGCTGCTTCATATTAATTCCAACAACTTAAATCAATATGTTAAACGTGCAAACGAGACAGGAAACATTTATCTGGAGGACATTAAAGAACTTAAGGAACAGCAAAAAGAAATATTAAAACTGATGGAAGCGTTTTTCTTAAAACTATCAACCATCGATTGAAACGGGGGTGAGAGCATATGGCTGCGACCAGACTGATTGCCATGCATCAGAACAAAGGGAAAAGTATTCAGCAGTGTTTAAAAGACCGAACGGATTATGCTGAGAACGAAGAAAAAACAGCCGGCGGAGAATTAGTTTGCAGCTATATGTGTAACCCGGAAACGGTTGCGGCAGAGTTTGCCGCATCCAAAAGAGAGTATTTCCAAATCACAGGCCGGATTGTTCATGGCGACATCATCGCCTATCAAATCCGACAGTCTTTTAAGCCTGGAGAAGTTACAGCGCAAGAAGCAAACCGAATCGGTTATGAAACCGCAATGCGGTGGACGAAAGGTAAGAATGCATTCATTGTAGCGACTCATATCGACAAGGCACATATCCATAATCACATCATTTATAATTCCACAAATTTAGACTGTACCAGAAAGTTTCGGAACTTTTTCTTTAGCGGGCTGGCACTTCAAAAACTAAGTGATCTTGTTTGTTTAGAGAACGGTCTTTCTGTCATTGAGCCAAGAAAACCTAGCGAAAGATCCAGGCGAACAGTGTACCCGAAGGAGATCAGTTTCCGAGAAAAGATCCGGGAGTCTATCGATGTTTGTATGTCACAGGAACCCAAAAGTATGGAAGAACTCTTACGACTTTTGGAAGAGATGGGGTACGAAACAAAGAAAGGAAAGCATGCGGCTGTACGGAGCTCGGAACAAAAAAGATTCCTTCGTTTTCGATCTTTAGGGGCTGGTTATCGGGAGGAAGATTTAGAAAAAGTATTCACCGGAGAAATGAAATTTGGTTCATTTTCCGGGGCACCATTAAAAGAATCTGACGGTCCGAAACTGGATATGTTACTCGATATTCAAGCAATGATTGCCAAAGGAAAAGGACCCGGATATGAAAGATGGGCGAAAGTTCATAACGTAAAACAGATGGCAGCTACGCTTTTATTTTTGCAGGAACATGGCCTCAGAGATTACGAAGCTTTATCTCAAAAGGCAGCGGAAGCGTCAGAACGATTTGGTCAGATCACGAAAAAACAGAAGGAGTTAGAGGAACGTCTTTCAGAGATTACTTCTTTGAAAAAACACATCATTAACTATTCCAAAACGAAAGATATTTATGCGCAGTATCGTAAGAGTGGCTACTCAAAAAAGTTCTTCGAAGAACATCGTGAGGCAATTACGTTGCATAAGGCAGCGAAGGAGGCATTCTCCAAAATAGAAGGGCCGATTCCAAAGATAAAGGACTTAAATGAAGAGTATGGAAATGTTTTAGCAGAGAAAAAGAAGACCTATGCGGAGTACAGAAAGCTTCGGCAGGAGATGAAAGATTATCAGACAGCCAAGTACAATGTTGACCAGTTTCTTAAGAAAGAAGAAGCGGAAAGAGCAGAGCAAGAGAAGAAAAAAGAACAGAAGATTTTATAATAATCAGGGAGGCTTCACCGGTAAAAACCGTTGGAGCCTCCCTCTTTTTTTTGTTGATCTTAGCGTCGCCAAAGGTGATGCGTAGCCCCGAGTGAAACGAGGTTCCCGGGGGATTGGGGGCAGTGCCCTCCAACAAGCAAGTAGCCTTTTGTGGACACAAAGGCACTGCTTGCGAATTTGTGAGAAACTTAATAGTAGAGAGCGTTATAGCGGACCATTCGGTATAACTTTTAGTTGTAGATCGTTAAGGCTTTTTTATGGGATTCCGTAATCCTATTCCTTAGAGAGATAGGACTAATTATTTCGGCATGCTCTCCAAAAGGATAGAAGTAGATATATGCCTGGCTTTCGCTGCAATGAAAAACATATTCATCTTCGGTAGAAGCGGCATCATCCTTTGCCGGTCTGGAAATAAGGTTGTTATGAAATCTACGTTTCCCGCTATTTGTTAACTTAACCCGAATCTCGGTTTCGTTTCCGTACAAGAAATTGACAGAGAGCTTTCGGATATCTTTTTCGATTTTCTCCTTGTCATCCTTGGATAAAAATGAGTTTTGCTTCAGCAAAGTTGGCTTGGGAATTCTTGCCATTGAAAAGGAGGCATCTATTTTTTCTTTGCTGGATTCTTTTTGCTTTTTTGTGTAGCAGGCAAGATAGGATTGATAGTTCATGGGATCTGAAGTGATCTTGTAAGGGTATATCATAAGAGTCTCTTTTTTCCCAAACAGATCCATTCGAACCTGCATCATTTTTTGGTTTGCACAGGCATACTCAACAATTTCATAAACATCTTTTCGGAATATTCTTTCACGTTCAATGAAGGGGTGTTCCGCATATTCCTCCATGAGACATTTGATGAATAATCCGGGACGCTGCTTATAGAATTCATCATCTTCACAGTAGTATTGCAGATACTCTATATTCTCATTGTTGATTCGATAGAGCCGGCTGTTTTCTCCGCCTTTCATGTATCCTTTCAGAATATCAGAGATCCTTTTTTCTTCCTGAACATAAAGTCGCTCAATGATCAAATCTTTTGTCTCTGAATCTACAGGAATGCTTTTATACTTTTGGTATTCTTCCTCTTTCCAATGTTCCAGATAACTTGTCAAGGACGCCATGGAATTTTCCCGAAGATTCTTAATGATTGTGTTAATAAAAGAAGCCGGCTGCTTAACATCAAAGACTGCCATATCATCAATCATGGTGTAATATGCGCGGTTACTTAACGATATTCTGATCTTTTGTTCCTCATTTATGTATTCAAAACCCATATTGACATCTCCTTTCAAATTATCTGTTATCGTAATGGTAACATATTTTAATCGAAAACTAAATAATCAATTCAAAATATGAACAAAATATGTTTGTAATTGTTCACTACAAATGTTCCCACAACTATGCGATAATCAAATCATCAAAGCAGGGGGCACAAAAAAACACGAAAGAGAGGTTGCCGTTCATGGGAAAAATAGTTTTTGAATCGGAGATTTATGGAACAAAAGCTGTTGGAGGGATTTATCCTTTTCAGATTATTGTAAAAGAATCCTTTGAAAATGGATTGTGGAAAGTGGAAACTATTCGAAGAGAATATACACTTGAAGAAAAAGAAATCGTTTCAAAAGACCAGATGTTAACGGCAAGTATGTGGAGGGAGGAATAAGATGATGACAACATTAGAGCAGAGACTTCATGAAGAATATCCGGACGGAGTAATTCGCAACATCAGCGAGAATAAGGAACTGTATTATCAGATTCGAAAGGTCCTTCCCTATGTTCAGTTCCCATCCGTAAAATCCTATCTTCGGTCTTTGGGATTTGTGATTGAAAGAGAGTCGCAGGACGAACTCAGAAAAGAAATTGAAAGAGAACTTTCCGAATTATTTCCGGATGGCATAGTAGAATCCAGAATCATTTTGGGAACTCCGCTGTATACCAAAATGAGAAAATACAACACCGAAGGCCTTAAGATGAATGAACTCTTTGAGAGATTCGGATACGAATACAGCAAGCAAAGTGGAGAAAGTCAGTACGACTATTTTACACTTCAAAAACTTTCACAGGAATACATTCCGAGTCAAAGAGACATCGTAAGACTTCTTGATATCAACCGAGGAACGATAAACAATATCGTTCACGGAAAAGTAAATCCCAAGTCGTCCGGAGCTTCCTGGCAGATTACTTTTTTAGAGGATTTCGAAGAAGAGTTGTTGATGAAATGTATCCTTGAAAAGAGTTACATGGTAACAGATGGTAACATAAGACTTTCCATTCATAACAACGGAATGGGAAAGGTTGCTATCGTAATCAAGAGTGGAGATACGATTCGTGTTTTGTTTAACGAAGATGTCCCGGAGTATCTTCGCAGACATATGGACCGTCAGGGACTTACCTATCTTTATGATTATGAAAAAGAGTTCCTTTCATCCTGTAATATTATTTCCATTCTTGGCAAGAATTACATTCAGACAGAAAACGGAATAGCTGCAAAATGGAATTCCGTAAAAGGGCGAGGAATGCGAGCAAGAGATTTGTCTGAAGAGGATTATTTCAAACTCGTTGGTGTTTACGGAACCAGACCATATGATTTTTCGGATGAAGCGATTATCGAAGTTTTATCCAGAAATGCGGATGAGGATGGAACAGTAGCTCAGACTGATAAAGAAATCTGTGCATTAAATCGTCACTTCCGTCATTATCGTTTTGAAATGATGGATCCTGATTATCAGCAATTTGATAATTGGGAAGAGTACATTGAATCGTTCGGTTTTCATATGAGAGGTGTTCATGCATTTACTCCGGAGGTATCCGCAAGAATTCGTAAAAGAGTGGATGAACGGAATGCCAGAATTCTCGAGAATCACGTTGTAAGTGAAAAGAGAAGAATGGTTTATATTCCCTCCAGGTCAAACACCTATAGAAAATTATATAATGCTTGCCGGACAAGAGGCTTTTCAAACTTGTCAGAATATATTTCATATCTGGGATATCAGATGTGTACAGCAAGAAGAGAAAACGGAAATATTGTAATTGCATCATAAACCGATTAGCAGAAAAGGAGAAAAAACAATGAAAGAGATTAAATGTCCGAAATGTGGTGAAGTATTTCAGGTTGATGAGTCCGGGTATGCAGCTATTGTAAAGCAGATTCGCGACAAAGAGTTTCATAAAGAAATTGAAGAGTATAAGGCGCATCTGGATGAAGCTAGAGAAAATGCGGATGAATTGGTTCGCGCACAAACCGAAAGCGAATTCAAAGATGTTCTTTCCGGTAAGGATGCTGAAATTGCAAAACTGAAAGCACAGATTGATTCCTTGAAAAAGGATCAGAAGATTGCTGTTGCCGAAGCAGTTGCAAAGAAAGACAAAGAAATCTCCGAAAAGAAAAACGAAATCACTGAACTGAATGCACAGATTAAAAACAGTGAAAAGGATACCGAGCTTGCAGTGGAGAAGGCTTTATCTGATGCGGAGAAGAAATTCCGCAAAAAGGAGGATGCTTTAAAAGAAGATGCTCTTCGTCAGAAAGAAGAGTTTGGTCAGCAACTCCAGGAAAAAGAGCGGGAGGTTGAATACTACAAAGACCTGAAAGCGAAGATGTCCACCAAGATGGTTGGAGAAACTCTGGAGAAACACTGCGAGATCGAATTTAACAAAATTCGAATGACTGCATTCCCGAATGCATACTTTGAAAAGGATAATGATATCCGGACTGGTAGCAAGGGAGATTATATTTTCAGAGAATCTGAGGGTGGTACTGAATTCATTTCCATTATGTTTGAAATGAAGAATGAGAATGATACTACCGCAACCAAGCATAAGAATGAAGATTTCTTTAAAGAACTTGATAAGGACAGAAGGGAGAAAGGATGCGAGTACGCTGTTTTAGTTTCCATGCTGGAGGCTGATAACGAGCTTTATAACAATGGCATCGTAGATGTTTCTTACAAATATCCGAAGATGTATGTTATTCGTCCGCAGTTCTTTATTCCGATGATTACCCTTCTTCGGAATGCCGGATTGAAGTCTATTTCTTATCAGCACCAGTTGATGGAAATCAAGAATCAGAATCTTGACATTACGCATTTTGAAGAAGACTTGGCAGCTTTCAAAGAAGGATTTGCAAGAAACTATGATCTTGCAAGTCGGAAATTCAAGACGGCAATTGATGAGATTGATAAGACCATCGATCATCTTCAGAAAACCAAAGATGCGCTTTTGTCCTCTGAAAACAACCTGCGCCTTGCCAATAATAAGGCAGAGGATTTAACAGTCAAGAAATTGACTAAGAATAATCCCACGATGGCTGCTAAATTCAAGGAATTGAAGGACGAATGATATTCCAGATCCCTGCCCGATTATATATCGGGCAGGGAAATGTCATAAAACCCAACAATATTGTGCAAAATAGCCATTTTTTACCTTTAAAAAATCGCGATTTTGTGATAAAATATACAAGTTGTTGGGGTGTGGGGGAATTGTATTCAAAAGCCACCATTCTTGGCATCGGGAAATCCCCAATTTATCACGTTTTTTGGTACTTAGAAAGAGGATAGATCATGGAATATAGCGCAGGTGGGACGAGCAATCGTCTTTGGTATGTGGAAACAAAGGAAACTGCCAGATTACTTCAAATCAATACATGGGAGGAAACCAGAGAAATCGTTTTATCGGATAATCTTTATCAACAAAGTAAGGAAAGTAGGCTGAATGCTGAATTTCTTTGTATACAAAGAAGGCTAAAAGCATTACCAGAGGATTTGGTTAAGATGCTTGTTAAGAGTGATATAAATACCGCGAAAGTTATTACTCTCATTGGCTGTATGGCATCGGATTTATTATTTTTTGAATTCATGTATGAGGTGTTTCGACAAAAACTCTATATGGGAGACGAAATGCTAACGGATGCTGATTGGAATATTTTTTTTAAAGATAAGCAGGAGCAGAGCGATAAGGTGGCGGGGTTTTCGGACAGCACAAATGAAAGACTTCGCCAGGCATATTTCAGAACTTTATTTGAAGCGGGAATGATAACGGATTCAAAAAAAGACAGGAGATTGGTAAAACCGATTATAGACCCAGATTTGAAATACTTGTTACAAAAGAATGCTATGGAAAAATACTATTTAGCATTAACGGGAGAGAGATAGATGGAATTCAATCAAAAGATTAATCAAATATGGGAACGAATTTCCGATGAAGACTTTTTGGCAAATAAAGGTGTTGCTAATGAAGTCCGGTATTATGTATTTGATTATGATCCGGCTTATGAATTATTGGTTCGCGAAAAGATTCAGGATTTAAAGAAAAAGAATAATCCTACAACGGATGGATTCGAAATCGTAGAGTTTGATTTATATGATATGGTTATCGACATTCTGGAGGAAAAAGGATATCTGGATAAGTGTATCCAGTTCGAAGAAAAGAAAGGAATGGAATACTTATATACAGCAGTATCCAAGATGTTACGTTTAACGGATGATGACAGCCTGATCGTAAATCGAATTGTGGAAAGAGCTCCGAAAGAAAATGCAGTTATCTTCTTAACCGGAGTAGGAAAAGTATTTCCGTTTGTTCGCTCTCACAATGTTTTAAACAATCTTCATCTGGTTTTGGATTATATTCCGGTGGTTATGTTTTATCCGGGAGAATGGAACGGACAGAGTTTAAGTTTATTTGGAACGATAAATGACGGCAACTATTACAGAGCATTTCCGCTGATTGGATAAAGAGATTAACCAGGAGGGTTTCAATATGCAGATTAAAGAGATGTTTTTAAAACCGATAAAGCGTGAGTTAAACGGCGTTATCAAGGTTGGACGAGGCAGTTCCTATCAGGAACTGGAAGAGTATGTAGTAACCGATGATATTGAAAACTATATGCTTCGATTCTTTAAGGCATATGAGCACAGTTATCATAGCACTACTGATAAGATGGGTGTTTGGATATCCGGTTTCTTTGGAAGTGGTAAATCTCATTTGCTGAAAATCCTTTCCTATATTCTCGGGAATGTGAGTGTAACCGATGATGACGGACGAACCTATCGTGCAGCAGATTTCTTTGTAAAGGGAGAGAAGGTTCCCAGCAAAGAACTTCGAGCGCTTATTGAGAAGGTTGCTTCTTATAGTGAGAATACTGACGTTATTCTCTTTAATGTGGACTCCAAAAGTTCTACGGATTCCAAGCAGAATAAAGATGCCATTAAGGATGTATTTATGAAGGTCTTTAATGATCATTTGGGTTATTGCGGTTCCATTCCGTTCCTTGCGGATTTTGAACGCAAGATTGACATGGACGGCCGGTTTGATGAGTTTAAGATAAAATTCGAGGAAATCAATGGTTCCAGTTGGGTTGATTCCAGAGAAGATTTCTATTTCATCCAGGATGATATTATTCAGACTGTTACAGAGCTTGGAATTATGAGTGAATCGGAAGCTAAGAACTGGGCAGATCATGCACAAGATTCTTATAGTCTTTCCATCGATCAGTTTGCAACCTATGTAAAGAAGTATTGTGAGCGGAAAGGTCCGGATCATCATGTGGCATTCCTAGTGGATGAAATTGGTCAGTATATTGCAACCGACAGTAAGCTTATGCTGAATCTTCAGACCGTAACAGAGGATTTAGGAATTGCTTGCGGTGGCAAAGCATGGATTATCGTTACTGCACAGCAGGACATCGATTCCATTACTAAAGTTATGGGTGATGACTTTTCTAAGATTCAGGGACGTTTTGATACCAGAATATCCCTTTCCTCTGCCAATGTTGATGAAGTTATTCGTAAGAGAATTCTTGCTAAGCAAGACTCGGCAAGACCGGTTCTTGCCGCACTTTTCAAAGAGCAGGAAACATCCATCAAGAATATTATTACTTTTTCAAGCGGTACTCCGTACATGCCTCTCTACGAGGATACGGAAGACTTTATCAATGTTTATCCTTTTGTTCCCTATCAGTTTAATTTACTTGGTACAGTACTAACATCTGTTCGTCAGTATTCCTCCAGCGGAAAGCATTTGGCAGATGGTGAGCGTTCTATGCTGGCATTATACAAAGAGGCGGCAGTTGATTATTCCGACAATACGGACGGCGTATTAATTCCGTTTAATGCATTTTATGGTGCGTTGGATGATTTTATCGATCCCCTGTATAAAAATGTAATTATAAATGCTAAGAAAAATCCGCGTCTTGAACCATTTGACGAGGAACTGCTAAAGGTTCTTTATATGACCAAACACGTCAATACATTTAAACGCAACGTGGAAAATCTTACCACGCTTATGATCTCCTCGGTAGATGAGGATCGTATTGATTTGAGCAAGAAAGTTGAGAAATCATTGAGACTTCTCTGTGATGAATCCTATGTACAGAAAAATGGAGATGATTATATTTTCTTAACCTGTGAAGAGCAGGATGTGGAAAATCGTATTCGTAAGATTCATATCGATCCGAAGGATGTAGTTACTTATATTGCATCCGTTGCCTTCGAAGAAGTGGCAGTATTCCCGAACAATAAATATAAATATGACAGCCGTTATCAGTTCCCGTTCAACCAGTTTGTGGATGACAGACCGGTTCGTAATACACCAAATGCAAATATCGGGCTTCATCTTTTGACGGCATACAGCGGACAGAAAGATGACAGTGCGCTTGGTTTGAAAGCATTTACAGAGAAGAGTGTTGTTGTTCGTCTTTCCGATGATTATCCGTATCTTCAGGAAGCAGAGGAGATGAAGAAGATTGAAACCTTCTTAAATGACCCGAGTGCTACCAGTTTAAGCAATTATGAAATTATCAGTGCTAACAAGAGAAAAGAACGTGCGGAGAGAGCTAAACGCGTCAGCGACTATGTAAAATTTGCGATGGAAAATGCTGATATCTATGTCCAGAGCACAAAGATTGCAACGAAATCTAAGGATGTAGTGGCTAGAATTTCTGAGGCATTTAAGAAGTTGATTGATAGCCGTTATCACAAACTTCACGCAATGAAATCTCAGCCGTCGACCGAGGATATTCTTGAGATTCTTAAGAAAACTCAGAATTCCTTGTTGAATACCGGAGATAAGGATGATCAGGACTATGAAGCGTTAATGGAACTGATTGAAAAGATTCGTTATGCCGGTACACAGGGCATGCAGTATTCCGTTAAGCAGTCTCT
>ODAJ012074960.1_pt1 | contig 21494 bp, 21 predicted proteins | sample 1539241 | NCBI WGS metagenome assembly ODAJ01 (sample SAMN02144231, study PRJEB22623) | gut metagenome | biome: sheep rumen | host: Ovis aries | place: New Zealand | reverse complement strand
TTGAACGCACCACCTCCAATGCTCGTCACGCTGTTGGGGATGGTGACGGAGGTCAGGCCAGAGCAACCATAGAACGCATTATCTCCAATGCTCGTCACACTGTTGGGGATGGTGATAGAGGTCAGGCGAGAGCAACCATAGAACGCATCGTCTCCAATGCTCGTCACGCTGTTACCTATAGTGATGGAGGTCAGACCAGAGCAACCATTGAACGCACCACCTCCAATGCTCGTCACGCTGTTGGGGATGGTGACGGAGGTCAGGCCAAAGCAACCATAGAACGCACTATATCCAAGACTCGTCACGCTGTTGGGAATGGTGATGGAGGTCAGGCTAGAGCAACCCCTGAACGCACTATATCCAAGACTCGTCACGCTGTTGGGGATTATTGTGTTTTTACATCCTTGAATCAATATATTTGATGCCGTCTCAATAATTGCATTACAGTTATTACGAGAATCATATTTGCTATTTCCATTATCTACCTTTATGGAGGTCAGACCAGAGCAACCAGAGAACGCAGTGTCTCCAATACTCGTCACGCCATTGGGAATAGTGATGGATGTCAGCCAAGAGCAACCAGAGAACGCACTATATCCAATGCTCGTCACACTGTTAGGGATGGTGATAGAGGTCAGACCAGAGCAACCAGAGAACGCATAATCTCCAATGCTCGTCACGCTGTTGGGGATTATTGTGTTTTTACATCCTACTATCAACGTATTTGTTGCAATTTCAATAATTGCATTACAGTTATAACGAGAATCATATTTGCTATTTCCATTTTCTACCTTTATAGAGGTCAGACCAGAGCAACCAGAGAACGCATCACTACCAATGCTCGTCACGCTGTTGGGGATGGTGACGGAGGTCAGGCCAGAGCAACCCCGGAACGCATCATCTCCTATGCTCGTCACGCTGTTGGGGATGATGATGGACGTCAGGCCAGAGCAACCAGAGAACGCACCATTTCTAATGCTCGTCACACCATTGGGGATGGTGATGGACGTCAGGCCAGAGCAATAAGAGAACGCCCCATTTCCAATGCTCGTCACACCATTGGGGATGGTGATGGACGTCAGGCCAGAGCACTTAGAGAACGCCCAACCTCCAATGCTCGTCACACCATTGGGGATGGTGATGGACGTCAGGCCAGAACAAGCAGCGAACGCAAGCTGACCAATGATCGCCACGCTGTTGGGAATGGTAATGGAGGTCAGGCCAGAGCAATAAGAGAACGCCCTATTCCCAATGCTCGTCACGCCATCTTCAATGACAATACTTTGAATATTAGTTCTAATATTAGACCAAGGCATGGAATTATTATAGTTGTCCATGGCTCCGCTTCCTTGGATTGTTAGTGTCTTCGTGGATTCTGTGTATGTCCAAGTCACATTGTCACCACAGGAACCGCTATTATCAGCCATTGCCAGCATGGGCAATAGGGTGAGTAATAATACCAGTAATTGTTTTTTCATAAACTTGTTATTTAAATATTAGAGTTCTTTATGCCTTCCAAACGCCCCAGAGTCGGCAATTATCAACTAGCTTTAGGTTTGCTTATGATACAAAAAAGGCGTAGGTGTCTGTTCTTCTGCCCATCCTGGGGTAGTAGGCCTTCGCATTGCCCTCATCACACAGGATAGACAACGCCAGTTAGCCCACGCCAGCACGGACTATATAATATAAGGTATATAGAAACGCACCACGCAGACGCCTCGTTGTCATCTGTCTGCTGTGATGATTGGAGTTTGCGAAGTTCACTACCCACAACGACAGACGTTCGAAAACGTCTTTCTCATAAAATAAGACCGCCCGCTTACCCCGAAGGACTAACAAGCGATGCTGCAAAGATAGGAATTATTTCCGAAACAGCAAAGAAAAAGGTGGAAATCTTTCGATTGCCACCTTAATGCGTTATAGCGAGAGTAGCTATTTTATGATGCAATATCATATAGATACTCTGGCGCAAAGTCTGCACCATTCTCCCACTCAATCGTATTAAACTTAATTGAGAATCGCTTGAAATACTCTATGTCCTTTAAGGGCGTAAACACTTTGCCATTAAGGGAATTGCTAAGGTCTACAACCTTAGTTTCACCATTGTTGAATAGCAACTGTATCTTGTAGCCATCCAGATAATTTGCTTTTACTACCTCTAGAAACATAACTATTTTATTTAAGTGGTTCTATCTTGTCAAGTTGCTCACCTTTTTGAGCCTTTTCCCAATTGGCCATCAACTCAGTACGATGATCTTCAAGCCACTCAAGAATCATCCTTAGGGCTCTCCCTGGCATTTCACCTTTAACAATGCCATCCTTGATGTTCACGATAGCTTTGTAATCTCCATACCATGCATGGAAATGCGGAGGCTGATGATCAGAGAAGTTCATCCATATATATATACCATAGAAAAAACTTATTTGCGGCATAATTGAGCTATGTATTTCTGTTCTGCTGCAAAGATAGAAATTATTTCCGAAACAGCAAAGAAAAAGGTGGAAATCTTTCGATTGCCACCTTTATATATAGTCCAACGTAAAAAAATAGTATTTAGAAGTTGAGTTCCTTACCGCGGTAGAAGTTGAGCAGCGCATGCTGATACAACAGTTCATAGCGTGCCTGTACCAAGTTGCTCTCTGCTTTCAGATAGTTGTTCTTAGCCTCATTGAACTCAGTGATGGTGGCCTTGCCATTCTCATACTTAGCCTGCACCAGCGTAAAGGCATCCTGACTCGACTGGGCAGCAGCCTCACTGCTATGGTATTTCGAATCGGCAGCAACGGCATTATAGTACACCTGCTGAATTTCCTTATAGAGCGTCTTCTTCACATTCTCCAACTGCAACTGCTGATTGTCATAGTCCAAGCGGGCAGAACGGATGTTGTTGCGCGTCTGGAAACGGGCAAAGATAGGCACATTAAGACTCAGTCCGATATACTGGCTGAAGTTGTTCTTCATCTGTGTGGCGAAGGGATCAGCCTTGATGCCATCAGTCTTGTAGTAGTTTGACTGCAAGCCAGCGCTGAAATTCAGCGTAGGATAGAGTGCAGACTTCGCTATTTTGATGCTACGCTCAGAAGCCGTCAGGCGAAGATTTTCAGCCTGCACCTCAGGTTTCAGGGCCAGCGCCTCCTGGTAGATGGCATCTGGAGAAAGGAGTGAAGACTGAAGCGTGAAGAGCGAAGCGTTTGAATCTACGTTAGGACGAACGATGGAAAAGCCCTCAGGTGAGGACAGTTCCAGCAGCTGGGTAAGGGCAAGGATAGACAGCTGGAGATTGTTGTCTGCCTGTGTAGCTGTCAGACGAGCCTGTGCCAGTGTGGACTGCTGTTGGGACACCTCGGCAGGACTGGCCTTGCCATTCTTCAAGAAGGCCTCCAGTCGCGCCACCTGTGCTGAGTCAATAGCAATCTGGCGATGTGCCACCTCAGCAATCTCCGTATCGTAGAGAATCTGCACATAGGCTTTAGCCACCTGCATGCTGATGTCGTCCTTGGCCTTCTCCAGGTCCTTCGTAGCAGCCTCAAGGTTCAGCTGGTTCAGCTTAATCTGGTTGGGAATCCTGAAACCAGTAAAGAGTGGAACCGTCGTACCGAGACTGAAGCTGGTAGAGTTGGTAGAACGGTTGGTATAGGTATTGTCGAGCGTCAATCCACGTCCGAAGGAGAAACTCTCAGAAGCAGAGGCGCTAAGGTCGGGCAGTCGTGAATTTCTGGCTGTCGACAACTGGAGGTCACGCTGCTTGCGCTGATTGTCTTTCTGCTTGATGCTGATGTTATGTTCAATAGCATAGTCAGCACACTGACGCAGCGTCCAGGGAGTCTGCGCATGGAGGGGCTGCGCAAGAAGGGTTGCTACGACATAGCAACTTATGGAACGGTACTTCATAGCTTATTCATTATCGTCAGTAATCTTCTCAGGGCCACGAACCTTATCCTTGGCAGTAATACCCTTCTTTATCTCAATATTCACACCGTCAGAGAGGCCTGTTTCAACCTGTGTGCGCTCATAGCTCTTCTCCTTACCCTCACCTTTTATTACATATACGAAGGTGCTGTCGCCACTAAACTCAATGGCACTCTCAGGAATGCTAAGCACTTTGTCTGCCCTGGCCAGCACGATTTCAGCGTTGGCACTGTAGCCAGAGCGTATCTTGCCACCTTCAACCAACTTGACGGCAGCCTTGATTTCAAACTGGTTGGCACCATTGCTCTCCACAGCCTTTGGCGAGATATACTCCAGGGCAGCGTCGAACTTCAGGTCTTGCAGAGCACCGATGGTAATCTTCATATTCATGCCGTTCACCAGCTGGCCCACCTCCGTCTCGTCGATATTGCCACGGAAGATGAGATCGTTCATGTTAGCCACCGTAGCGATGGTGGTACCATCATTGAAGGTATTAGAGAGAATGACTGAATTACCCACCTTGACGGGGATGTCGAGGATGACGCCGCTGATGGTACTTCTGATGAGTGTCGACGATGCGTTGGCATTGGACTTCGACACACCATCTCTTATCACTTCCAAGGCATCCTCTGCAGCCATTTTCTCATGCTTAGCCTGGTTCAGCGCCTGCTTGCTCTTGTCATACTCATCAGCAGACACGAGTTTCTGGTTGTAGAGGTTCTCTTCTCTGTTAAAGTCTGTCTGAGCCTGTTTCAAGTTGATATCTGCCAGACGGACACGCATCTCTGCCGAACTCAGCTGGTTCATATCAGGAATCACCTTTACCTTGGCAATGACATCGCCAGCCTTTACATAGTCACCCGGTTCCTTATACAATTCCGCAATGATGCCAGAAATTTGCGGTTTGACATTTACCTCGTTGCGAGGCTCTATCTTACCAGTGATAATCGTGGTTTTCTGGATGCTGTCCAACTGGGGTGTAAACTCGTTGTAGACCACTTCCTTGGGTTGGCTCTTCTGCCAAAGGAACACGAATGTTCCGATGAAAATCAGCGCTACGATAGCGAAGATGATCAGTTTGCTGTACTTTTTCATATTGTTGATATTTTTAGTTGTTTCTATTTGGGGGTCAGCGACGGAATCGCTGACCACTACTATTCGTCACGCATGGCGTCGACGGGTTTGATGCTCATAGCTCTTGCTGCCGGTGCCAGACCAGCCAGCACACCCAGCGAACTTACGACGAGGGCACAGAAGATGGCTGTCCAGAAGCCTATCTGGAAGTGGGCCATCACGATGCCATCCTCCGTATTACCCAGTTCGAGCATCTGCAGTATCATCACACCGAAAAGGATACCACTCATACCTGCCACCAGTGTGAGTACGATACTCTCCGAGATAATTTGTGAGAGAATCATCCGCGGGGTGGCGCCAATGGCACGGCGAATACCAATCTCTGTGGTGCGCTCGCGAACGGTCACCATCATGATGTTCGACACGCCGATGGCACCAGCCAGCAAAGTTCCCAGGCCCACGAGCCAGATGAGGAAGTTGACACCACGGAACAGGTTGTCGAGCATCTGGAAGAGCACCTCCGTATTGAACACCGTAGCACCCTTCTCGTCTGTTGGGTCGACGAAGTGAGCCATCGTCACTGCTTCGCGGATGCGGTCGGACAACTTGGACATCACCACGCCCTTGCGTCCTGTAGCTACCAGCATATCCACCTGGTTACCACGGTTGTAGGTCTCCTGCAACAGTGTCATGGGCAGTGTGACCTTCTCTTCTGCACGACCGTTGATGTTCATATTCGTCGAGGCATAGTCAACACCTATCACCTCGTAGTAGGTAGAGTCGATGCGTATCTTCTTGCCGCAGGGATCACCGCCGTCCTTGAAGAGATCCTTGTATATCTTCTTGCCGAGGACACACACTTTGCGGTGCTCTTTGATGTCCATCTCGTTGATGTAACGGCCATAGTAGAGTTTGGGAGCCACCACCAGTGCATATTCCGGCGACGTACCTTGTATGCGTGGCGAGGTCTTCTGGTCGCCATAGTAGGCGGTGTTGGAGCGTCCCCAGGGCGAGAAGAGCACGGGGGCTATCACGTCCAACTCTGGTACGCGCTGGCGCAATCGGCCAATATCCTTCTGGTCCATGCTCCACCAACGACCCTTGCGGAAGCCCTTGTAGGCCTTCGTGGTCTGTTGCGGCCAGATGAAGACAGTGTTCTGAGCAAAGCCCTCGAAGTTCTTTTCGAGCAACTCCTGCAGTCCCTGTCCGCCTCCCATCAGCGCCACGAGCATAAACACACCCCAGAACACGCCGAAACCTGTCAGGAATGAGCGCGACTTGTTGCGTGTCAGCGTGTCGAGTATTTCTCTGTATGAATCAATATCTATTCGCATAATTTAATGCTTAATGCTTAATTAGTCGGCGCGGAGTGCCTCAATGGGGCGTATTCTACTTGCTTTATAGGCAGGGATGAGTCCGGCAATCGTTCCTGCTATCACCATCACCATGGTAGCCTCGATACACACGTCCAGACCGACTGTCGGGTCCAGGAACATGGTGGCTTGGAAGAGTCCTGTGTCAATAACCTCATGACCGATGGTGGCATCCATATACTCATTGACTGCCACGCCCAGCACCATACCGATATAACCAAAAAACGTCGTGATGATGACACTCTCGATGATGATCAGCTTCAGAATGCTCCAGGGTTTCGCACCTATCGCCTTACGGATGCCAAACTCGTGGGTACGCTCCTTGACGGTGATGAGCATGATATTCGACACGCCTACAATACCTGATAGCAGGGTGAACAGACCCACCACCCACAATGCTGTGCGGATAATGCCGATACCCTTCTGCATCTGCAGGTTCTGCGTGTAGCCGTTCCATATCCATACGGCACGCTCGTCGTCAGGATGCGCCTGGTGGTTGCCGTTCAGTCGACGGCGATACACTTTCTCGAAGGACTCATTGGCCTCTTCCGTCTTCAGTCCGTGGAAGGTAAACTCGATGTTGCCTATGCTGTTGTTGTTGGCACCAAACACGTTCTTGATAGTAGTATAAGAAGCATACGCCGAGGTTTCGCCATCGCCCGTGCTCTTGTAGATGCCCACCACCTTGAAAGACATATTGCCCAGTTTGATGTTTTTGCCCAACAGCCGCTTGCAGTCTTTCGGTTCCAGTTCCTTGGCCTGGTTATCCGCCAGCACCAGCACCTTGCGTTTCTCCTTCAGGTCTATCTGGTTGATGTGTCGGCCACAAAGCAGGTCGCGCTTCAGAATCTGACTGTGTATGGGGTAGACACCCATAATCTGCAGGTTGTTCAGATACTGTTCGCCATAGCTCACCGTAGCACTGTGGTAGTAGACGGCACCCACGTCGTCGATGGTGCTCGCAAACTCCTTCTCGGTGGCAGCCAAGTCCTTGGTGTTCAGTTCGATGCCTCGTCCCTCGCTCAAGCCTTTATAGGCTTTCGAGGTATAGCCGCCATAAGCCTCCATCGAGTTAGTAAGCCAGTTGCTGGCCTGCTTCACGTTGGCATTGATGAGTCCGTTGCCTGCACCCAACAGCACGATAATCATAAAGATGCCCCACGCCACTGCGAATCCTGTCAGTGTCGTGCGCAACTTGTTGCGTCGTGCCGTCTGCCATATTTCACTAATGATATCTCGCATAATTCTCTAGTTATTCCAGTTTAGCTAGTACTACTAGTTATTTCATCAAGCCTCCACTACCGAAGGGTGATGCGTTGTGGTCAAGGTTTTCTTCTATCTGTCCGATGATGCCGTCCTTGATATGGACAATCTTGTTGGTCTCGTTGGCCACACCACTCTCGTGGGTTACCACAACTATGGTCATGCCGTCGTCCTGGTTCAGCTTCTTCAGCAACTGCATCACCTCTACCGATGTCTTCGAGTCGAGGGCTCCCGTAGGTTCGTCAGCCAGAATAATCTGAGGTTTGGTAATCAGTGCGCGGGCTATGGCCACACGCTGCTTCTGACCACCGGAGAGCTCGTTGGGATAGTGTTCAGCCCAGTCGAGCAGTCCCAGACGGTCGAGATACTCCAGGGCAAGCGTATGACGCTTGCGCCTGGAAACCCCTTGATAAAATAGTGGCAACTCTACATTTTCTACTGCTGTCTTGAAAGAGATGAGGTTGAATGACTGGAAGATAAATCCAATCATCTTGTTACGATACTCTGCTGCCCGACGCTCGGAGAGGTTCCAGATGGGAACACCCGCCAGTTCGTAGGTGCCTGAGTCGTAGTTGTCCAGAATACCCAATATGTTCAATAAGGTACTCTTTCCAGAGCCCGACGCTCCCATGATGCTGACGAATTCACCCTTCGCAATGTCGAGAGATATGCCTTTCAGTACATGTAGCGGCTGGGCACCTTGGTAGGTTTTGTTGATGTCTTGTAAGTGAATCATCTTTATAATGCTTAATGATTAATGCATAATGCTTAATGTTTTACCTATTGGACGGAAGAAGGGAGGCTATAGTTGCGCAGCGTATACCTCTTTAACATCTTCTAACGTAATGCCCAGCAGTTGCATCTGGCGGAACAGTTCGGGCAACTTATTGTCAATGAAGTCGCGGCGACGCTCGTCCAGAATTTGCTCTTTCGCTCCAGGAGAGACGAAGTAGCCCAAGCCACGCTTATTATAAATAATGTTCGCGCGAGCTAACTCGTCATAGGCTTTCACTGCGGTGTTGGTATTCACCTCCAGCAACACAGCATATTCGCGCACACTAGGAATGCGGTCGTCATCTTTATATTTTCCTGCAAGTATCTCATCACAGAGGCGGTCAGCCATCTGGATGTATATTGCTTTATCGTTTGTAAATGTCATACGTTCAACCATTTATTGTTAATAACCTGCATACGGGTAAAGAGCTTATACGATGCCCAGTAGTGAACGAAGATAAGCAAGGTCACTGCCGTATTCAGAATATAGAAGAAGGGATGGAAAATCTGCGTATAGGTCTTCGTCTTATCGTCCCAGGTCCCCGTGATGAACTCGATGTTCATGCTGTTCCAGTCTATCTGGTTTAGAAGCATTGTCAGCAAGATGGCGACAAGAACGATCGTGCAGCTGGTCAGCAGGAATTGCTGGCGACGGAACAGGGTGCCTCCCACAATATAAAGCGAGTGAATGTAGAATACCCAGGCGAAGAGCATCCATTCCATCTGCCAGTGCTCCTCGGGGGCAGGGCCAAAAACACGAGTACCTATCATTGGAATGCCCCAAATAACGACGCGTCCTGTCACCCAATCAATGAATACGCGCAGAGTGTCAGCCAACAGATAGGCGCCAATGGTGATAACAGCCAACCAAAGTACGGAGAGCAGCAGATTGATGGTGTATTTCTCCATGTTGGACACGGGCCAAAGTAGGAAGGCCGAGCGTTTGCGGGTGTCCTTCATGCCTGAGAACAGGAAGCTGGCACCAAAGAGCATGGAGAAGCAGAAGAAGATGACGCCGAAGACGAGAGTCTGCTCTACATAGTAATGATATCTTTGATAGGCATCTGCTGCACCCCATTCTTCTAACATATATTGATAATTGTGCCCCTGCACACGGGTGAAGAACAGGTTGGCCATAAACATAACGAGTGTAAAGATGCCAAAGAGGCGAATCCACGTCTTGCGCAGTACGAGGAACTGGCACTTCAGTGCCTGTGAGAATCTATTGAAATGGAATGTTTTCATTTTGCTTGTGTTTTATAGTTAAACAGAAGTTCAAGGTTCACTTGTGTTTCGGCATCGCCTTCCTGACGATGGCAGATGACCGCATTGCCCTGCAAGGTAGGCTCGGCATAGAGCACGCTGTCGTCCATCTGCTGGGGCGTACGGTATTCGAAGGTGTACTGATCCTGTATCTCCTGCATGGAGGCATTCAGCAATACCGAGTGCTGGTCGAGGATTAAGATGTGGTCGAGCATCTGCTCCACGTCGTGTACCTGATGGGTAGAAATCATCACCGTACGTTCCTCTGTCATGTGCTGAGCTATGACTTTGCGGAACTGCGACTTCGACGGGATGTCCAGTCCGTTGGTGGGCTCATCCATCAACAGATACTTGGTGTTGGTAGCCATGGCAAAGGCGATGTAGGCCTTCTTACGCTGCCCCATAGACAACTTGCCCAAGTGTACATCAGCCGGCAACTCGAAATCAGCCAGACAACCTTGCAGGATTTCGTCAGAGAAATTGGGGTAGAAAGGCTTGTAGAGCTTCACATATTCTGAGAGGCGGATGGCAGGCATCTCGAACTCTTCGGTCACAAGGAAGATGTTGCAGAGCGTTTCTGGCAGGCGCTTATATGTTGCGACAGAATCGCAACACACGGTGCCCAGCGAAGGGCGCAAAAGGCCAGAGAGCAGGTAGAGCAGCGTTGACTTACCTGTACCGTTCTTTCCTAACAGACCGTAGATGCGGTCTTCCTCCAGTCTGAGACTGAAATCATCGAATACCAGATGCTTTGATCCGGCATACTTGAAACTGATGTTCTTTACTTCTATCATAATATGTTTCGTTAGTTGATTATCTTACTATATTAGTGTACTACTTTAATAGTACACCGCAAAGGTAAGACGAAAACCGTGTAACTTCCAAATAATTTGGCAAAAAACTATCAATATTTAACTTCCATTAAGAAATGAGACCTAACACATACCGCTGAGAAAAACTCAACAATTGTTAATTTAGGGGCATTGGTAGATTAGCATTTTGAAGATTTGGTGATAAAGGGCTTTATTGCTACCTTTGCAGTAACATAACCGTATTAGGAAACTATGAACTGGAAGAAATTCAACTATTGCCTTACCGGCATTATCATACTTTTGGCTTTAAGCTTCTATACCATCAAAACATCTGGACAGGCAAAAAGCCAGGAAGACACAACCGAAACGAACCTTTTACAGAAGGTACGCACTGCTTTCAATCAGAACAATGAACATCAGTTCTACGAAGCCATCGGGAACTACCGCAAGTACTTACTCGGCGAAGGCAACATGAACGGCTATTACCTCTGTTGGAAGAATGAGGTGCTCTACGATGTTAACCACAACCACTTCTACCGTGCTTTGCGCAAGACCATGAAGATGCAAGCTGAGATGGAGCGCCGTGGCGACATGAACGAGCTCTACAAGACGACCCAGCTGAGAGGTATCATCTACTCTCTGCGTGGCAACATACCCTTGGCTCACCAGTATTTTGAGAAGGCCTTGGAACAAGTAGACCACAGTCAGGTCAAGAACCTGGCTTCTATCTACATGGACCTGGCTAACATCGAGATGGACACCCAACCGGAAGAGGCCATGAAACACCTTGACTGTGCCATTGAAATCATCAAGGGAGATGATGTCAGCTACGACTACAGCGATGCCATCGGTTTTAAAGTCATCGTATCGTATGCTATGCGCGATTGGACAGCCGTTAACGCAGCCTTCAAAGAATACATCTCACTGAGAGAGAAACTGGGCGAAGAGTTCAGTACCACCTATTATTATTACGCGTTGATCTGCAAAGCTGCTGCAGACAAACGGTACGATGATGCCATCAGACTGACCCACAACCTGACCAATTCCACTGACATCTACAAATTCCAAAGCGAAATCTACGAGATGTCAGGCAACACTGACATGGCCTTCAAGACGCAGAAGCACTATATGGCTATCAAGGACTCAGTGAACAACGTCATCATGGCGGAAGAAATGATGGGATCAGCCAGTGACCTTGAAGATGCAGAAGCTTTCAGCAATATGATGGCCAAGCACAACACAAGACTACAATACGCCATCAGCGCTGTCGTCTTTGGCTTCTTAATGATCGGTTTGCTCATCTATCGTATGAACAAGAACCGCTATCTGCGCAAACTACAGCGCCAGAACCAAGAGTTGCTCATTGCCCGCGACAAAGCCCAAGAGGCCAACCGCATGAAAATCAGTTTTCTGCGGAACATGAGTCACGAGATACGTACACCATTGAACATTATCAGCGGTTATGCACAGATTATCAGCGACCCGCGTACACTGACCAGCGATGCGGAACGTGCCGACATCGCTAAGCGTATTGGTCACAGCACTAACACCATTGTACGCATCGTCGACGAAATACTCGACATTTCCAGCAAAGAGAGTGTACACTATATAGACAAGACTGACCTCATCGCATGTAATGACCTGTTGAGAAATCTGGCAGGACCCTATCAAGACGACGAGATAAACTTCTCACTCCGTCTGGAACTGCTACTCAAGGACAGCTGTAAAATCATGACCAACTGCAAGGAGGTTCAGAAGATTCTCAACCACCTCATGGACAATGCCATCAAGTTTACTCCCCAAGGGGGTACCATCACCTTGCGCAGCTATCAGCACAAACTTGCCCACGATATCATCTGTCTTAGTGTCACCGACACAGGTTGTGGCATCAAGGAGGGCGACGAAGAGAAGATTTTCGAACACTTCTACAAGTCAGACATCTATAAGGAGGGGGTCGGTCTGGGATTGTCGGTGGCTCGTCGTGTAGCACGCCAATTGGGTGGTGACGTTATTCTCGACACCCGATACAAAGAAGGCAGCCGCTTTATTCTGCAACTGCCGAAAGAGTGAGAATAATGCTTAATGCATAATGCTTAATGCTTAATTAGCCGCGCTGGTCAGCACCCCACATCATCTTTTCACGCAGGGTATGGAAATACTTCGTACCAGCACGCTTGATGACCTTTACGCGGTAGGGTGCCTTGCGCAAGGTCAGGCGCGTCGTGTCAGGAAGGTTCTCCGAGCGACCGTCCAGCGCCACCAGATAGTTGTGCGTCCTACTCTCTACCGTTAGTTTAATCTCACAGTCTTCCGAGAAGACGATGGGGCGGACATTCAACGAGTGGGGAGCAACGGCCGTCAGCGCAAAGACGTGTGTCCCTGGCACAATGATAGGTCCACCGTTCGACAGCGAATAGGCCGTAGAACCGGTTGGTGTACTCATAATCAGACCATCCGCCTGATAAGTCGTCAGGTAGTCACCATTCACCGTTGTATGGATGGTTATCATCGAGGCATTGTCACGTTTCAGTATGGCGACATCGTTCAGTGCACAGCTATAACCTTCCAGTGGCTGTCCTTCCGTTTCTACCTTGATGACGGCACGGGTGTCAACCGTATAGTCGCCCTCATAGAGTGCATCAATGGTACGCTCTATCTCCTGTGCCTTGACATCTGCCAAGAATCCTAAACGTCCCGTATTGACACCCAAGATAGGAATCTGTTTGTCTCCCACCATACTGGCAGCACGCAGGAAAGTACCGTCGCCACCCATGGAGATAACGAAATCGGCATTGAAGTCTGACGGGTCGAAGACAGAGACACCATCCACCGGCAAGTGCTGGTCATCGGTCAGGAAACAATAGAACTCACGTTCAATACAGACTTCTGCTCGTCGGACAGACAGACATGCCAGCAGTTTCTGGATAGAAGCTGACTTCTTTGGCTGATAGGCATTGCCAAAAATAGCGAACCTTAATTTACGTGACGTCATACTTTTTTAGCTCTTTTAGCTGATTATTCACAAAGAATTTGTATCTTTGCAGCGTACAATGGTGCAAAGATACAAATAAAAGTGAAAAATGAAAAGTGAAAAGTGAAAAATATGACGAAACTAAGTGTAAATATCAATAAGATTGCTACTCTGCGCAATGCCAGAGGCGGCAACAACCCCAACGTGCTGACTGTTGCACGCGACGTTGAACTATTTGGTGGACAGGGCATTACCGTACACCCACGTCCCGACGAACGTCACATTCGCTACCAGGATGTCCGCGACCTGCGCCCGCAGATTACCACCGAGTTTAATATTGAGGGTAACCCCATCGACTCGTTCACCCAACTGGTATTGGAGGTTGTACCTACACAAGTGACGCTGGTACCCGACGGGCACGACCAGATAACCAGCAATCACGGCTGGGACACGCTGGAAAACAAAGCCTTTCTCACCGATATCTGCAAGACTTTCAAGGAGGCTGGCATCCGTACGAGCATCTTTGTCGACGCTGAACCGCGCATGGTGGAGGGTGCCAAGGCATGTGGTGCTGACCGTGTGGAGCTTTACACAGAGCCTTACGCTTCTGGCTATGCTGCTAACCGTGAGGCAGCCATCGCTCCATTTATTGCTGCTGCCAAGACTGCTAAAGAAGTAGGACTGGGGCTCAACGCTGGTCACGACCTGTCGCTGGAGAATCTGGCCTACTATCATCAGCAGATTCCCTGGACTGACGAGGTCAGCATTGGCCATGCGCTCATCTGCGATGCCCTCTACTTAGGACTGCAGGAAACCATCAAGCAATATTTACAAGCTCTAAGATAAATAAAAGACAATGAAAAAGGCATATGTATTCTTAGCTGACGGCTTCGAGGATGTAGAAGCACTGATTCCCGTCGACGTATTGCGTCGTGGCGGTGTTGACGTTGTAACGGTGAGCATCAGCGACTTCCCCTTGGTACGTTCTGCTCATGGCGTGAACATCGAGGCAGACATTATGTTTGAAGAAGGAGACTTCTCTGATGCCGACCTGCTGTTCTTGCCCGGTGGTATGCCTGGTGCTACCAATCTCTTTGACCACAAGGGTGTCTGCAAAGCCATCGTCGACCAGCATGCTGCAGGCAAAAAGGTTGCTGCCATCTGTGCCTCGCCCGCTGTTGTCCTGGCTCCTTTAGGTGTTCTTGAGGGTAAGCGTGCCACCTGCTATCCAGGCATGGAGGGTCCGCTGCCAGAGAATGGTGCTACCTATACTGGCGACCTAGTTACCGTTGACGGTCAAGTCACGACCGGCGAGGGGCCTGCCGCTGCATTCCCCTTTGCCTATGAGCTCCTTGCTCAGCTAGTAGACAAGAAGACCTCAGACCAAATTGCCGAGGGCATGCGCTTCAAACACCTTATTAATGCTTAATTCTTAATGCATAATGCATCATTGTTGCGATTATGTAATCATTGTGGCAGGTGGTAAGGGACTGCGTATGGGAACAGACATTCCCAAGCAGTTTCTGCCAATAGGCGGCAAACCAGTACTGATGCGGACGCTGGAACGGTTCCGCGAGTACGCTGCCGACCTGCAGATTATCTTGGTATTGCCCAAGGCCCAACAGGACTACTGGAAACAACTGTGTAAGGAATATGACTTCAGGATAGAGTACCAGTTGACGGATGGCGGCGAGACGCGCTTCCACTCTGTGCAGAACGGTTTAGCACTCGTCCCTGACGATGCCGAAGGTGTGGTAGGTGTACACGACGGTGTACGTCCCTTCCCCAGCGTAGAGGTCATCCGCAACTGCTACGAGACCGCCCGAACTGCTAAGGCTGTCATCCCCGTCATACCTATCGTTGAGACGGTGCGCCATTTGGTAAGCGAGTCCAATGTTCAACGTTCAATAACCGTTCCTCGTGGCGACTACCGCCTAGTGCAGACTCCACAGACCTTCGATATCCAGTTGTTAAAGGCAGCCAACCGCCAGCCCTACAACGATGGTTTCACCGACGATGCCAGCGTAGTCGAAGCTTACGGCTTTGACATCACCCTCGTCGAGGGCAACCGTGAGAACATCAAGATCACCACACCCTTTGACATGACTATCGCTGAAGCACTGCTGAATAACAATAATTCCGTGTCAGTCCGTTAAGTACGATGCAAAGTATCCTCCAACAAGACATCCAATATCTGGCAGGCGTAGGTCCTAACCGCCGTAAGATGCTCAGTGACGAACTGGGCATCCAGACATTTGGCGACCTGTTGGAGTACTATCCCTATAAGCATGTCGACCGCAGTCGCCTCTATACCATTCAGGAACTCACGGGCGATATGCCCTTTGTACAGGTGAAAGGCCACATCCTCAGCTTTGAGACCTATAAGATGAGTGCCCGCAAGAAGCGCGTCGTCGCCCACTTCACCGACGGCTATGGCAAAGTGATGGACCTCACGTGGTTCAACTATGCCGACAGTGCTCTGAAGAGGTATAAGGTCGGCACAGAATACGTCGTCTTCGGTCGTCCGCAGGTCTTCAACGGTCGCATCCAACTGGTACACCCCGACATGGAGGAGGCCGACAAGCTGGAGCTCTCCGCCATGGGTATGCAGCCCTACTACAACACGTCGGATAAGATGAAGAAGGCGGGCCTCAACAGCCGTGCCATTGAGAAACTCACCAAGACACTCCTCGACACCATCAAGGAACCTATCGCTGAGACGCTCCCCGACTTCATCACTCAGAAGTTGCACTTGATGAGTCGTGACGACGCCCTGCGGCGCATCCACTATCCGCAGAATGCCAAACAGTTGGAACAGGCCCGTCTGCGCCTGAAGTTCGAAGAGTTGTTCTTTGTCCAGCTTAATATATTAAGGTACGCGAGCGACCAGCGCCGCAAGTACCGCGGCTATGTATTCAGCAAGATTGGCGACCACTTCAACACCTTCTATAAGGAGAACCTGCCCTTCCCGCTCACCGAGGCACAGAAGCGCGTCATCCGCGAAATTCGCAAGGATATGGGTAGCGGCAAACAGATGAACCGTCTGCTACAGGGCGATGTAGGTTCCGGCAAGACACTCGTGGCACTGATGTCGATGCTCATCGCACTGGACAACGGCTATCAGGCATGCATCATGGCACCCACCGAGATTCTTGCCGAGCAACACCTGCAGACCATCATGGACTTCCTGGAGGGTATGGACATCCGTGTAGCCATGCTGACGGGCATTGTCAAGGGTAAGCGCCGGCAGGAGGTTCTCGACGGACTGCTTGACGGTACCGTACAGATTCTCGTCGGCACGCATGCCGTCATCGAGGATACCGTACAATTTGCCCGACTGGGTATGGTGGTTGTCGACGAACAGCACCGCTTCGGTGTAGCCCAACGTGCCAAGCTGTGGAGCAAGAGCGTCAATCCGCCCCACGTGCTGGTTATGACTGCCACCCCCATTCCCCGTACACTGGCCATGACGCTCTATGGCGACCTTGACGTCAGCATCATCGACGAACTGCCACCTGGCCGCAAACCCGTCGTCACACAACATGTCTTCGACCGCTCGCTGCCGTCACTCTACGACAGCATTCGCAACCAGATACGACAAGGGCGTCAGGTGTATATCGTCTTCCCCCTCATTGAGGAGAGCGAGAAGATAGATCTCAAGAACCTGGAAGATGGCTTCCAAGTGTTAACACAGGTGTTCCCCGAGTTCCGCCTCAGCAAGGTACACGGCAAGATGAAACCTGCCGAGAAGGAAGCCGAGATGCAGAAGTTTGTCAGCGGCGAGACACAGATACTCGTTGCCACCACCGTCATTGAGGTCGGTGTCAACGTGCCCAACGCCTCTGTGATGGTCATCCTCGAAGCCCAGCGCTTCGGTCTCTCCCAACTCCACCAGCTACGCGGTCGCGTAGGTCGTGGTGCCGACCAGTCATACTGCATTCTCGTCACTTGTTACGAGCTGAGCGCCGACACGCGCAAGCGCATTGACATCATGTGTGAGACCAACGATGGCTTCCGCATTGCCGAAGCCGACCTGAAGTTGCGTGGCCCTGGCGATTTGGAGGGTACCCAACAGAGTGGTATGGCCTTCGATCTGAAGATTGCCGACATTGCCCGCGATGGTCAACTGGTACAGATGGCTCGTGACGAGGCGCAACTGATTATCGATGATGACCCGCTCTGCGCTTCCGACCGCTACGCGCTGCTCTGGCGTCGCCTCAAAGAGTTGCGCAAGACCAACATCAACTGGGGGGTCATCTCCTAAAAAAAAGACAAAGCCCCGAAGCTTTCGCCTCGAAGCTTTGAATCCTGCGGAGAGAACAGAATCTATTGTTCTTCACATCTCTACCTTTTATTACCTATTGGAAACCAACAACATACAGCGGTTTTACTGCTTGACGTTATTTGTCACCTCTAATTGTTTCATCATGTAATTGCCTGCAAAGATAGGCATTTTCTCTGGAATGGCCAAACTTTTCAGCAGGTATTTTACAGCATCAGGCCCAGTGTCCTGGCAACAGCATTCTTGATAAACGCATTGATGGTAATGCCCTGCTGACTGGCGGCTATCGCAGCACTGCCATGTATTTCGGGACCGAGTCTGACATTCAGTACACCAGTGTAGGGTTTCCTGGGTGCGATACCCTTGTCCTCACACATCTGCAGATAGTCATCTACGGCTCCTTCAAAATCCCTGGTCAGTTCCTCGACGGTGGCACCTTCGTAAGTGATGCCATCCTTCATCATACCCTGCACCTTGCCAAAGAGGCACTTGTCCTCTTCACTGTACTCTACGCTACCCGTGTAGCCCTTATACTTTAGATATCCCATAGTCCTTATACCTTATTATTTTATATAGTCGTTCTTCAGTAGATAGTTCAAGATGTCACGCATCATATATCCCTTGATGATGTTGGCAGGATGGGGTTTGTGCATGATATATGAGTTCCCATCCTGTTCATGGTAGAACTTGACGCGCGAGCCTGATGTCGCCCCCTTGTTCTCCAAAGTAAAGCCACAGCCCTGAAACAGCGTCACCACCTCTTCAAAAGTGAAGTCCCTTGGCTGTGTCTTAAAACGCTTTATCAGTTTCTCTTTCTTATTCATCGCCACAAAGGTAGCTATTTTTAGACACATCGCCAAATATTTTCTCTAAAAGTTGCGTAAATAGTTGCGTAAATAGTTGCGACTTTAGTTGCGAAAGTCGGATTTTTTTCGTACCTTTGCAGAGCAAACAGGTAGATAGAAGGGTAAAAGGTGGCGATAGTCACGTAATGGGAGGCCCCTACCTGCTGTTGGTGCTTGGGAAGTAGCATGGCAACTGGCTACACGCTTTGACGGTTAAATCCCAGCCAAATCCTGAAGAACAGGAAGGAAAGGCCACAGGGATCCTACGGGATTTCTGTGGTCTTTTGTTTTTTATGCACTCTTGAGCTGCCTTGCTGATACCCAGAAGGAAAGTAGGCGTCTCTTTCATACAGGCAGAGAGTCCTTCGACTTGAGAATTTCGCCCAAAAACTATCAATCTAAGAGGACAATCTGCCTTTTTTCTTGCAGAATTGAACAAAATAAAAATAAAATGCGTACCTTTGCGGGGACATATAAGAAGTGCCTACGACTTGTAGATTCGCCAGATCAAATAGTATTCGACAGGCACAGAGAACGCAACTCACTAATAGTGGGCTGCCCTCTGTGGTTGGATACGGGCCTCTGGCGAAGCCTTCAAGTCGACACGGAGGCGGCCCACTTCTTTAACCAATAACAAATAGTCCTATCCGGCTGTCAGGGGCACTTGAGAATTCGCCAAATGGAAGAAACTAAAATTTGTCCTTATTGCGGGGAAGAGATCTTGGCAGTTGCCAAGAAATGTAAGCACTGTGGTGAGTGGCTGAAAGAGGATGTCCCTAATACGGGAAACGTTTTGCTCCTTAAAGATGAAAACAAGCTCTATTGTCGCCATTGTAATCAACCTATCAGCATTGATGCAGATGTTTGCCCTCATTGTGGAAATAGAGACCCATTCTTCTTTGCAGCCATCAAAAAAGAAGAAAAGACTTATAAGGAGTCTTGGGGACTTTTATTGTTGATAGCACTTGCTGTCGAAATCGGATTCCGTATTTTTACAGATCACTCTGGTTTTCTCAACTGGCGGTTCCCTCAAGCCGCTGCATATATCCTACTTTGCGTGATAGCTCTCCTTGCATTTTGGGCTATCCGAAAATCTTTACGAGAAGAACATGAAAAAGAGATGACTGTCACATTCACAAAGGTTGGCGATGAGAAAGCCATTGACAGATGGAAGAATAGAGTAAAACAAATAATAGATTAACAAATTATGAAAAAGAGTATTATTACATTGGTAATTTCGATGGTGGCAATGAGCTGCTTCGCACAGTCAAAGAGTATCGAGCCTGAGTACATCGGGCAAGTGGTAATCCTGAACACCGACAGCACGACAACACTGCTGCAGAAGGAAACAGCGAAGATGAAGGCAAAGTCCTCCAAGTGGGGTATGCTGCCTATTCCTGGTGCTGGAATGCTGGACAAGTCAAAGGTGAAGCTAACTATTAAAGGATCTGAAGCTCCGGTAAAAGTCAAAGCCGGACCACTGACATTGGTTATCAAAACGGGTAACAACGAGAAAGATCCTAAGGAGGTGTTTGGGGTATGGAAGCTGGAAGTTGAGAAAAAGGCTCGCACATTCCTGATGGCTGAAGCGGGATTCCTCTCCGGTGTCACAGCAACTACGAACTATAACAACGTGCCATTCGTAGCGAAGAAATATGGTGAGGGCTGCTATATTATCTTCTTTGACAATATAGAGCCAGGCGAATATGCGGTGAATACCGACTTTGCAAACCTCTCGACATTCAGCGTACAATAAATAGTCTGAGACTTTAGATATTACTAACGACAGCAGGACTGTGATAACTGACATAGATATGATGCTAAAACTAATCCTAACAATACTTTTTATCGGCATATCCCTGAATGGAATTGCCCAAAAGGTAATAGCAGACCTGCGGAACGTAGCTCCGCCCGGACTACTAAACCTCGAAATTAAAACATTCACAGATAATGACTCTATCTATTATCTGAAATTCAATACCCGAAGTCAGAAACCTGGAGAGTTCTACTTTATGTTTATCACACCAGAAATTTCTGATACCATTGTCCAGTGTGCCCTGAATAAGTCTTTCAAGTACAGTAAACGACTGATGTGGATGCAGTCGTATATTGACAGTACAGATGTCAAGAACATGGACTATAGCAAGGTATGGACGAAATACAAGCCAAAGAAGATATACCAACGTAACGGTTACTCAACCAAGGAGAGCTTTGGCTTCATACCTGCGTGGCGTGAATATACCAAGCAACATAATCTGAACTGGGATGGTACCAAGAAAAAGGATCCAACCATTCAGGAGTGGATAGCATTCCTTAAGGTCTTACGACAGGTGGGAGCCATGATGCCACAAGGTGAGACACGACCTTTGGTGGATCAGATTAGGAACCTGCCTTAGTTATCTTACGACAGTAACACTGACGAACTCTCGCTAATAGTTCACAAGAGCTGCCTTCCTCGATGGAAAAGCAGCTCTTTTTCTTCAAATGGGTCTTAAAATAGGGGGATTTTGCACATTTTTCTCATTTTGTGCATCTTTCAATTCCCTGGCTTCTGCTGGCTATTATCACGTTAACTCAGGATACTCAGATACTCCAGGCAATAGAACAGTGTCCTGCTCTTTCACTTCTCGATTGTCCAATTGTTTTTCCATAATCACCTCTAATTGAATTATAAATTAAAAATATTGCATTGACATACATTGACATGCATCACAATGAGCACGTCTTAGAGGTTTTGATTTTTCTCAGGAATCTAACTGTCAGCAAGTTACAATCGCAAGTTGCTATTAATCAGGCATTAAAAAAGGGAGCCTGAACGGTTCCCTTTAAGTTCAAAAGGCGGAGAGAACAGGATTCGAACCTGCGAACCGGTTTTGCCGGTTACACGCTTTCCAGGCGTGCCTCTTCAACCACTCGAGCACCTCTCC
>ODAJ012157819.1_pt1 | contig 21512 bp, 16 predicted proteins | sample 1539241 | NCBI WGS metagenome assembly ODAJ01 (sample SAMN02144231, study PRJEB22623) | gut metagenome | biome: sheep rumen | host: Ovis aries | place: New Zealand | reverse complement strand
GTCATCGTTATATGTTTTAGGTATTGTTTCAATGATTTCTTCAATCATCTTATGACCGATTGCAATGGCATAAGGATATTTGCAGATATCCTCCCCATATGTTTCTACCAGTTCATCCCTGTTCTTGTTGAAGTCGGCAATGCCATATATGTCCGTTCGACCATCGATGAATTCCATTATGCTCATTTTAATTACTCCGTAAATCCTATGATTAATGTTCCAAGCTTCTCATCATGTGGCAAGTCAAAGCAGTCCTTGATGTAATGATCCGTAGGAGTGGATGGTATTGCAACGGTTAGGCTACTTACAACGCTTTCAAGGTCTTTATCAGTAAAAAATGTGCTGTTTGTGCTGTCGACTACAAAGAATTGCTTTTCGCCGGGGGTGCTTAAATCAGTATACATGACAAAATTTTCCGATATGAAGTATGCATTAGGATCATCCTGCAGGTCTTCAAGTTCATCTTCATCGTAAATTGCCTCACCAATAATCTTTCCACTTTCTGTCTGAAGGGTAAAACCGTTTCCATCAGCATCGCTTGGAGCGTTCTCTCTGATGACGTCTATGTTATTGTCCATCACTATGACTATTGCATCTTCCTCTTCAAATGCTTCCTGCATTCCCTTGTTGATGAATGGAACCAGTTCCTCTAGTCTTTTCATTTCATGTTGAAGTACTTGTTTTTTCATTTCATCATCCATAACTTCAACAATCATAATGTTGTCTTCTTGTTTAATCATGTCTATTAAATCATCGGTTTTTGTCATCCTATCACTCATCCTCTTATATAATTAATATTTTATTTTATCATAACCTTAAATTTATTGTTAATTTTCATGTTATATTCAACTCAACTCTCCTGGTGTAAAAATAACTTACATGATACACTTTAGGGGGATACTGATTATCGGCTATGTCACAGCATAATCCAAATATCCCTGTTGCCAAGTCATATATATCCTCTAGAATAACCCCGATTTTTTGTCAGTTCATTCCACCAGTCAATAGATTTTTACTTGGATTTGTTGATAAACAGTCCTTTTTCAATGTTCAATTCATAGAATTCATGGTTATCCGTTAATTCCAGCTTTTTGATTTCAGTATCATGATGCTTGTTTGATATGATTTCTTTAAAATAATCCATTATCCTTTTTGTATCGGCATTGTTGAAGTGTCTTAAGTCAATACTTAACGTGTTGATGCAGGTCTTTTTAAATTCACCCAACCATTGGCTAAGGTTAGCTATTCGGTAATCATAAATGTGGCTATTGCCGTTACAATCAAATACCATTGGATATTCGTTACCACGTTTATCCCTCAGGTAATAATGATTAGATATTTTCTCATCAATAACATCTTCGAAGTTATCCTTAGATATCATAACTTGGTTATATCCGAATAGTACATACTCCAATTCACATTCACATGACTTCAATCTTTTAATATCATCCATGGATATCTCATTTGACACGACAAGACGTTTAAACAAGTCCTCTTGACTTAACTTTTCTATGGAGTAATTGTTGTATATGTTCAAATAATTACCATATGACGTGTTATCCAGATTATCGGCTATTCCAATGGAGTCTGTCTGTATCTTAACGTGAATATCATTATAATCCAATTTGAGAAGTATTTCACTGATGTGTGGTAAATCCTCATCCAACAGCAATTGAGGAAGTATCCACACTATATCTACTTCATCAGTCAATATCGCCCTTAACTGACATAACTCATCATATATTCCACGTGTGTAGTCATGCATACTCTCATAGTTGAAGCTTGCATCATAGTATATGCTATCTATAAATGAGTAATCTTTAACCGTTTCGGCCTGTTTTAGGTTGCTGATGTATGCATTCCATAATTTGTCTTGTGTTTGTGTTTCTTTAATGTTATGTGGGTTGTTTTCCTGTTTTTTAAGGTAGTAGTTCTTTTTGAATTTTTCAATGGCCTCTTTAGCATTTTTCTTGTCTTCTGTAGTAGGTGTATAGAATGAATCCAATTGTCCTTTTAGCTTTCTTAGCAGGTCTCGTCTGATATCATTTAATGCTGATATTGGCATGAACAAATCATTAGGGAAATTATCATATGATATATTTTTGACTAAAAATTTGCTGTCTCCTGTTTTTGAAAGCTGTTTATTCACGGATTCCTTGCTTAACGGTCTTTTCTGTGCTTTTTCAAATACTTCCTGTGAAGTGTAGTTGAATGATTTTTCGGTATTTTCCACCATGCATTCTACTTCAAGATGTCTGTCATCATTCACGTTAATCTTCAAATCCAATGGTATTTTATTGATGCGCTTCTGGTTTATTATGGACTTTGTCCTGTCCTGCAAATATTTCGAATATGTGATATAGACTAATGTACCTTCATTAAGATAAATGTTCTTATCATTTGCTATGATAATTTTATACTTATTCTGGTCATAAATCTTTGATATGTACATTCCATAACTCTTGTTGTCATATTCAAACTTCAGACCGTCACCGTTAACAAATTTGATTCTATGATTCTTGTCAAGCAGTTTGATTGTAATCTTCTTTGGATTGGACTTGCTTACGATTCCTATAGGATACCCGTTGCTTCCGGCCTGAGCTCGACCAACAACATCCGATGCATTGTTGTCAAGAATGTATCCGCCGGTCAATGTTCTGTTGAATGCCAAGTTAAGAAGAAAGTTATCCTCCTTGTTGGTGTTTTGGTTAACGGCATTCTTATAACAGTATGTGGTGGCGCTCACGTATTCGGATGATTTCATACGTCCCTCAATCTTAAGACAATCCACACCACAATCCACTAGTTTATCAACGTCCTCGTATGTGCACAAATCCTTGGTACTTAAAAGATATGTGTCATCGCTGATTTTTCCATGATATTTGTCCAGAAGGGCATATCTCATACGGCAAGGCTGGGCACAGAGTCCTCGATTGCCGCTACGACCACCTAAAAATGATGACATCAGACATCTGCCTGAGTAGGAATAACACAATGCACCATGAGCAAATACCTCAATGCTCATATCATAGTCATATCTTCGCAGTTTGTTGATTATGGATTCAATACGTTCTATAGGTACTTCCCTTGATATGTTGGCGTTGACAAATCCATTATCATACAGGTATTTGACCATGCTGTAATCATAGATGGTCATCTGGGTAGATGCATGCAATTTAAGCTTAGGGATAAGTTTGCTGATAAGATATGCAAGGCCCATATCCTCGACGATTATGGCATCAACTCCCTGGGTATATAGGAAGTACACATAATCTAGCACGTCGATAATTTCATTTTCCAAAATGGACGTATTTACGGTTACAAACACTCCCACATTGAAGTTATGACAAAATTCTATGGCCTCTTCAAGTTGTTTATGCGTAAAATTACTCGCGTAATCTCTGGCTCCATACATCTTACCGGAAAGATAAACACAATCCGCACCACTAAACACGCTTGCCTTCAGCACATCCATACTTCCGACAGGCGATAATATCTTACAATTATTCTCCAAGAAACATTCCTCCCAAAAAAGTTAAAGCATATACTTTTATATCATTTTTAAGATATATTTACTTAACAGTTAAATAAGGTATAAACATGTATGTAGTATTAGAAGGAATTGATGGTGTAGGCAAGTCAACACACACTAACCTGTTGGAAAAATATTATAAATCCAAGGATATAGAAACCAAAAGAATAGTAGAACCGACAAATTCACAAGTAGGACAACTTTTAAGACAGGAACTGAAGAATGAAGACTCTGTAAAGGATACTAATCAACAGATGCTTGCATTATTGTTTGCAGCAGATAGGCTAACGCAGAAAGATGAAATATTAAAATACAAACATAATCCTAACAATTTGCTCTTAAGTGACAGGTCATTTTATTCAAGTATCTGCTATCAGAACAACTATTCAATCACTCCCAAGTGGCTTTATCAGATAAATCAGCATGTACCCCGACCGGATCTGCTGATTTTGTTGGACTTGAATGAAAATATGGCAATTAAAAGATGTGCCGGTGATGAGGTCTTTGAAGATATTCAATTTCTCAAAAAAACAAGACAAAACTATCTTAAACTCTTAAGATATAAAAATACTGTCAAAATATCCGCATATCCTAGTGTCAAGAAGGTACAACAACAGATAAGACACGTGATTGACAGTCGGTTGTTTTCAAGATAAATTCAATTTCCTTTTAAAAAAATCTGGGTTGTTATAGGTATTTAACATAAAAATTAATAAAAAAAGTATGGTGTAATATGTAATATTACATATTAACATTATTTCAATTAAGCTCCAAAAGGCCTTTATTAATCCGCTTATCTAATTAAGGTTTACTCTTTCTGACATAATGTCAACAAGATAATTTATGGCATCGTTGATATCAATCAGTCTGCCATGTAGCTGTGGCCCGTTCTCTGACTGTTTGAGTTTGACGTCGAACTTTCCGACGGCTTCCTGTATTTCACTAACTGTTGGGCCCGGAGGCAATACTACATCCACAACATGTTTTGATGCTTTTCTCAAGTCTTCCAGTTCTCCTTCAAATAATAGTATTCCCCTATCTGTTTGAAGCATGTTTAAATGATATTCACTAATCATTTCATCTACTTGTTTTGGATCCATTCCTGATAATACTCTCATTGTATGTTTAACCATGATACTCACCTGTTGGCCATGTATTCTCTTGCCGGTTCTAACTTATCTGTCAGGTACTTGCTGACGGTATTTTTCAAGTCCATTGGGTGAAGTTCACCTTTTTGATAGATGTCAATAAGTTCTTCTTCTGTCAATTCAAGGTTTCCACCGAATTTTTCAGGTCTTTCAATTAGGATCTTCTCATTTTCATCAAAGATGTAATAGTGTGCTATTTCCATTACAGGGTTGTCTTCAACAACTCCTGTTGGACAGAAACTCTTGTTTATCTTGTTTTTAATGTCCTCAGGGGTGTCATCGATAGCTATGAAGTTACCTTTACTACTGGACATCTTTGCTGACCCATCTGTTCCATGGATAAGTGGGATGTGTATGCATACTGGTGCAGGATATCCGATTTTTGGAAGAACCTCTCTTGCAAGCATGTGGATTTTACGTTGTTCCATTCCACCTACGGCAACGTCAATATCCAAATCTTCAATATCAAGTGCCTGCATTATAGGATACATTGCTTCTGCAACGTTATGGGTTTCATCTCTTGAAATCTGTGCCATACTACGCTGTGCTCTTTGGATTGTAACGGTCTGTGCTACCTGGAAAACTTTAAACATATATTCTGCTCTCATCCTGCTTGAACCAAGTATGAATTCAGTGTCTTCACTGAGACCTAATGCCTTAAAACATTCCGTGTTGTACTTGGCGGTCTCCTGGATTTCTTCAAGAGTTCCTTTACCGTTAAGGTATGCGTGTAAATCTGCGATAAATATTTTGATTTTAAAGCCTGCATCCTGCAATGCCTTCATACGTTTTATTGTCAATGCATGACCGAGGTGTATTTTACCTGATGGTTCAAAGCCTACATATGCAATTTTTTCATCCTTTTTCAATATTTCCTTCAATTCATCTATTTCAATAACTTCCGCAGTATTCTTGCAGATATTTGCTATACTTTCTTCAATATCCATATTATTTGTCCTCCAATTTTTTATTTAAAATTCCTTTTTTATTATTCCTCATTCATCAGTAGATATAATTTGTTGTTTATTTTAATTACGTCAATTTCCGCACCAATATTGAGTTTGTCCATAACATCAAACTTCTTCAAGTCAACCGTATCATAATTATCCGGATCAAGTACTTGAATCTCATTTGGGGTAATGTTTGTTATGGTGGTTTTCTTGATATCATCTATTTGAGCTACCTTTTTGATATTGTCATATTCCTTCCAGCTTATGGACTCTGCAGTATAGTTGTCCAGGTTTATACCTGAGAATTTATGACTACCTATCTTTTCAATCTTAATGACCTTATCCTCATATTCTATAAAATCATTCTTATTAAATGATGGAAGTCTAAGTAAAACCCATGAGCGATATAGGTCTTTGCTTCGTGACTTGTCATGACCAACAATCTTTCGTGATTCTGTTATTATTCCACCAAATTGTTTCTGTAGGTTTACAACGATTTTATGAGCCGCATTGTAGCTACCGACCTGGTAGTCAATACCTTCCTTCAAAACGATTCTTTCAGTTACATATGCTAACTTGTTTGTTTTACACAGTCTTTGGATTTCATTAGCTATGAATTCATCTGCTTCTTTTATTTCGTCATCTCTCAGCTTTCTATCATCGGCTCTTAACTGAATGACTGCCTCGTAGTAACCTGAATGGAATTTGCTGCAGTCGGGACAGACTCCCTTTTCAACCTTTACCTCAATGGGATACTCCTTTGATATTTCAGTATCGATTACATTACCGTTAACATGGATTATGCATTCGTATACCGTTCCCCTGTTGTTGGTTATCTCGGTATATATGTCCACGTCTTCAAGTTTTGGATTTACTTCGATATTCTTTTGTATTGCATCATTTATTATTTCATCATCGAAGTATCCTACCTGTTGCCATTTGTTTTTCTTTAAGGTTGCACCGCAGTGTGAACAAACGGTAAACGTGGTATACTCTGGTATTTTAAGGGCTTCAAACTCCTTCAGAAAACAGCTTTTACAAAGACCATCATATAACTTCTCTTCGCTATCACATAATAAACAAAACATAATCATTATCACTCATGTATTATTTTTTTAATGAATTTAATTAAGCAACTAGATATATCAAATGAATTTCTTTTTTAAGAATTAAAAAAAGGTTAAGGGGAAGATTATTTAGTTATAATGATTTAAGTGGTGCTCTTGCTCCACAAGCACTACATTTTAACATGTCAATACGATCTTCACGTATGATAATTGTATCCGGTCTGTTACATTCATGGCACATTACAAAGTTGTCCACGTATTCTTTTATACGGTCGTTAATCACGTAGTGTGTGAATTTACCCTGTAATATTGCACGGTTTCCTTCTACATTTCCACTGGTACCTAATTCTCTTAACAGGTATTTCAATACATGCTGTGGATCTCTGTTTAACGTACTTGATACGTCACCAAAGTTTTTGATAATTGTACGATTACCTTGAATAACAGAGTATCCTTTAGGTACTTTGAATCTTTTTGCTTCAAATATTGTATCTGGTAATTGTTCATATGCTTTATCTAATAATTCTTCATATTCTTCAAATTCAGATTTTTCACTTTTTCTTGCCATTAGACAAATACCTCCACTTTTTGATGTAAATTTTTCCTTTTTGATTAAAAAATTATATTGATATAATCTTAATGTCCTAATTAATCTATAATAATATAATATATGTTTAAAGGATATTATTAATTTATCCATTGTATTTCGTTTTCAAAACTATGCTATATTGTAATGGTCTGCGGTAGGTTCATAGATAACACCTTTACTTTTAAGCATATTAATAATTTCATCTACCTTATTTTCTCCAATATTATATTTATCTGCAAGTTCTGCATATACGACAGTCTTAGGAGCACTGCCTTCATAGTCTACACATAATTCCTTAATCACATCGGTTATGATGTTTATCTTATCTCTTTCTGATTTGGATGTTCTACCTTCAACCTTATCAATATCCACTTTTCCTGTATCAGGATCATATCCAACCTGTTTCATACAGTTTTCCTGTAGGTTAATTGCTCTTTCGGCATCCTCTTTAGTTACTTCATCACTTAATCTTATACGGGCGCTTGCTTCGGCAATACGTACCAATGCCTCTAGTTGACGAGCGGTAATAGGTACAGGTGATTCTTCATCAATTGCACCACTACGCATTGTAACATAGAAGTCCTGCAAGGTCTTTGCAGCTTCATTGGATAATGTAGGATTGACAGTTCTACGAGCATATGCAATGTATTTACGCATGAATTCCGGTTCGATTTCATAATTAATGTTTCTGTCCTGATGTATCTTCAGGATGTGGCCAGCAAGGCTGTGGTCTCTTTCAGCATTCGGTTTGTCCTCGATAATGAATATCAGGTCGAAACGTGAGAGAATCGGTGACGGCAAGTCAATCTGTTCTGCTATTGATTTGTACCTATCGAATCTACCGAACTTAGGGTTAGCTGCAGCAAGTACACTACATCTACTGTTTAATGTAGCCATAATACCTGCCTTCGCAATGGATATTGTCTGTTGTTCCAAAGCTTCGTGTATAGCTGAACGGTCTTCTTCACGCATCTTATCCAGTTCGTCCACACATACATTACCCTTATCACCCAGTACCAGTGCACCGGCTTCTAAGCTCCAACCACCAAGGTCATCACGTACGGCAGCCGCGGTAAGTCCTACACCACTGGTACCTTTACCACTTGTATAGATACCACGAGGGGCAAGTTTAGATACGTATTTAAGTATCTGGGATTTACCAATACCCGGATCTCCAACAATCAGTATGTGCATGTCCCCTCTCATGTGGGTTTTATCCTCGAGAATTTTGGCACTACCACCGAACAGCTGGAATGCGATAGCTTCCTTTACCTCATAGTAACCCTGGATGGATGGTGCCGTGGAGTTAATAATCTTATCGTAAATGTCCGGGCTGCTTGCCAGTTTTCTGATTTCCTCCTCGTCCTCTTCACTGATTTCCAGCTCTTCAAATTCCTGTTCCAATGCTTCGAAGTAATTGCCGTAAATGTAATTGGTAAATCGTTTTGATTTATCATCACGAACAGTCTTAAGAATTCCGGTTATTCTAATCTTGTCTCCCGGTGTCAACGTATCCACAAGATCATCTTCCAGGACGATGTTAATCTGTCTAGGCTGGTCTCCCCCGGATAAATTCTCTAGCGGTTCCTGCAGCTTAACAGTCTGTGTATCCATATACTGTGATTCATCTTGTAGCAACTTGAATGAACGTCCACCACACTCTGTACATACGGCCGGTTCATGGATTATATTTGATTTTTGAGCTACTTCATGTATTCTCATACAACTTCTGCATTCAAAGACCGCTGTCATTATACGTGGATGAATCTCATCAGTCTTACGTACAATTCCATCAACTGCAATAAACTTACCAATGAATTCACTTCTAAGATATCTGAGAGGTACATTGTTACGCACATTCTTGAAACGTACATTCAGTTGAGCATTCTTTCTCTGAGGGTCAATGTTAACGATAGATTTACTTGCAGCTTCTAGGGTTTCTTCAGGCTTTTCAATTAATAAGTCAGCAGAATCAGGGTCAAATATTTCCAAATCATTGTAATCAACGATCACTGATTTTTCTTCTGGAAACTTATCAAGAACAGCAAACACTTCATCTTTCAAACGATTACTAAAGAATTCTTCTAATTTCAATACAGAATTTCTATTTTTAGATTCTACCATACTTTCCATATTATCATTTTATAAATTTATTTCTTATTTAACGCCTATTTTTTAGTGGAAATAATCAACTGGATTATGTTGATTGTTTTTCCATATTATTTTTTTCATGTCAATGATTTAAATAATGTAAAAAATAGAAATTAATATAATTAATATATTATATGAAAGTTATCATATTAAAATTATTGAGATTATAAAATTTTCATGAAAATATTTTTTAGTCCTATTAAAGCTTTTTTAGAGGTTAAGAATGAAACGTTCAAGATTAAAATTATTTAAGACAACTTCTTTAACTATATCATTAATTGGAGTAATATTGATATTAATAACAATTGGTGTAATAGCATACATTGGAGTTTCAAGTGTAACCAATTCCGTATCCACATCAGTATCCAGTGGAGCAGAATATGATCAGTTAAACCAGTTGAAAAGTCAATATAACAATGTATCGGAAACATACATGTCTATAAGTAATCAGATTACTCAAAGTAAAGATAAAAACTTAAAGACAACTTATAATAATGGTAAGTTAAAATTATCCGAGGCCAATACAACAATCAATTCCATTGAAAATGACATACACAATGGAAAATCAGAAGATGTTATAAAATCAAAAGTCGACTCAGTAAATGAGGATTTAAAATTTGTCAAAGAAACATACAGTAATCTAACTTCATAGAACTGTATGTCAAATACTATTTTTTTTAGAATAATTTATTTTCATTTTTTTTATTGTTGTTGGAGTTCATATTAAAGAAAGGAATTGTTCATGAATGATGATTCATGAATGTTTGTTTAAAATTAATAATCAATTAACTATCTATTTTTGCTTATGAACTTATTTTTTAGGGCCTTTAAATCCTCTTGCAATGACATACATTTCACTGCTTCGTTTTCTGGAGGAGTTAGGTTTTGTCGTCTTGACGGTTCTGAATTTTTTCTTTAAATCCGTGATTAATTCTTGATATGCCTCTCCCTGAAATGCCTTCATGATTAGGTTTCCATCCCTTTTAAGGATATTGTCGGAGATATTCAATACTGCAGTTGCCAAGTCATATGATCTGAAGTTATCAATATCCTTAATGCCGCATAGTTTAGGGCTGGCATCGGATAGAATCACGTCAGCTTTTCCATCAATGATTTCAGTAATAGTATTCTGAATTTCATCAGTCGTAAAGTCTCCTTTTACGGCAATGAATGCTTCATGATCAATAGGTTTGATGTACTCCAAGTCTACAGCAACAACCGTTCCTGTTCCTTCTTCTCCAATAACCTCACAAACCACTTGGCTCCAACCACCAGGAGCGGCACCTAAATCAACAACATTATAATCGGGTTTCAAGAGTTTATACTTTTTATCCAATTGTTTTAATTTGTATGAAGCACGGGAACGATAATTCTGTTTCTTCGCCAGTTTATAATAATGTTCCTTATCATGCTTTGCCTTCCATCTGCTCATAATTTCACCTTATAACTGTTTCTTTTATTTAAATATCTTTATACAAGTGCTTGAATCTACTGAAATCTAATGATTTGCACATTGCACTACCTATAACTACAATTTCTGCATTTACCTGGCCGTTATTTACTTCTAATAACATGACGCTAGGTTCACACATTCTCGGTTGTGTCGGACTGCCCGGATTTAACAGTAACACATCTTTTTCTTCCTTAATCAACGCTTGATGTGTATGTCCTGTTATCAGTACGTCTACGTCCAATTGGCGGGCAAGGTAATATAACTGCTGAGTATCTCCCTTAGGATATACCACTCCATGTGCAAGTCCAATTTTCACGCCTTCTACTTCTATAATTTCAGTGTTATTCAAACCCAGATCGGAATCGCAATTACCATGTACCGCAACAACAGGAGCAATACTTTCCAGGGACTCGATAACATCTGTCGTTTCAATATCACCTGCATGTAATATTAAATCTACATCTTTAAAAACTTCAAATACTTTATCCGGAATTTTTTTACTGCGAATTGGAATATGAGTATCTGAAATAACTCCTATCAACATGAAAATATCACTCCTTTATTTTTTTATTAAATCATTCTTAATTTTCGTTAGAATTATCATTATATTTTTTCATTAATTTTTCTCATCTTAATATAATATTATTTATATGATGCAATTAATAATCATTTAATATGGAATTTTTACAAAAATAAAAAATATCCGAATTCAATATTTAAATTTGATTTTTTATTAAAAAAAGAAATTACATTAACGATAGTTGGGAGATAAAATAGATGAGTGAATTAATAATATGTGAAAAGCCTAAAGTTGCTCAAAAAGTAGCTGAAGCATTATCTGATTCACCAGTTAAGAATTCATATAAGCGAGTACCTTACTATGAAATAACCAAAGATGATGGTCAAAAAATAACAGTATTATCTGCTGTTGGACACTTATTTTCATTAAAAGCCAAAACTAAAGGAAAAAGATTGTTTGATGTTGAATGGGTACCGTTATATGAAACAGATAAATCAAAAAAGTATGTAAAGAATTATGTCGACTTGATAAGAAAGTTCTCAAAGGAAGCCGATAGATTTGTACATGCATGCGATTATGATACAGAAGGTACTCTAATTGGATATAATGCTTTAAAGTACATTTGTGGAGAAAAAAGTATAGAAAACACTTTCCGTATGAAGTTTTCTGCATTAACAAAGAAAGATCTTATTAAAGCCTATTCTGAGGCATATCCATTGAAGGATGACTTAAGTTGGGTGGATAGTGGAGAAACAAGACATATCCTGGACTATCTGTTTGGAGTAAACATATCAAAGGCAATGACAGATTCAGTATCAAGTGTAACGAATAGATATGTACAATTATCCGCAGGACGTGTACAAACTCCAACATTAGCAATACTGGCTGAGCGTGAAAAGGAAATAAAGAAATTCGTACCAGAACCATACTGGGTAATAAAGGCCAAACTTCCAAAGTCAATAATAGCCGACCATAAAAAAGGTAAAATATTTGATAAGAAGGTTGTTGACGAAATCCTTAAAAATTGTAAGGGAAAAGATGCCACGGTAACAAAAATCAACAATAGAAAGACCAAAAAACCATTACCTGTACCATTTGAGTTAGGAACGCTACAGTCCGAAGCATATGCACAGTTCGGATTTACTCCTAGAAAGACCCAGCAAATAGCACAGAACCTGTATGTCGAAGGATATACATCATATCCAAGAACATCATCACAGAAATTACCTGCAAATCTTGGTCTTGACAATATCCTAAACGAGTTAGCCAAAGATCCAAAATATAAGGATAAAATCAAATCATTAAAAGAACCGCTTAAACCAAACGAAGGTAAAAAGACCGATGAAGCACACCCTGCTATACATCCTACAGGTACACTTCCAAAGGACATAACGGAAGATTACCAGAAAATATATGACTTGATAACTTACCGTTTTATCAGCCTTTTCGGAGAACCTGCAGAAATTGAATCAATAAAAGTCGACCTGGACATAGGAGGAGAAGAATTTAACTTCTCAAGACAAAGAATATCCAAGGAAGGATGGCTAAGTCTTGACCCATATCAATATAAAAAGGTCAAGAACGAGGAATTCCCTGATTTGGCAGAAGGTGAAACCACATCCGCCAAGGTATTAAGTGAAGAAAAGGAAACAAAACCTCCTGCAAGATATAATCAGGCATCAATAATAAGGGAACTGGAAAAAAGAGGACTCGGTACAAAATCAACCCGTGCAAATATCGTAGCAATATTGTACACCAGAAAATATGTTGAAGGACAGAAAATTACTGTAAATCAACTGGGTGAACGTATAATAGATACTTTGGAAAAATATTCTGAAAGAATCACAAGCGAAAAGATGACACGTGAATTCGAAGAGGAAATCTCCGAGATTAAGGATAAGAAAATCACAGAAACGGAAGTTGTTGATATTGCCAAGAAAGAATTAAATGGAATACTTGATTCCATGGATGATAATCAGGAAAATATCGGAAAAGAGCTATTCGGCGCATATGAACAAAGTAAAATTGTTGCTGAATGTGAATGTGGTGGAAATCTCATAATCATATCATCACCACGTGGAGGTAAGTTTGTAGGTTGTTCAAATTATCCTGATTGTAAGAAGACCTATTCATTACCTGCCGGAGCATCAGTACTTAAGACAAAATGTGAAAAATGTGGACTTCCATTAATATCGTTCGGAAAACCACGACAACGTGCATGTCTAGACTCAAAATGTGCAAATGGTGGAAAGGAATCATCAAATGATGTTGTAGGTGAATGTCCTGATTGTGGAAAAGATCTCATAAAGCGTATGGGAAGATTCGGTGAATTCATTGGTTGTTCCGGTTTCCCAAAATGTCGATTCACATCATCAATTGCCGATTTTGAAAAGGCAAAAAATGAGCAAAAGTAAACATTGAATTGATATCTTAGCATAATCAATATTGATTCAAAAAGAGACTTTTCATCTCGTAAAAGATAATGCTTAAAAAAAAGTTTCAAGGGATTATTATCCCTTCTATTTTATTTATTTTTTAGATAATCCATTAATCATCATTCTTATTTTCCAAGATCATTTCATATAATCTTTTCAATATTAAAAGTGTTCCTTCCTTGTTGAGGTATTTATCATCAGTCTGTTGTTGTGATGAGTATATACATGCCGGACAACCGCTTTCACAGTCACAATCTTTTACCAGGTCATAGGACATCTTGATGATCTCTTCAAACAGATCAAATGCTTTCTGTGTTAGGCCCACTCCGCCTTCAAAACCATCATAGATAAATATCGTTGAATTAAGGGTATCTTCATGCATGTTTTTAGTAACTCCTCCAAGGTCATATGAGTCACACATCACATGGAATGGACATACGGATAATATGACGTTTTCAACACCCTGCAAACAACCCATGAACACATCCTTGAATTTATCCTCGGATATCAGGAATTCTTCAAGTTCTTCCCTTATCTGATATGGTATCGTAAACCAGAATCCCTTGGTTTTAAAGTCAAGCGGTGGAAGGTTTAATTTCTTGGATGCTTTAATCTTACTGAATTCAATTAGGTTGTATCTGTCATATTTTTCTATTACGTTTATGCTGCCATAATTAAGTTGGATATCTCCTATCTTTTCGCTCTTCTCAATCTTCAGGTTTCTGACATCAACTTCCTTCAGAGCTTGAGTGTAATAGTTCAAATTCTTTTTCTTGACATATACTCTTTTTTTATCAATATCCAATTCCTTGACAAGATATGTTTCACCGTTATGTATAAGAACTGCATTTTCATGTGCTTCCCTGAAGGCTTGTTTTTGGCTCATTGATTCCAGAAATTTTCTACCGTTGTATACCAGGAATGGCTCTGACATTATGTCGCTAAGGCTTACCTTAAAGTTAGGGTTGTCGTCGCTGCTTGTAACGTTATATGACCATTGGTCGTGTTTGTAGCTTAATATGCCATTGGTTTCCATTTCACTGATTTCATCGAAGACCACTCCCTGGTCATCAAATCCGAAGCTATCTGTTTCATTGAATTTTATCGGAAGTTCATAAGCCGCACATTTAAGGTGTCCTCGGAGTATTTCCTCATTGTTCAAATCTATTATGGCATGTTCATGTGAATTTGTGAAGAACAACTCTGGATGTTTCATGAAATATTGATCCAATGGATTTTGGAATGCTACCATTGTAATTATTGCTTCCTGATTGCTACGGCCGGCTCTTCCAGCCTGTTGCCATGTTGAAATTAATGTTCCTGGATAACCTGATATGATAACGCTGTCAAGGGAGCCTATGTTTATGCCCAGCTCCAATGCATTTGTGGTAACGATTCCCTTCAAGTCCCCACTTTTAAGTTTGTCCTCTATTTTTTTACGTTCTTCAACTGTATAACCGGCACGATACGCAGTTACTCTATTTATCAGGTCGGGTCTTGTTTTTTCAAGTTCTTTCTTCGAACGCAGAGCTATCAGTTCTGCCATTTTACGTGATATCTCAAAACAAATGGTTTGCAAATCCTGTTCAAGGAATGTGTTGAACAATTTTAGCGTATCCTGGTGTATCGATGGATTTTTTGATTCTATGGCATATGGATTGAAGAACATGAAATATTTCTTACCGGATGGTGAACCATTCTCTGTTATTATCTTGAATTTAAGTCCCGTTAGTTTTTCTCCAAATTCAACGGGATTTGCCAGTGTTGCCGTGGATATGATAAATTGTGGATCTGAACCGTAATATTTGCATATCCGTTTAAGTCTTCTTATAAGATATGCCATGTTGGAACCGAATACTCCACGGTACTGATGTGCTTCATCTATAATGATATATTTTATATTTTCGAAAAAACGTTTCCACTGACTATGCCATGGTAGAATGTAGTGCAATTCGTATGGATTTGTTATTACCAGCCTTGATTTTCTTTTTATTTCAGGTCTTTTGGATTTTGGCGTATCCCCATCATATTTTGCAGGGTATATCTCAAGGTCACATTCCTTGTCTATGCTAAGTATGCTTTTTAGTTGGTCATTTGCCAGGGCCTTTGTTGGATAAATATATAATGCGGTATTATCCTCATATTTGCATAGGTTTTCCAGTACTGGCAGTGAAAATGACAGGGTTTTACCGGAGGATGTTGGGGTGGTTATGATTACATTTTCATTATTTCTAACGTGTTGTAATGTTTCGTATTGGTGTGTGTATAATGTTATATCATGATTCTTAAGGTAATCCTCCAATGCTTTTGGCAGGTCTAATTTTTTTGTGGTATATCTTGCTCTTCGTGGTGGTATCTCTTCGATGTGTTCTATTCTGTCCCTATACCATTTTTTGTTGTTAAAATATTCAAGTACTTCTGAAATCATGATTTATTTTCCTTTTTTTGAATTGTTTTTTCTTGAATTCATTTTCTTTATAATAAGTTTATTTTTGATTTTCATTTCTAATAATTTTTTTCTGAAATCTCTAGTCAACTGATTTTTATATTTTCATGAAAGATTATTAAGTAATTTAGAAAATTTTTCTGTTATAATAATTGTTAATTAAAATACTTTAAATATATCTTAAAACTTAAATCTATATAAGGATAGTTATTAATTGATATAGCAATTTTTCTAAACTATATGCTTATCAGATTATTCTCGTTAGATATAGTTTATAATTTGAATTTATTCAGTATTTATCAATTTATCATAGTATTAACTTATTATATCCTTTCTTTTATCTATTATGGAGGTAAAAAGGAGAATTATAACATGGACGTAAAAAATTTAACATTAAAAATAGCACCTATAATAATAGTGCTAATTCTAGTATTAACAGTTTTTGCAATAAGGGCAGAAACTATAAATCTTGGAGGAATATCTGATCCAAGTTTAAAGGAATTATATCAGGATGATTCTGGAATGCCTTACTTTACAGAGTTAGACTCATATTATAATTATCGTTTAACTGAGAATTACTTAAATACGGGACATTTAGGAGATACTGTTGTTAATGGAACAGATTGGGATTCATTATCAACATCGCCTAATGGTCGTGAAGCGAATTATCAACCAATGATTATTGTATTGGCAGCTAGCGTATACAAATTTTTAAATTCATTCACTAGCGTGTCATTAACTCAAATAGCATTTTGGTTAGGTCCAATAGTAGGATCACTTGCAGTTATACCAGCATTTTTCATGGTAAAAAGAGCAACAAAAAGCAATTGGGGGGCAATAGTCGCAGGATTAATTGCTGGTGCAGCACCGGCTTATTTCTCACACACATATGGTGGGTTCTTCGATACAGATATGTTCAACGTATTGCTGCCATTGCTTATTGCATTATTCTTATCAGAAGCAGTTTATGCGAAAAAACCTATCTTTAAGGCAATATTTGCAGCAATATCTGCAATTTGTCTAGGTCTTTTCTCAATGGCATGGAGTGGGTATACTTATATGGTAATGTTAACCTTTGCAACATTAATTTTATACATCCCTGCATCATATCTTATGGACAGAAAAGATGGAATAAAAATTGACAACAAGGTTGAATGGCTTAAAAACAATCCAGTAACAATACCATTAATAGTATTCATAGTATTATCCATAGCAATACTTGCAATAACCGTAGGTTCATCAATGTTTGAATCAATTACGAGTGTAATTGGATTATCCACAAGTCTTCAAAGTGCAACAGCTGGTACAGCATACCCTAACGTATATGTATCAGTAGGTGAAATGCAAATTCCACAAGTAATAGATGTAGCAAATCAAAGTGGTGGAATATTCACGATAATATTTGCAATCTTAGGATTTGTCATAATGGGAGTTGCATTAAGCAGAAAAGCTAAAGTAGAAGAAAAACACGAACCTAAAGAACAATCAGATGATGCTGAAGATAAAAAGGTAAGATCAAGAAGATACACACCAAAAACTAAAAAAGCTGAAGAAATAGTTCATCACGAACTAGAAAAACGTTTCATACCTGGAAAATTCATTTGGACACAAGAAGAAAAATATAACAATTTATTCTTGTTTGTAATGTTAATCTTATGGATTTTAGGTATAGCTGTAATGTTAACACAGGGTACAAGGTTTATCGAACAGTTTGAAGTACCAATAGCTTTAATGGCTGGTTTATCAATTGGTTTCTTCTTACAATACTTGGACTTAAAATGGGAAGCAAAATCTTACATAACTGCTGTAGCAATCGTATTGATGGTATTGGCTGTAGCAAGTCCTTTATATGCTGATCATTTGACCTCATCCCAATCAGTAGGTAGTACAAACGATGACATGTATAACACATTAACATGGATTAAAGCAAACACTGCTCCGGATACTGTACTTGCATCCTGGTGGGACTTCGGGCACTTGTTTACAGCTGTTGCAGATAGACAAGTGGTATTCGATGGGGGTTCACAGAACAACATGAGAGCCTACTGGATAGGTAATTCGTTGACAACACCAAATGAAAACCTATCAGCTGGTATTTTAAGAATGTTGGCAAACAGTGGTGAAGACGCATCCAACACATTAGATTTATACACTAATGATACAGCAAAAAGCGTTGAAATATTAAACAAAATATTACCGATGGACAGAACACAGGCAAACACTGAGTTAACTGGAACATATGGATTAGACCAACAACAAGCTAATTCAGTTTTAGACTTAACACATCCAGCAAACCCAAAACCTGTAAACCTTATATTAAGTTCGGATATGCTTTCAAAAGCAGCATGGTGGTCATACTTCGGTAGTTGGGATTTCCAAAACAAAACATCCACACACTACTCATACTATCCAGCTCAAAGTACAACTGAACAAATAAATGGTAAAGGATTCACAATGGGTATGGAAAACGGTGTTGTAGGTGTACAATCAACCAGTAATGAAACAAACGGAACTGGAATGACATTTGCATATGTAGATCAAAGTAAGTTAAACAAAACACTTAACATGACAACAACTGAAGATAAAGAACGTATGTCAAAAGAATTAACTGATGGTACAGGTAATGAATTAATAAAACCACATAAATTAATTTATGTAGACAACAATCAACTATCCGAAAGAATTGTAAACAATAACAGTAACATGTCTGTTATGGCAATTCATCAAAATGATGGTTCATACTTTACCGTATTGTTTGATTCATATCTTGAAAATTCAGTGTTCACTAAGTTATACTTAGAAAGTGGATTTAACCAAACAAGATTTAACTTAACTCATTCAGAACCGGGTATTAGCGTATGGAATGTATATGAGTATCCAACAGGTGCTACAAATACAAACCAATCAAATACCTAATCTTTTATCTTTTTTTTTAACTAATTTTCAGTATTAATCTATTTTTTTGATTTGATTTTGAAAGATTTTTTTTGATTTTATTTAAACTATTTTTCTACTTTTATATTAAATCACCATATCATTATAGCTTATTTTTAATTTTTTATCCATTATTTTTTAAAAAAAATATTTTTTCTATTCTAATATATTTATATTAAAGAAAATAGAGATATAATTATATAATCTATATTGTTGATGGAGAGATTTAATTGAAAACACTTTTGGATTTAGAAAAACCGAAGTTAATTGCCACAAATTCATCATTGGATGAGTTATTGGGGGGAGGTATAGAAAAAGGTTGTATAACTCAGTTTTATGGTCCTCCTGGTAGTGGAAAGACTAATATCGCTATGAAAATATTATATGAGGCCACTAAGAATGGTTCAAAGGCGATATATGTGGATACTGAAGGTGGAATTTCTCTTGAAAGAATGCAACAAATAGCGGGATATGATTTTAATACAATTGCTGGAAACATTTATCTATTGGAGCCAAAAAGCTTTGATGAACAACAATTGAGCATAGATAATATTGAGGACTTATTAAAAAACGATTCTTCGATAGATATATTAATCATAGATTCTATTGTGGCATTGTATCGTATCGAAGATGGGGATCCATCCGAGATAAACAAGCGTTTAGGTAGACAAATGGCAAAGTTACTAATGCTAAGCAGACAATATGATATAGCGGTTGTAATTACTAATCAGATATACTCTCCATTTGACTCAGATGATTTAATAGTTGAGCCAATTGGTGGAACTGTTTTAAAGTATTGGAGTAAGGTTATAGTAGAAATTGAAAAAAGCATTACCTCAAGTAGCAGAAATGCAATATTACAAAGGCATAAAAATAAATCACCAAATCAAAAGGTAACCTTTGAAATAATTGATGAAGGTATAACATAAAAATTAAAAAAGGTAGATAATATGGTATTTAAGAAAAAAGAGAAGAAAGTTCCAGCTGGATTTAATTCAGTGAATGAATTTTTTGATTATTTATATAAAAAAGAAGATTTAATATGGATGGGACAAAACACCAACCACTTACAAAAAGACAAACACATAGAAAACGCATTAATCGAGGCAGCTAAAAAAAGAGATTACTGCAAATATCCACCACCTGAAGGATTCCCTGAACTCAAGGAATTAATATTAAAAGACTTGGAATTGGATCCAGAACTTCAGGATATACAAATAACTGCAAGTGCAACCGAAGCATTATACTTGGCAATAAGTTCAGTATTGCATCATACCTACAATACAATTGCATCAGATCCGGGTTATCTGATAATAAATAACTTCGCAAACAGATTCGGAAATCACGTAAAAGAAGTACCAATCTATAATGAAGACTGCGGATATAAATTAACGCCGAAGCTAATAAAAGAATACATAGATATGGACACAAAATTAATCATATTGATAGATCCATTAAATCCACTTGGAAGAGCATATACTGAAGAGGAAATTAAGGAAATCGCAGAAATAGCAAAAGAAAACGATATATATCTATTACATGACATAACATACAAGGACTTCTCAAAAAATCACACATTAGTCGCTAAGTATGCACCAAAACATACCATAACAATATACAGTTTTTCAAAGATATTTGGTATGGCAGGTTTAAGGATAGGTGCTGTAATAGCATCCCCTGACCTGATAAGAAAAATGCGTTCAAGTGTAATAAATGACCTTGGTACAAATTCACTCGCACAGAAAGCAGGAATAGCCGGATTGAAAAGTAAAAACGAATGGATAAATGAAGTAAAAGAAACATGTTTCAAAAATCAGGAAATCATAAAGGAAGCAGTAGATGAAACTCCTGGCACGTTCCTTCCGGTATATCCATCTGATGCAAATATGATGGTAATAGACGTATCAAAAACAGGATTATCTCCTACAGCCATATGTGATTATTTGCTTAAGGAAAAGAACATATTCGTACGTGAAGGAAACTATACCAGTAAGCTGTTTGCTAATAAGTACATAAGAGTAAGCTACTCAATACCTACCGAACAGATACTTGTGTTTAAAAAAGAGTTTAAAAATGCTATATTAACATTACAAGAAGAAAATAATATAAAAATGAAAGATTAATTAGTAGAATCATCTTCTAAATCTTTCGGATCAACAATTTCTACGTCAGGAATTTCCTTAACTTCCTTCTCTTTAATTATTTCTTTTTTAGCTAAATCCAATAATACGTAATCTCCAATTTTCTTAATGTTTTCAGGACATACTTCAGAAATATGTTTCGTAAG
>ODAJ012176012.1_pt1 | contig 21514 bp, 19 predicted proteins | sample 1539241 | NCBI WGS metagenome assembly ODAJ01 (sample SAMN02144231, study PRJEB22623) | gut metagenome | biome: sheep rumen | host: Ovis aries | place: New Zealand | reverse complement strand
GGGCTCAGGCCCTGGAGCACCAGGTCAAAGGCCTCCTCGTAGGGCAGCTTCATTTCAAAATCCTGCACCATGGGCGTGTACAGATCGTACAGGTGCAGCTCATCCAGCTTCAGCAGCCTCTTGCGCAGCCGCAGATATTCCTGCAGCACGGGCAGATACTCATGCACCACCTCAATCAGGTTGTCATACACGCTTTCCGGAATCTCCAGCGGCTTCATGGCCGCCTGCCTGGCGCTGGCATAGCCATGGCTCGCGGCCATGAACTGATCCTTCTTGACGCTGGCGCCGTACACCGCGGCCACCGTGTTGCCAAAGGCTTCGTAGGCCGTCATCAGGTTGTGGAACGCCTGCCGCCGCACCTCCCGGTCCGCGCTGTGAATAAAGGTGGAGTAGTTGCCCTCGGTCAGCTCCTGCTGGCTGCCGTCCGGCATCTGAATCGGCGCAATCTTCAGGTCCGCGTCCGAAAACGCGCTGAAGATCTCGCCCGGCGCTTCGGCCACCTCTCCCATCATGGCAATCAGCCGTTCCTGCTCCTTCGGCAGCGTATGGGGCTTGGCCAGCTGCACCTCCCGCAGCATGGCGTCAAAGTCCGCCATCTCCGGGGAATTCCGCAGCGCCTCCAGCTCCGCCTCCGGCAGCTCCAGCAGCTCCGGCTGCAGAAAGGCCGTCGCGGCGCCGGCGGTCACCGCCAGCCGGATCGCCTGATCCTTCAGCCCCTGGGCCACGGGATCCGTGTTGTCCGTTTCCTTTCTCAGAAAGGCATATTCCATGACCGGCATGAATTCCTCCTGGAAGGCGTAAACCTCCCGGATGGCCTTCCCCGGATTCTCCGCCACATGCCCGTCCAGCGCCGCCACCCGGCTCACCGCCGCCATGGCCTGGTCATAGGCCGCCTGCCAGGCTTCGTCATTCGGAAAAATGTGGGTCAGATCCCATTTGTACTTTGCGTCGATTTCATTCCGGTTTTTCAGCTGCTCCGCCATCGTTCCGTTTCTCCTTTCATTCCCCGTTTTTCCGTTCGTATACCATGGCCCGCCGCACGCTTGGCGCATCGCTGCCCTGCGGATAGAACAGCAGCGTGTTCTCCCGCATCACCAGCGTGCCCGTGGACCCTCTGAGCTCCTTTTTCTCCAGCAGAAGCCGGATCAGCTTCGCATCCAGCATGGGGCCGCCGCCCCGCGTCAGGCAGTCCTTCCAGACCGTAAAGGAGCAGGCCTTCTCCGTGCAGTGAAAGCCCTTGCTGCTCTCCCGGAGCTGCCCCTTTCCGCACAGGGGGCACACCGTTTCCGGGAGCGCCGCCTGGGCGCTTTTTCCTGTGCGCCTGCCTCTGGCCCCGCGCGCCTGATCCTGCGGAAAGCGGACAGGCCTGGCCTCCGTCCTGGCGTAGGCCACCAGCCGGGTGCTCATCTCCCGGATGCCGGCCATGAACCGGGCCGGATCCTGCTGGCCGTCCGTAATCTGATGCAGCGCCAGCTCCCATTTTCCCGTCAGCTCCGGGCTGGCCAGCTCCGGGGGCATGACCTCAATGAGCCTGACGCCCTTGTCCGTCGCCTGCAGCGTCTTTCCCTTCCGCTCCGCGTAGCCCACCTTCAGCAGGCGTTCAATCATCGCGGCCCGGGTGGCGGGCGTGCCGATGCCGCTGCCCTTCATCAACCTGGCCAGCTCCTCATCATCCAGCTCCCGGCCGGCGGACTCCATCGCCGCCAGCAGCGACGCATCCGTGTGGGGAGCCGGAGGCCGGGTCGTGTCCTCCCGGATCTGCGTCTTTTTCACCTCTCGGGTCTCCCCCTCCCGCAGCGGCGGAAGCGGCACCTCGGACTCCTCCTCGTCCTTCCGGGCGCCCTTGCGCTGCCGGGGCGGCTTTTCCGTGGCCGGAACCTCGTGCCAGCCGTTCACCAGCACCTGCCGTCCGGTGGTGCGGAAGGCGTGCTCCCCGACCCGGGTCACAATCCGGGTCTGATCGTATTCACAGGCCGGATAGAAGGCGGCCAGCATCCGCCGGACCACCAGATCATAGAGCAGGCGCTCATCCTCGGCGAATGACTCCGGATTGACGCGCTTGGCCGTCGGCAGCAGCGCGTGATGATCGGAAACCCGGCTGGCGTCTATCGTGCGCCGGGTCACCGGCAGCTTTCCCTCCGGCAGCGCGCCCGGCACAAAGCGCTGGTATTTCTCCGGCAGAAGATGCATCGTCTGCACCACCCGCGGAATCATATCCGGGGGCAGATACCGGCTGTCCGTCCGGGGATAGGTCAGGGCCTTGTGCTTCTCATACAGGCTCTGGGCCAGCTTCAGCGTCCGGTCCGCCGTAAAGCCCAGCAGCTTGTTGGCATCCCGCTGCAGGCTGGTCAGATCATAGAGCTGAGGCGGAAGCTCCCGCTTCCGCACGGTTTCCGTCTTCTCCACCCGCGCCTGCTGTCCCTGAATCTGCGCGGCGATCGCCTGGGCCTCCTCCAGGGTTTTGAGATGGGTATCCGGCTCCAGCTTGTCGGAAAAATAGATGCCGCTGTAATCCCCGAAGGAGGCGGAAAGCGTACAGTACCCCTCCGGAACAAACTGCTCGATTTCCTGCCTCCGCCGGACGAGAATCGCCAGGGTCGGCGTCTGCACGCGGCCGACGGTCAGCAGCGTGTCATACCGCAGCGTAAAGGCCCGGCTGGCATTCATTCCCACCAGCCAGTCCGCCTGGCTCCGGCACCGCGCGCTCTCATACAGCCCGTCGTATTCCGCCCCGTCGCGGATGTTGCGAAAGCCCTCCTGAATGGCTTCATCCGTCATGGAGGAAATCCACAGGCGGTGAAAGGGCTTTTTGCACCCGGCCTTTTCATAGATATACCTGAAAATCAGCTCGCCCTCGCGTCCCGCGTCCGTCGCGCAGATGAGCGACTCCGTATCCGGAGCGTTGATCAGCTTTTTGACCTTCGCGTACTGGCTCCGGCTGGAGGAAATCACCTTCAGCGGAATCACCTCAGGCAGAATCGGCAGCGTGTCAAAGCTCCAGCGCTTATACCTTTCATCCAGCTCGTCCGGCTCCACCAGGGTCACCAGATGGCCGACCGCCCAGGTCACCAGATACCTTTCTCCGCTGACATACCCGTCGCCCCGTTCCCTGCAGCCAAGCACCCGCGCGATATCCTGTGCCACGCTGGGCTTTTCCGCCAAAACGACGATTTTTCCCATGCCTGCCTCCGCCCCTGATTATTCTGCAAGTCCGTATACGCGCATCGCGTTCTCCGTGGTATAGGCGGCGACCTCCTCCGGCGCCTCTCCCCGGAGCTCCGCCAGCTTCAGTCCGACAAACCGCACATACCCCGGCTCGTTCCGCTGTCCGCGAACCGGCTCCGGCGCCATATACGGACTGTCCGTCTCGATCAGCAGCCGGTCCCGCGGAATCATCCGGGCCGCCTCCTGCAGCTTCGGCGCCTTCCTGAAGGTCAGCGGTCCGGCAAAGGAAATATAGTAGCCCAGCTTCAGATACTCCTTCGCCATCTCCGCGCTGCCCGAAAAGCAGTGAATGATCCCGCCCGTCAGGCGGGACTTCATGTCCTTCATGATCTCCAGCATGTCCCCATGCGCCTCCCGGATATGGTAGGCGACGGGCCGCCGGATTTCCCAGGCCAGCTCCATCTGCTTCCTGCAGACCTCCGCCTGGACGTCCCGCGGGCTCAGGTCGTAATGATAATCCAGTCCGATTTCTCCCAGCAGGCTCGCTCCTCCCCGGAGCAGCATATCCCGGAGCTCGTCCAGATCTTCCTCCCGGAAGCCCTTTGCCTCATGGGGATGAATGCCCACCGCGGCCACGGCGTCCTCCCGGGCCCTGGCAAAGGCCAGGGCCCGGCGGGAGGTTTCCATGTCGGAGCCGATCACCGCGAAACGGGTCACCCCGTTTTCCCGCATCCGCCGCAGCACGTCCTCCCGATCCTCATCAAACCGTTCCTCGTTCACATGGCAGTGAGAATCAAACCATTCCATGTCAGCCGATCACCGCCCCGTCGGCGACCCCTTCCTCCACCGTCACCAGGCGCAGGTTGCCGGCGTCGTCCAGCGCGCTGAGGATCATGCCCTGGCTCTCGATGCCCGCCAGCCGCGCGGTCTTCAGATTCGTGATCACCGCCACCTGCCGGCCCACCAGCGCAGCCGGATCGTAATATTTCTGGATGCCGCTGACCACGGTGCGCTCACCGTCCCGGCCCAGGCTCAGCGTGAACTTCAGCAGCTTGCTGCTCTTTTCCACCTTTTCGCAGGCCACCACGCGGGCCACCTGAATCCGGCAGCGCTCAAACGTCTCGATGTCGATTTCCGCCGGGCAGGTCTCTTCCTGTTTTTTGTCCGCCTTCGCGTCCTTTTTCCGGTCCGCCTTCGGGGCTTCCCTGACCTGCTTCGGCTCCTCGGGAGCGGCATCCCGATCGATTTCCTTCTGAATATCCAGCCGCGGGAACAGCGCCTCCCCCTTGCACACCTTCAGTCCGGCGCTCAGCGCTCCGAAGGGACGGCAGACGGAATCCCAGGTCTTCAGCTCCGCGTCCTCCAGGCCCAGCTGCGCGAAAATCCGCTCCGGCGTTCTCGGCATGACAAAGCTGACCATCACGGCCACCCGGCGCACGCATTCCGCCAGCGTATACAGCACGGTGTTCAGCCGCGGCCTGCCCTCCTCGCTCCTGCCCAGCACCCAGGGCTGGGTCACGTCGATGTAGCGGTTGCACTCGCCCACCAGCTTCCAGATCTCCTGCAGGGCATTCGAGAACTGGAAGGCGTTCATCTCCGCCTCCACGCGCGCCGGCGTTTCCTCCGCCAGCTTCCACAGCGCGCGATCCACATCCTCCACGGCGCCAACCGCAGGCAGCAGCCCGCCGTCATATTTCTCAATCATCGCCACCGTCCGGCTCACCAGGTTGCCCAGGTCATTTGCCAGATCCGCGTTGATCCGGGTCAGCATGGCCTTCAGGGTGAATTCCCCGTCGTTGCCGAAGGGCATTTCCCTCATCAGGAAATAGCGCACCGCGTCGCTGGAGTACCGCTCGCACAGCACCACGGGATCCACCACGTTGCCGACGCTCTTGCCCATCTTCTTCCCGTCGATCACCAGCCAGCCGTGGCCGAACACCTGCCTGGGCAGCGGCAGATCCAGGGCATGCAGCAGGATCGGCCAGATAATCGTGTGGAAACGGACGATTTCCTTTCCCACCAGATGCACGTCCGCCGGCCAGTATTTCCGATACAGCTCATCATGCTCCGTATCGTATCCCAGGGCCGTGATATAGTTGCTCAGCGCGTCAATCCACACATACACCGTATGCTTCGGGTCAAAGGTCACCGGAATGCCCCACTTGACGCTGGTCCGGCTGACGCACAGATCCTGCAGGCCGGGCTTCAGGAAGTTGTTGATCATTTCGTTGGCGCGGCTGGCGGGCTGAATGAATTCCGGATGCTCCTCAATATACTGAATCAGCCACGGCGCGTACTTGTTCAGCCGGAAAAAGTAGCTTTCCTCCTGGGTCTTTTCCACCGGCCTTCCGCAGTCCGGGCATTTTCCTTCCTTCAGCTGCAGCTCGGTCCAGAAGCTCTCGCACGGCGTGCAGTACCAGCCCTCATACTCGGCCTTGTAGATATCGCCCTGATCGTACAGGCGCTTGAAAATCTTCTGCACGCCCTCCACATGGCGCTCGTCCGTCGTGCGGATAAAATCATCATAGTCGATGTCCATCAGCTTCCACAGCTGCTTGATGCCGGCCACGATCTCGTCCACATAGGCCTTGGGCGTCATGCCCCGGCTCTGGGCCTTCTTTTCGATTTTCTGCCCGTGCTCATCCGTCCCGGTCAGGAAATAGGTATCGTATCCCGTCAGCTTCTTGAACCTCGCCATGGAATCCGCCGCCGTTGAGCAGTAGGCGTGCCCGATGTGAAGATTATCGCTGGGATAATAGATCGGGGTCGTGATATAAAAGGTTTTCTTTTCGCTCCTGATAGGCATGGATTCTTCCTCCTCTAAAATCAGTTCATTCCGCGCAGGATACATCGCCCGCATGAAAAAAGGCTGCCGCGACGCGACAGCCCATGGGATCTGGACAAATTACTGAGCCTCGGCCGCGGCTTCCACAGGATAGACGGAAACCTGCTTCCGATCCCTGCCCAGACGCTCGAAGCGAACCACGCCCGTCGTCTTGGCGAACAGGGTATCATCCTTGCCGATGCCCACGTTCAGACCCGGATGGATCCGGGTACCGCGCTGCCGCACCAGAATGTTTCCGGCCAGCGCCATCTGCCCGTCGGCCCGCTTCGGCCCCAGGCGCTTGGACTCGCTGTCCCGGCCGTTCCGGGTGGAGCCCATTCCCTTTTTATGAGCGAATTGCTGCAGATTCAGCTTGATCATGGTCATTTCCTCCGTTCTTTCATTTTCACTTGGACGTCTCGCGGATAGCCTTCCGCCAGATCCATCAACCCCTGTCTGAGGGCCCCCATCAGAATCTGAGCCCTTTCGTTTTCCGCCGCGGAGCGCTCGTCCGGCAGGCGGAAGGAGATCAGGCCGTCCTGATTCTGCTCAATCACCGGAATCACGCCGCACACGCTTTCCAGCGCGTTCACGCAGGTGGTGCTCAGCGAGGAAACCGCCGCGCAGACGATGTCCGCGCCCTTTTCGGCATAGTCGCTGTGCCCGCTGATCCGGCAGCCGGAAAAACCGGACGCGTCCTCATACAGGGTCGCGGAAATCATTACGCGTTGATCGCGGTGATTTCCACCTTGGTGTAGGGCTGACGATGTCCGCTCTTCCGGTCGTAGTTCTTCTTGCTCTTGTACTTGTAGACGATGATCTTCTCGCCCTTGACCTGAGCCAGCACCTTGCCCTCGACCTTCGCGCCGGACAGAATCGGGTTGCCCACCTTCGTCTCGCCGTCGCCGCCGATCATCAGCACATCGAAGGAAATCTTGGAATCTGCTTCCTGATCAACCTTATCGATGTAGATCACATCACCCTGGGAAACACGGTATTGCCTGCCGCCCGCACAAATAATGGCATACATGGGACAGCACCTCCTGAATACATACTCGCCGGGATCTGAGGTTGCGCAAAGCGCATTGAGAGCAGACCTCTCCCGAGCGGCTTACCGAATAAAGATATCACGACAGCCTGCCGCTGTCAAGCATTAATTCTCCGTCCTTCCCAGCCCGATTCCGAAGGCCATGACCTCCAGGGCCTTTCGTCCCTTAGGCAGGTCGGAGCTGACCCGGTTGAGCTGCTTCCCCATGAAGGTGCAGACCGCCGTCTGGCCGCCGTCCAGATTCACCGCCACCTGGCAGCCCCGGTCAATCATCATCTGGGCGAGGTTTTCCATCATCACGCCGGTGGACTTTGGCTTGGCCTTGCCCAGGCGTCCCTCGCAGATCACGTCCACATAATGTCCCGGCTCCACCATGCCGAAGGCATGCCGCGGATTGTTGCTGCGGTTGGCCGTGGCGATGTACTCCGTCAGCGCGCCGTCCCGCACCAGGCAGGGCCCGAAGGTGTAGACCTGGATCGCGCCGTCCGCCAGATAGGCCTCCGCGCCCCGGTCCCGGGACGCATAGCTGTCCATCCGTCCGTCCGCGTAAAGGGCCAGCGTCTCGTAGTTCGGCATTTTCACTTCCTTGATCATGGGATCATCGTACCAGATCTCCCCATTGCGGATTTCAATGCCCACGTGATTGCTCTTCTGCTCCTTTGCGCGCCCGACCCGGTAGTTGTAATAGTCCGTGCTCGATGCGTAGACGATCGCCTGCTCGGTGGCTATTTCCCCGATGAATTTCGGATCCTTCCGGGGATTTTCCGGATTCGAGAAGACGGTCCAGGGCAGCACGCCCGCCTCCACATCGCACCAGATTTCCGCCGTATAGGCGATGAAGTCCTGGGCGGGATCCTTCTTTTTGACCTTCTCAAAGGTCTCCCTGGAGCGCTCCACCTGAATCCGCAGCGTCTGGTTCACATACATCCAGTGCCCGTTTTCCTCATCCTCCAGCACATACTCGCCCTCGTCCAGAAAGCCCCGTTCATTCAGCGTGACCTGTGCCCATGCCGGCGCCTCCGTGTGACTGAAGGCCGTTTCTCCCAGCGCTCCCGCGCATTGCAGCGCCGCGATCACCAGCAGCACCCACGCGATCATCCTTCTCATCTGTTTCGTCCCTCATTCTTCCGTATCAATATGTTCCAGAAAATCCAGGTGGGTTTCGTCCGGTCCCACCACCGTCCTGGCCAGACCGAAGCTGGTGTTGGGAAACAGCTCGCCGCCCGTATGGCGGACGGAGAATGTATACCGTCTTCCCCGCAGCTTCATCCCGCTTCCCTTCTGCGTCACATGCAGGGCAAAGGCTTCCTCCGCCAGCTCCGTGCCGGTTTTCCCGCCCATCCGCGTCAGCGGCACCTCCCAGTCGAAGCGGGTCCGTTCCGCTTCCTCGCCAAACAGATGGAGATACAGCTTGCGCACCTGCCATGTGCCGTAGCGCGCCGCGGAATCCGGAAAGGCCTCCGCCTCCGCCGCCAGGTCAAAGCACGCCAGCGCGCTGTCCGCCACCATCTTATGCTGCCCGTGGCCGTACTCGCCCTCCAGATCCTGGGTCACCACCACCTCCGGGCGGTACCTCCGCAGGATCTCCGTCAGCCAGGCGTGCACCGCGTCTTCCTTCCCCCGGATTTTTCCGTAGGCATCCTGCGCCGTGCGGGAATAAACGTCCCGGAACGTGCCGAAGACGGGATAGTGCCGCACGCCCATGTGCCACAGGCCGTTGAGCGCCTCGCTGCGGCGGGTGGCGTTGCTGTAGGTCAGGTAGGCCACCAGCACGCGCTTCCCGCGCTCCGCCGCGTAGGTGGGAATGGCCCCGCCGAAGAACAGCAGCTCGTCATCCGGATGGGTGGTCAGAAAAAGAATGTCCGCCTTTTCCTCGGTCGGCTCCCAGCGCTGAACCCAGTCCGGCAGCTCCCCCGCGCCGAAGGCAAACACCTCGTTGAACCCCATGGCGCCGGACTCCTCCGCCGTCGCCAGCACCCGCACGCCCCGGACCCCCTCCAGCGGGAAGAAGGCGTGAGCCAGGTCCGCGTCCCCCTCCGCCACGGTTTCCCAGGCGATTTCCTCCCGGGTCCGGGCGGCGTTCTCCTGCGCCGTCACCTGCACGGCATAGTGCTCGGGCACCGTGCGGAAGCAGAGGTACAGCCCGTGGATCGGCGTTTCCGAATCCAGAATCAGGAAGGGCTGCCTGGATCTTTTATCCTCCCAGTAGGTGGTATACCGGCCGTCCGTGATCCTGCCCGCGCTGGTTCCCCCGTAGCTGAGGCGGAACCGGCAGGCGGCCGTCAGGTCCTCCGCCTCCTCCGCCCGGGCCGCCCCCAGCCCGCCCGCCAGGAGCATCAGCCCCAGCAGGAGCATCATCCATTTTTTCATCGGCTCACTCCGGCTTCACCGCGCCGCGCAGCGCCTCCGCGAAGGAAAGCGCGCCGAAGCGCTCCGGCAGCCCCAGCCATTCCGCGCAGGTCGCCGCGATATCCGCGTAGGTGTCCCGCGTGCCCAGATCCACCGGCCCCGCCAGGCCCGGCGTCCAGGCCAGAATCGGAATGGTTTCCCGGGTATGATCCGTCGAAATATCGCAGGGATCGCATCCGTGGTCCGCGGTGATGATCATCAGATCCCCGCTCCGCATCAGCGCCAGCATCTCCGGCAGCCGCCGGTCAAAGGCCTCCAGCGCCTCCGCGAACCCCACCGGATCGTTCCGGTGGCCGTACACGGAGTCCGTATCCACCAGGTTCGTGAAGCACAGGCCGCTGAAATCCCGCTTCATAAAGCCGATCAGGCTGTCCATGCAGGCAGGATTTCCCGCCGCGTGGTCGCTCTCCGTCAGCCCCTGATGCGCAAAGATGTCCTCAATCTTGCCCACGCCGATGCTGGCCATGCCCGCTTCCTTCACTGCGTCCAGCAGCGTCCTGCCGCAGGGCGGCAGAGAGAAGTCCCGGCGGCGCCCCGTCCGCACGAAATGCCCCGGCTCACCGATAAAGGGCCTGGCGATCACCCGGCCGACGCCCAGCTCTCCCTGCAGCATGTCCCGGGCCGTCCGGCAGAAGGCATACAGCTCCTCCGGCGGAAACAGCGCCTCATGGCAGGCGATCTGAAATACGCTGTCCGCACTGGTATACACGATGGGCGTGTGATCCCGGAGATGCGCCTCGCCCAGCTCCTCCAGAATGACCGTGCCCGAGGCCGGCTTGTTGCCGATGCACCGATGGCCGATCGCCCGTTCAAAGGCCTCGATGAAGGAAGCCGGAAATCCGTCCGGAAACGTCGGAAACGCCCGCATCACGGGGACGCCGGCAATCTCCCAGTGCCCGGAGGTGGTATCCTTGCCCCGGCTCTTTTCAATCGCCCGTCCGTAGGCGCCCCGGACCGGCCCCCCTTCGGGATAGCCCGTCCCGGGAATGCGGCTCAGGCCCAGCGCGCCCATCGCCGGCAGGGAGGGATTCCGGGCGGCGATCACATGCCCCAGCGTGTTGGCGCCCTGGTCTCCGTATTCCGCCGCGTCCGGCGCGTTTCCCGCGCCCACCGCGTCCAGCACCGTGATAAATACCCGACTCATGTCTGTCTCCTCCCGATCACTGCATTTCCGTAAAGTCTTCCTCCGCCGGCGGCAGCTTCTCGCATACCATCAGGAAAGCGTCCTCGTCATTATCCTCATAGTATTTTTTCCTCCGGCCCACCCGGATGAAGCCCAGCTTGGTGTACAGCGCGATGGCCCGTTCGTTGCTGACCCGGACCTCCAGCGTTGCGTAGCTGGCGCCGAGGTTGGACAGATACCAGAGGAGCTTGCGCGTCAGCGCCTCGCCGATCCCCCGTCCCCGCCAGGCCTCCGCCACCGCGATGTTGGTGATGTGGCTTTCATCCAGAATGATCCAGGCCCCGGCGTAGCCGATCACCTTTCCCTCCGTCTCCGCCACCAGATACCGGGCCGCCACGTTTCTCTCCAGCTCCTGCCGGAAGGAATCCTCGCTCCAGGGCCTTGCGAAGGTCTCCGCCTCAATGCGCGCCACCTCCGCCGTGTCGCTCAGATGCATGCGGCGCAGCGTCAATTCACTCATGAGCCATGGCCTCCAGCAGCTTTTTATTCTTCTGGGCATTCGGCGGCCGCAGATACGTTTCCCGCAGGGAACGGAAATCCATCCGTTCCGGGTTTTCCAGCGCGAGGCTCCCGGCCGCCGCGGGCCGCAGATAGCCAAGATGCGCCGGCGCGAAAACCGCCCGCTGCCCCAGGCGCCCGGCGATGGCCTCCCGGTGAACCGCGACGCCGTCCCCCACGAACAGGAAGCGGTCGCCCAGCCCGTCGATGTCCTCCAGGAAATCCGTCAGCGCGATGGCCCGGTTTTCCCGCAGCCGCTCCTGATTCCGGAACGCCGCGCCGTAAACCTGGCCCGCCCGCGCATCCTGAATCGGACAGATCACGCCCTCAAACAGGCCCGCGGACCGGCCCAGGGCCTCCAGCGCGTCCACCGGCACGCAGGGCAGGCCGGCCCCCTGGGCCAGTCCCTTGGCCGTCGCCACGCCGATGCGAACGCCCGTAAAGCTTCCCGGACCCGTGACCACCGCCAGCGCGTCCATCTCCGCCAGATCCCTGCCGCTGAGGGCCAGCGCCTGCTCCACCATGGGCATCAGGCTGGCGGAATGCGTATTCCGATTCTGCGCGGTCAGCTCGCAGAAAACCCGCGCCTCGCTCATCACCGCGACGCCGCACACCGGGCCCGAGGTATCGATGACCAGCAGCATCATTCCGTCCGCTCTCCCTCCGCACTCTCCAGGTCAATCCGTCGAAAATCGCCCCGGGAGGTCCAGCGGATGTCCCGCTCCTCCCCCTCCCCGGGGGTCAGCACAATGTCCAGGCAGCTCTCCGGCACGGCCTCCGGGCACTGCTCCGGCCATTCCACCGCCGCGATGCCGTCTCCGCCCAGATATTCGTCCATTCCCAGCTCGTACAGCTCCTCTTCCGAGTTCAGCCGGTACCAGTCGAAGTGGTACAGCGGCACTCTGCCGCTCTCATACACGTTCAGGATCGTAAAGCTGGGGCTGGTCACCGTTTCCCGGATGCCAAGCCCCTCCGCGATCCCCCGGGTCAGCTCGCTCTTGCCGGCTCCCAGCGGGCCGCGGAGCAGGAGAACATCTCCTTCCCGCAGCTGCTGCGCCAGCCGCCTGCCCAGCCGTCTTGTCTCCTGCGCGCTCTTCGTCCGCATGCTGCCTCAGTCTCCGATCATCGCCGCGCCGGCCGGACGGATGTTCAGCACCGTGCAGGCCTGATCCCCGAAGGTCCGGTTCATCGCGGCCACAAAGGTCTCCACCTGATCCAGGGGCACGAAGTTCAGCGTGGTTCCGGCAAAGCCGCCGCCATGCACGCGCCACGCGCCCTTCCCCGCCAGCAGCCTTTCCGCCATGCACAGCGCCAGGCTCAGGCTCTGATCCCGGTTGTCCGCGAAAACATTCTGCAGATACATGAAGGAGCTCCGTCCGCTGTCGATAATCAGCTGCAGGAAATCCGGCATCCGGTCCTCCCGCAGCGCGGCCACCTGCTCCGGCACGCGGTCATTCTCCAGCACAAAGTGGAACGCGCGCATCACCGCCCGGTCGCCATAGCGCCGGCGCAGCTCGCCCGCGTCCGCCAGCAGTTGCTCCGCCGTCACGCCCCGCAGGGTTTCCTGTCCGTAATAGCCTGCCACGGCCTTCATTTCCTGCGGAATGGCCGCGTAGTGATCCGTCAGGTTTGCGTGAGAGCCGCCCGTCGCCACCACGACCAGGGCATAGCCCCTGCCCGCAAAGTCATAGCTCAGCGTCTCAATCTCAGGCCGCGCCGGATCGCGGAAATCCACCGTCACCAGGCCCCCCGCGGCGCTCGCCATCTGATCCAGCAGCCCCGAGGGCTTGCCGAAGAAGACGTTTTCCGCCCGCTGGCTGATCTGAGCCCGCTGGACATAGGGCATCTCAAACCGGTTGTACAGCCCGTCAAAGACCCCCGTCAGCATGACCTCCAGGGCCGCCGAGCTGCTCAGTCCGCTGCCGCCGGCCACGGTGGAGGTCACCACCGCGTCAAATCCGCCGATGGCATAGCCCGCGTCCTTCATGCCGCTGGCCACGCCGCGGATCAGCGCGGCCGTGGTTCCCTGCTCCTCCTCCCGCGGCGCCAGCTCCTCCAGGCTCAGCGTGATCGGCGCGTAGCCCTCGCTGTCAAAATGCACCAGCAGGTCCTCCCGGGGAGAAACGGCGCACAGCGCGTCCAGATTGACCGAGGCGGCCAGCACCCGGCCATGGTTATGATCCGTATGATTGCCGCCGATTTCCGTGCGTCCCGGCGCGCTGATCAGGCACACCTTCTCCCGCTCGCCGTAGACGCTCTCGTGCCGGCGCAGCAGCGCGGCATGGCGTTCCGTCTGGGCCTTCAGCTGCGCCTGCCCGTACAGGGCTGACAGCTGCGCCCGGACCTCCGCCGACTCCAGTTTCCGGATTCTTTCTTCACTGCGGCTCATGTCTGCATTCCTCCATCCCGCTTTCAGGGCCTGATATATTTCTGCCAGAGATCGATCTGCTCCTGCAGATGCCGTTCCTCAACCTCGCGCACGAAGGCATCCCAGCTCTCGTCGTTCAGCTCCGTGTCGCCGGTCACGAAGGCGGCCATCGCCGGCTCCGCGTAGGACATGAGTCCCGCCTGCAGCTCCGCGGCCCGGGCTTCATCCTCGACGCTCAGCGTCACCATGGGATAGGGCAGGCGCAGATACTGCCGGTATTCATGCAGCATTTCAATGCTCCGCCGGGTGTCCTCCTCCGCGTATTTCAGCTGGAACTCCGCGCCGGTCCAGCCCGGCGCAGTGCCGCCCTCCGCGATGGTGCTCTCCGGCAGAATCTGATTGGCCACCGTGGTCAGATCCGCGTTCCACTCCCAGTATCCGTCCTCGTTCCAGAAGTAGTCCTCCCCTTCCAGCCCGCTCTGGGCCAGCCGGCTGCCTTCCTCCGTGTACAGCGTGTTCACCCAGGCCACCAGCTTTTCCGGCTCCGCGCACGCGCGCGTGATGCCAAAGGTGCCCCGCACCACGCAGCCCAGCAGATCCCTGTACTCCTGCCGGCCCTCGAAGGTCAGCGGCAGAAGCGTCTCATACTGACCGATCGATGCGGCGGGCATCAGCAGCAGCGGGTTCGGCGTCAGCAGCACGCCGTAGGGAACGGCCTGCTTTTCGTCTGTGATCTGGCGCAGGCTGTCATTGGTGGTAAATCCGTTCTGATCCAGCAGCCCTTCCGTCCACAGCTGATGCAGCCAGGTCAGGAACTGCCGGTTCCCCTCCGAGGTCAGGGAGGACATCACCTGCCCGTCCCGCACGGAAAGATAATAGTCGTTATCCAGGATGCCGAAGGCATGCGCCAGGAAGCGCAGATCCCACATGCTCGAAAACCCCAGCGGAATTTCGTCCGCCCGGCCGTTCCGGTTGGGGTCCTCCGCCTTGAAGCGGCGCAGCACCTCCGTCAGCTCCTCCGCCGTGGTGGGCTTTTCCAGCTTCAGCCGTCCCAGCCACTCGGTATTGATCCACATCAGGTTGGCGTTGGCCAGCTCGTTCAGCCCGGGCAGCGCCGGAATGGCGCCGTCCGGCAGGGTGATGGCGTCCATCCAGTCCGGATGCGCCTGCAGCAGCGCCCAGAGGTCCGGCGCCTGCGCCTCCAGATAGGGCCGGAGATCCAGCAGCACCCCCGCGGCATACAGATCCCGCGTCTCGCTGGCCGTCAGCCCGGCCTTGAACAGCACGTCCGGCAGATCCTCTCCCGCCAGCAGGGCCTTCTTCCGCTCCGCCCACTGGCTGTCCTCCGTATACTGCCGGAACTGGAAGCTGATCCCGGTGCGCTCCTGCATCCGGGCAAAGAACAGGTTGGTTTCCCAGTTATGATTGCTGCTGCCTCCATCCAGGCCCTCCAGCACGAAGTCCGGCGCCTTCTGGGTGGTTTCCGCCGCGGCCCCGAAGCAGCACGCCAGCCCCAGCAGCAGCGCCAGCCCCAGCGCGATCCCCTTGCGCATATGCACGCCTCCCGATTTCAGATTGCTTTCATTATATCTCAGGCTGATTTCTTTTTCCACAGGCAATTTTGAAAGGAGCCCGGCACCTGGCCGGGCTCGATTCACGCTTTTGCCTCTTCCGGGTCTCCGCCCAGCTTCCAGGCGATCAGCCCGCCTGCCGCCAGCGCGACGACCGAAGCCGCGCACACGCCGAAGGAGAAGCCCTCATAGATGCTGGTATCCATCAGGATCACCACGGGGGAGGCCAGCACCATGCCCAGGATGGCGCAGTAGGTTCTCCCCTTCCAGCGCTTCATCAGGGCCTCAATCAGCTTGGCGATGCCAAAGATGCCCGCCACGATTCCCAGTGCAAAGGGCACCAGAATGCCCGCGTTGGCTCCCACCAGGCTCCAGTCCCCGCCCGTCAGTCCCTTCACCAGGCCCGGAATCGCTTCCGTCACCACGGGCTCGTAGTATCCCAGCGTCTTGAGGATCATGCTTCCGCTGACCCCCGGAATCACCATCGCGGCGGAGCAGACGGCCCCCAGCAGGAACAGCAGCAGCACCGTTCCCAGGTTCAGGGTCAGGGCCACCGCGTTCTCCTGCTCAATGGCCTTCAGCCAGACCACCAGCGCAAAGAACAGCACAAAGACCAGCACGCCCTGCCAGCCGATTTTTTCACCCTTCATCTGCTGCAGAATCAGCGGCAGGCTGCCCAGAATCAGCCCGATGAACAGCGCGTTGGTGGGCAGCGGAAACTGCGCAAACGCCGCCTTCAGCGCAAAGGAGCCCAGCAGAATGGCCGCCACCATCCCCACCAGGTAGGGCAGCAGCGTTTTCACGCTGGCCTTCAGCTCCCGGAACAGGTGGTTGATGCTGTAAATCAGCTTGTCGTAAATGCCCATGGAGACCATCATCGTGCCTCCGGAGACGCCGGGAATCACGTTCGCCAGACCGATCACCATGCCCCGCAGCACATCCAGAAACCAGTTCATCTTCATTCGCCTCGTCTTTCCATCCATTCGTCCGGCTCCTCCCGCATAAAGGAGGCGTCCAGGTTCTCCTGTGAAAACCGGGGATCCGCCGCCAGCTCTCTGAGCCGGTCCCGGCTCACCACCGTGTTGGTCCCCAGGCAGTCATCGCAGCGGTATCCGCATTCCGGGCAGGCACAGCCCAGCCGTTCGCTTTCCGTCTGAATCATGTACGTTCCGCACTGTTTGCAGCTGCAGCGCATCCTCATCCCTCCCGAACACAATTTCTGATTATAGCAGACCCGCCGCGGTCAATGCAAGGCTTTCCCCCCCTGCCCTCCGCGGGAAGGCGCCCCGCAACCGCAAGGACGGCCCGGCGCGCTCCTCGCGCGCCGGGCCGCATGCGGCATCCCTGTTTCCCGGCAGCCGGTTTTTATCCCTCCAGAATGTCCGCCAGGGGCGTGAAGGCATAGCCCAGCGCCTTCGCCACGTTGGCGTTGGTCACCCGGCCCGCGTAGCAGTTCACGCCGGAGGCGATGGCCTGGCTCTTTCTGCAGGCCTCCTCCAGTCCGCATCCGGCAATCTGAAGGCCGTACTTCAGGGTGGCGTTGGTCAGGGCGATGGTGCTGGTTCTGGAAACCGCGCCGGGCATGTTGCCCACGCAGTAATGCACAACGCCCTCCTCCACGTAAACCGGATCGTCGTGGGTGGTCACATGGCTGCTTTCCCCGCATCCGCCCTGGTCGATGGCCACATCCACAAACACGGCGCCCTCCTTCATTTCGGAGAGATATTTCCGCTTGAACAGCTTGGGCGTGCTGCCGCCGGGAATCAGCACCGAGCCGATCACCAGATCCGCGTCCTTCACGACCCGTTCGATATTGCTGTCCGTGGACAGCAGCGTCTGAATGTGCGCGCCGAACTGATTGTCCAGCTCCTCCAGCCGCTTCAGGTTGATGTCCAGAATCGTCACATTGGCTCCCATGCCCACGGCGATCTTGCAGGCGTTCATGCCCACCGTTCCGCCGCCGAGGATCACCACGTTGGCCTTCGGGGTTCCCGGAACGCCCGCCAGCAGGATGCCCTCTCCGCCGTATTTTCTTTCCAGATATTTAGCGCCCTCCTGAATGGACAGCCGTCCCGCGATCTGGGACATGGGCGCCAGGCAGGGCAGGGAGCGGTCCGCCTCCTGCAGCGTCTCGTAGGCAACCGCCTTCACCCGGCCGGCCAGCAGCGCGTCCGCCTGCTCCCGGTCCGCCGCCAGGTGCAGATACGTATAGAGCACCAGTCCCTCGTGAAACAGCGGATACTCGCACGGCAGCGCCTCCTTGACCTTGATCATCATATCCACCAGGTGCCAGACATCCGCGGCGTTGTCAATCAGCGACGCTCCGGCGTCCACATATTCGTTGTCCGAGAATCCAGAGCCCACGCCCGCACCCTTTTCCATGTAGACATGGTGCCCCGCGGCGACATAGGCCTTCACATTGTCCGGCGTCAGCCCCACGCGGAATTCGTTGTTTTTGATTTCCTTTACGCAGCCAATTTTCATCCGGTTCTCTTCCTTTCCTGCGCAGCGCAGTCATGTTTCCCTCATTGTATCAGAGGCGGGGCGCCGCGCACTGTTTTTTTGATGCTTCTTCTGCCCGTCCCCGTGTGCCTTCCTCCCCGGGCCGCCCCGCCCGCGGGAGGCTCCTGTCCGTCCGTCTGTCCCCTTTCCGTTGCAAATCCGCTTCAAAGCGTGTATCATGCAGGCAGCGGAAAAAAAAGAACAGAGGGGGAATCAGCATGTCGCAGTACAGACAGGAAACCGTGCTCTCCGCAGATGGATACAGGCTGAGCGTCCGGATCTACGAGGCCGATCAGCCCAGGGCCGTCATTCGGGTGATTCACGGCATGGAGGAATATCAGAACCGTTATGAGCCCTTTGCCCTGTGGATGCGCGATCAGGGATACACCCTGGTCACCGCCGATCTGCGCGGTCACGGACCGGACGCGCCGCTTCTCAGCCATATCGCGGACCGGGACGGGGACCGGCTCCTGCTCCAGGATGAGGAGGTGCTGCTGGAAAAAGCCCGGTCCGTCTGCCCCGGAAAGCCGGTTTTTCTGCTGGGCCACTCCATGGGCACCATCATCGCCCGGCGTCTGCTGCAGACCCGCAGCCAGGATTTTGCGGGGGTCATTCTCAGCGGATACCCCAATCCTCAGAAGGCCGCCGCGATGGGCGTCCGCATCGCTTCGCTGCTCAGCGCCATGAAGGGGCCCCGGGCCCATTCCCGGCTGCTGGACGGCATGGTGCTGGGCGGCTTCTCCCGGGCAGTGAAGGACGCGCCGTCCCCGCTGGCCTGGCTGTCCTTCCGGGAGGAAAACTGGCAGGCCTATGCCGCGGACCCGCTCTGCGGCGCTCCCTTCACCATCGGCAGCTATCAGACCCTTTTCTGCCTCCTTCGGGATATCGCCCGGCCTCAGCTGGTGCAGCATCCGGCCCCGCATCTGCCCATGCTGCTGATTTCCGGCGCGGAGGATCCCTGCACCGGCGGAGAGGCGGGCAGGGCCGAATCCCTGCGGGTGCTGAAGGAATCGGGGTTTGACCGTCTGCGGGTGGAAACCCTTCCCCGCATGCGCCATGAAATCCTCAATGAAGCGGATCGGGAGCGGGTCTACCGCAGCATGCTTTCCTTCCTGGAAAGCCTCTGAGCCGTCATCGAACCTGTCCTCAGGCCCCGGAGCGCCGTCTCACAGGGGCCTGTTTCGCATCCAGTCCAGCACCTGCTCCCGGCTCTCCAGGGCCGTGCCAGCGCCGACCGCGGTCGTGCAGATGGCGCCGCAGGCATTGCCAAAGCGCAGCGCCTCCTCCGGCGTGCTTCCCCGGATGATTTCCGAGGTGAATCCCGCCACAAAGTGATCCCCCGCGCCCGTGGCATCCACCGCGTGAATCCGGTAAGCCGGCAGGCGCAGCATCCCCTCCCGGTTCTTCAGCAGGCACCCTCTGGGCCCCAGCTTGAGAATCACGTTTCTGACGCCCTGCTCCAGCAGCGCGTCCGCCATCGCCTCCGGCTCCTCCAGGCCCGTCAGAAATCTGGCCTCGTCCTCGTTGGGCGTGAGATAATCGATCCAGGGGAGCGCGCCGCGCACATCCGCCAGGCTCAGCTTTCTGAAGTTGGGCAGCTTGGTATCCGCCATCACCAGCTGCCCCGCGTCCTTCGCGCCGCGCACCACCGCCAGAATCAGGTCCGGATCGTCGAAGGGCGCCCGGAACAGGGAGCCCAGAATCAGCGCTTTCGCCCCGCGGATGCGGGACAGATACTGCTCCGGATGAAAATTGTACCGGTGGGCTTCATTGGTAATGGACCTTCTCGAGCCGTCCTCCCGCACAAACAGGGTTGTCACGGGCGTCTCGGGGCTTCGGACAATCAGATCCGTGCAGACCTCCGCCCTGCGCAGGGCGGCTCTGACCATGTCCCCCGCGCCATCCTCTCCCAGCGCGCAGAGAATGGCCGTTCTGCATCCCAGCTTCGCCGCGGCGATCGCCTCGTTCACGGCCTCGCCGCCCGCGTTCAGGGTGCCTGATGCGGCCCGGAATCCGGACGCGGAAACCGGTTCCGGATCAAAGCCCCTGATGATCGAGTCCACCAGCGCCATTCCCGCGCAGACGATATCCCAGTTCATCCCGATCCTCCCGTCTCATCCATTTCTTCCTGACCGCTGCCGGCTCACCGGCAGCGGATATCCGTGCGCCTCGCCGGCAGGGGCGCCTCGTCCCCCAGATAGAAGGAGGCGAAGCCCACCTGATTGTAGCAGATATTCTGGTTCGCCACCGCGTTGCGGTACCAGGGATCGTGCATCAGGCAGCGAATGCCGTACGCGGTGAGCGCCAGCGTCCGCACGATGACGATCCGGTTCTGCGCGTCGGTCAGAATCAGCTCCTCCCGCCAGTCTCCGAACAGGTCCGCCTTGAGCGTCGGCGTCCTCTTGCTGCCCGTGGAAATCAGCCCGGTGGTCAGATAGGGCTCAAAGCGCAGCGACTCCTGATCCGGCCTGTGAATCTCGCTTCCGTTGCATGCGTAGTGCGTCAGTCCCGGGCCGAACCAGAGGGCGTTTTCACCCTGAGGGAGGCCCCGGGGGCAGTCCGTCTCCGTCAGCACGCGCCCGTCCACCAGGCTCCGCACCCGGCATCCGCGTTCCGATCCGCCCGCCATGGCTCCCGGCCAGCGGTTGGAGAAATTTCCCGCCACGGAGCCTTCGTCGTCGTCCCCGGAAAACTCTCCGAAAACCAGGGAGCTTTCCTTCACCAGCTCGCCCGCCTTCCACCGGAGTCCCCGGTTGGGATCATGGGCCTCCGGTCCGGGCAGCCATCCGTACTGGCGCCCGGTATGCCGGTCGTCGAGGGTGTATTCCTCCGTTCCCGAGTACAGGCGGATCTCTCCCTCCGCGTTCACCGGCAGCAGCGCGCTCCGGTCCCCGTGCTGCAGGCCCGCCCAGGCATTGCCCGCCGTCCGGCGGATTTCCTCCGTCGCCATGTTTTCCCCGAAGGCGGGCTGCCGTCCCGTGCCCTCCAGCATGGGCAGAATATCCCCGCACAGCACCCGGGGCAGCAGGTGCTTTCCGTCCCCGGACAGCTGGAGATTCATGCCCTTAAGCACAACCTCATCCCGGCCGTCCCGGTCGATGTCCGCCATATCCGTAAAATGGTTCCCGCGCGCCCGGTAGAGATCCGGGCCGGGACCCAGCGTCCAGCACGCCGGATCCTCCGAGTCAAAGGTTGCCGGCGGCAGAAGCCTGCTCCCCTCCATGGTGTAGGCGGCAAAGGTGGTTCTCTGGTAATAGCCGCGCTGAATCACGGCATAGTTTCTTTCCCCGTCCAGGCAGGCGACGCCGCCCGCGTACCGGTTGGCCCGGTTCCCCTGCCCGTCTCCCCAGATCGGATATTTCCAGCGGTGGGAGAGGAAATAGCCATCCTTCTCCTGCATCACCTGCACCTTGTAGCTGTCCAGCGTATCCGCTCCGGGCAGCGGCCGGGTGATCGTGCAGAAATTGCCCCGCTGGGTCATGGGATCCAGCGCAAAATCGTCTCCGTCCGCGGAGACCGTGGTCCAGGGGAAGGCGTAATCCACCGTGTCCAGTATCACCCCCTGGCTGCCGTCATAGCCGATGGCCGTCACATACTCCCGGTGGCCCGGTCCCATGGGCCCGATGTGGTAGGATTTGATCCAGGCCTTCCTGTCGGGGTCGTTGGGCCCGTCGTTATCCTCGCTGCGCACGGGGGAGCGGTAGCAGATGTCGAACCCGTTGAAAAGCGACCACTTCCGCTTCAGTGCCTCCGCGTTCCCCTCCTCAAAGTCCCGGATGAACTGATCCGTGGTGCAGTCGAACCCTTCCTGCCCGCCCACGATGTGCCGGTCGTCCCGGGGATAGGTCACCCGGCCGCTCCGCTCATCCCAGAGGCCGACGCGGGTGCCCGGGGCCGTCTTCAGGATGATTTCCGCCCGGCCGTCCCCATTGAAATCCTGGACATG
>ODAJ014762940.1_pt1 | contig 21529 bp, 20 predicted proteins | sample 1539241 | NCBI WGS metagenome assembly ODAJ01 (sample SAMN02144231, study PRJEB22623) | gut metagenome | biome: sheep rumen | host: Ovis aries | place: New Zealand | reverse complement strand
GTTGCCAGCGCCGAAAGCAAGTTGAAAGACGCTACAAACAACCTGCAGTCGGCTGAAGAAGAGGCAGCACGCCTGAAAGCCGAGGCCGACGGCTACGCACAACAGATTCAGGAAGCTAACGCCAACGCCCAGACCGCTGTAGCCAACGGCAAGAGCGACAGCTACGAAAAACAGACCAAGACTGTAGCCAAACTGCTGGAAAAACAGTCGAAAGCTAACGAGAAGGCCACTAAGGCACAAGAGAAGATAGCAAAGGCCAAAGCACAAGTCTCTAAAGCGCAAGAAGGCGTCAACAAGGCGAAAGAAGCCATCGGTAAAGCCCAGAAATCTGTAGAGAAAGAGAAAGGCAACCTGCAGAAAGTGCAGAGCAACTTGGAAAAAGCCAAACAGAAGGCTGAATCGCTGAAGAAACAGCTGGAGTAAACTCCACTCTCTTTTGCACAATAATACAAAGGCACAGGATTACGGTTCTGTGCCTTTGTTCATATAAAACGTTTAAACGACCTAGATTTCCCACTTGAGTATTCAGCTAAATCCAAGAGAACAAATATGTTAAATCGGCCAAGGTCTTTTTCTTATTGATGGTCTGTTGTATTAGTTTGTCCTCATCATAAACCAACAGATTTGAGATATTGACAGGCTATCGCTTTTTTTATCCCCCCACAACGTTCTTCGAAGAAAAAACTCAATATACAGACTGCTTTTATCTGAGAAAAAAATTGATGTCAAAACCAACTTGTATATTTTGTTCATACTGGATTTTATTGATGCACCTTATTATACATCAAGTTTAAATTACCTGAAAAATATAAAGTCATAAATGACATCGAAAACGGATACTGTCCACGTTGCGAAGGAAGACTCGTACTGCAAAAAGGGAAATATGGAAGGTTCTATGCTTGTAAAAATTATCCATATTGAAAGTTAACACATCCTTTATGACAAGGATTCATCGAAACCATATAAAAAGAAAAAAAGACTATAATCATGAAAAAAATACAAATACAAAAAAACGAATTTCGACGAAAATCATCTATTTTTGTTTAAAAAGCAAATAGAAAAATCCACAAATCACTAAAACTAAAGAAAAGGATCTATAAAATAATTATGCATTGTATCTTTTGTCACAAAGATTCTTCTAATTCAAAAAGTATTGAACATATTATTCCCGAATCGTTAGGGAACAAACATTATTTTTTGCCACAAGGATACGTTTGTGACAAATGCAACAATTACTTCGCCACAAAAATTGAAAAAGAATTGCTGGCGCAACCCTATTTTGTTTCTTTGCGATCCAGGTGCGAAATTCACACAAAAAAAGGAAAAGATGTAAAGCTAAAAGCTATTTTTTCTGATTTATCAAGGGATGCTGAAGTTGTGAAAAAAAACACAGAGAACGGATTAATAATACATATAGATGAAAAAGAGGTTGAACTATACGAGGACATAAACGTAAAAGGAATAAAACAAATCTGTATTCCGTATATTTATGAGCCTGAATATCCCAATACAATAATGTCTCGTTTTCTAGCAAAATGCGCATATGAATATTTCCTTTATCAATTTCCGAAAGAAAAATATAACGAATGTGCACAAGAATTATTAAATAAAGAGAACGATTTATTGAAGCAACTAAGGGAGTATGCAAGATATGGCAAAGGCGAATTTTGGCCTTACCATCAACAAAGGATATACTCGGAAGGCTCTTTAGTATACAATACAAAAAAGAATATAATCGAAGAACGACTGTTTGAAATGATGCTTTTTATTAAAAGCCACAAGGAATGCGCAAACGATACAATAGAAGCAGAAATATACTATATTGTTGCCATTTCAGGCATTGAATATGCAATATGTATGTCGGGCCCCCAAATAACTGAATATAAAGAATGGAGGAATATAAACGCTCATTCTCCTTTAGAAAATAATATACGGATAAAGCTACCCTTCGATTTGTCTGACCTTAATCCTTTATTAATAAAAAAACATTAGTATTACTCATGAACATACTTTTAGACACAAACATTATCATCCCATTAGAGGATACCAGCAGAATACTGGATTCTTCTTTTGCAGAACTGAGGAGATTGACTGCAAAACTGCGACATTGTCTGTATGTTCATCCGATGCAAATTGCCGATATTAATCGGGATAAGAATCAGGAAAGGAAAACTATCGTTTTATCCCGTCTAAATCAATATTCGAGAATTGACAACCCTCCTATTCTTTCTGATAAAGAACGCATTGGATTAGGATTAGCTCAATCTAACGAAAACGATATGGTTGACAACAATTTACTTTTTGCATTATATCGTGGAGCCATCCATGTGCTTGTGACAAATGATGAAGGAATACACAAGAAAGCTTCCCGGGTCGGAATTCAAGATAAAGTGTATCGGCTAGAACAGTTTCTTGTTTTTTTGCAGCGATATTCTAATCAAATCGTAACCTATACTTATACAGGAGTTAAGGAACGCTACATGTACGAAATCAATAAAAATCAAGCCTTTTTCGATTCATTACGCATAGCTTATGACGGATTTGACGACTGGTATCAAAAAAGTGCCGAGAATCAGCGTAAATGTTGGTGTATTGAAGATGACAAGAAGACTGTGGTAGCTATTTGCATTTATAAACACGAAGAAAATGCCACACTTGTTGATGATGGAGATGTAGTCAAGGGAAAAATTCTAAAATTATGCACTTTCAAAGTTGATCCTTCAGCTCGCGGGAAAAAACTGGGTGAACGTCTTTTGTATATCGCTTTCGATTATTGTGTTAAAAATGATATTGATTGGGTTTATTTGCACACTTATGGAAATGAGCAACAAACATTAGTAGGTTTATGTGAAGAATATGGTTTTTATCATCTCGGAAAATACAGAAATGAAGATGTGTATATAAAATCCATGAAATTGAGACAAGACAATCTCGGCAGTTTAGAATCTTTAATAAAGTATTATCCATTTTTCCAAGACAATGATACTGTACAAAAATTCATTGTTCCAATTCGACCAAAGTATCACGAAGACTTATTTCCTGATTTTAGCGATTTAAAAGGTTCTTTATTTGAAAGCGATCAAAACATGTATTCTTGTCAAGGTAATACGATCAAGAAAGCATATCTATGTCATGCAAACACAAAACAGGTAAAAAAAGGAGACATACTCTTGTTCTATCGTAGCAAAGACAGAAAATCGATTCAATGTATAGGAATTGTCGAAGACACATTCATTTCTGACAAAATCGAAATAGTATTCCCTCAAATTGCTAAACGGACAGTCTATTCATACTCTGATTTAACAAAAATTCTAGAGAAAAAGACCTTAGTTTTTTTATTCAGATTTATTGCATTAAAAAAAGAAATCACTTCCAAGGAATTACATTCAGCTAGAATCCAAGGGAACATACAAAGTATTAGAAAAATTAGTGACGAACAATATATCAAACTGATATATGGAAAATAAAAATATCATTCTATCCATACATCCATGCCATATAGAAAAAATATTTTCAGGAGAGAAAACATATGAGTATAGAAAAAAAATTCCTTCTAATCTCAATAAAATTATCGTATATGCAACTATGCCTATAAAAAAAATCGTAGCGATAATTGAAGTAGAACAAGTCATTTCCGACACCCCCAATATCATCTGGCAAAAGACGAAAAAACAATCAGGCATTTCAAAAGATTTCTTTTCGTCATATTTTAAGTATAAAAAAATTGCACATGCGATTAAAATTAGAAATATTTATAAACTAAACGTTCCACAACCACTAAGTGTACTGAACATTAAAAATAGTCCACAATCATATATGTATATTGGTGATTCCATTGAGAAACTATATGGCAAATAGTACATTTGTCAAAGGCAATGGGGCTGAACCCCGTTTCCTGACTTTCAGTTGTAATGTTACCGCTTTATTGCTAAATTTGTAGACAACTAAATTATTCGGCCTATGTGTATACCCGGGACAGCACTTTCGCGCTACATTAACTTCTATACCGACTTCGCCTTTAAGAAGATATTCGGCACAGAAGCGAACAAGGATCTGCTCATCAGTTTCCTAAACGGACTTTTTAATCTGGAAGGTGACGCAGCCATTTCGGATGTAACCTATCTGACCACCGAGCAACTGGGCGACAACATACAGGAACGGCGCGCTATTTACGACGTATACTGCAAAACCAACAGAGGCGAGCGTTTTATAGTGGAGATGCAGAAGGCACAGCAAGACAATTTCCGCGACAGAACTATCTACTACTCTTCGTTCGCCATTCGCGAACAGGCGGTGAAAGGGAATCGGGAACGTCCGTGGGACTATAGGCTGTCTCCTGTGTATGTGGTAGGCATATTGAACTTCGAGATGGGAAAATCTGACGATGGCGAATACTTGACCCGCGTCAAATTGAAAGACCACAAGAATAGGGATTTCTCCGACAACCTGAATTTCGTATTCCTCGAAATGCCAAAATTCACAAAAAAGGAAAGCGAGCTATCCACTTTCCTAGACAAGTGGCTGTATGTGATAAAGAATCTGTACAAACTGCGCGAGCAACCGCAAGCACTGACAGAAGGAATTTTCCGCAAACTTTTCGAGGTGGCAGAAATCGCCTCATATAACCCCGACGAGCGTTCAGTTTACGAGGAAAGCCTTAAGAACCTGTGGGACTTAAACAACTGCCTCGATACGGCCAAACGCAGTGGACATGATGCTGGCTTTGCGGAAGGTGAGGCTATCGGTTTGGAGAAAGGTAGAGAGGAAGGAAAAACAGAAGCGAAAATAGAAAACGCCCGCAAAATGAAATCCAAGGGATTTTCCACCAAAGATATTGCCGATATTACAGGACTTTCCTTCTCTGAAATAGAAGAGCTATAACGAAATACAATTCCCCAAACAACGGTATTTCCCCAAAACAGGCTCGATGAAATGGCAGGTTCATTCCACCGAGCGCAGTCTCTATGCGACGGACGTAACTTCCAAAATCAATAAAACACTACTCTACCAGTCTGAACGAGGCTTGCACCGGATTGTGGTCGGTATTGGCGAATTGAAGGTCGGTGCACTTTACAGATTCCGATTTCACGTTCGGCGAAGTGATAAAGAAGTCGATAAGTGTGGTTTTAGTCGTTTCTTTGTTATACGGCTCTATCACACGTCGGTTGGTTGGCAGACTAGCATCGTATACAAATTGCCAACTGGCAGGAAACAGGGTGTCGGGTATGGTGTGGAAGTCTTCGTAGTCGAACAATTTGTCTTCGGGATTCGGTTTGTACGAGGCCGGACACTGGTTAAAGTCGCCACCCGCTATAACGTAATTTCCTTTTTCATATTCGCCAACCAGAAAATTTCTGAAATAAACCAACTCTGCCTTTCTTAACTCGCCGCCATCGTCGAAGGCCGAGTTATGAGTGACGACCATCACCAACTCACGCCCGTTCGATGTTGGATAACGCGACACCAAGAAACAACGGTCGAGCATAAACACTTTCAACGGCCATTCAAAATTCACAGGGAAGGCATAACGGCTGACAAGCGATGCCTGCGCTTTTGTATACAGCACTATTCCACTCTCAACACCACCCATTGGCTCAAACAAAGGAATAGGAACCCACGCCACCGAGTAGTTTTTCCCAAAATAAGACTGGAAGCCCAGACGGTTCTTTAAGGTATCGACTTGGTTCATGCCATAACTGCGCTTGGCTACCGAATCAATTTCCTGAATAAAGATAAAGTCGGCCTCGTTGGACTTCGACTTCAAAAATTCGGATATCGCACGCAGGTTGAGGTAGGACTGGTGTTCAGACGGACGGACTTGCGAACCACCATCGTAAAAGAAGTCCATACCTGAGTCCAAACCCGCATAACCGATGTTCCAAGTAAGACATCTGATTGGATTCTTGACATCGATAACCGTGGGCTGTTCAGACGAACAAATATCAACCTTCTTCGAAGGGCTGTAATCGTTAAGCGTCATAAACACTAGGAAACCGACAAAAATGCCTCCGCAAAGGAATAGGATATAGAATAAATACTTCAGTTTTTTCATCAGCGAGTTTATTTAATACAACAAAACGTCAAGACAGGGTACTACAACGGACGGAGGAATCGAAATCCTGCTGTAACTGGGTTATAGCAAAAACGGCTGTTTTATAAATGTTGTGTTGTTCTTTTACATCGTAACAAGGCGTATAAGATGCCTTTTCACATTCGTTAATCACAGTAAGAACGAGGGTTACCGACGCTTCAGACGCACCGTTTTCCCGAAGGATATCAGCTAAAACGGTCTTACTCTGTGTTGCCACCGGATAGTTTAACTTGTTGCCGATGTAGGCAATAAGGATCTTCACATATCGGTTAAACAGTTCGTCGCCCTGCAGGTTTTCTCTCGCCTCGTTCAAAGAATCGTACGCCTCCAATTCGAAATTGACGGCCAACCTGCGTTTGCGCCTTTTCCAAACCACGGCCAACAGCATACCCAGCACAACCACAGCAGCCACTACCACAGCAATCCAACACCAATAAGGAGAAGCAGAGACCTTCTGCAACGGTTTCGGCATTTTTTTGAATGGTTTGGCGGACTGTGCGGGTAACACCGACACTTTAACCGCAGAGGTTTTCAGTTCCTTGAACCGGCGCGAACGACTGTCGAAATAAGAGAAACTTAGCGGCGGTACCGAAAAAGAACCGACTTTGTGCGGTATAAACAAAAAGTCGAACACCCGTTCCCCATTACACTCCCGACAAGAGTAACGGACATTGTTGGAAGGTTTTGCCGGATAGCACTCTACCCAATCGGGAAACACAGGTGTTGGTACATTAACGTATTTGAAGTTGCCGCAACCTTTCACTTTTATGCGCAGGGTTGCCGTTTCGCCCACACGGACCGAGTCTGCCTTCAGCAGTTCAGTTTCCACCTTGAAGCCGCCTATTCCACCGGTAAACGATGCAACAGGCTTCTCGAGTTTGTGCACCGACAACGCCACCGGTTTCGACCGCAGGCTGAGCGGAACTCCATATTCCTTACCGTCGGCTCCATAAAGCTGTATATTGATTCGGCCCTCTCCGACAGACACCTTGCCGTCTTTCGAGGGATACATATAAAAACACAACAGCGTCCTCGACCTATAGGGCATACCATTCACCACCGCACTGCCAAACGCAGTTGAGTCGTTTTCTTTCGCAATGATGTTCCATTCCTTTATGAAATCGGGCAAATCGGGAAGTCGGTAGTCGGTTATCTGGTAGTCGACATTCAGTTTAGGCGAATTCGGGTAATACAGCACCCATTTGACTTGAACGAGTTCGTTTTCGAGTAAGTCGGTCCTATCAACATCGGTACGCAGGAAGAGACCTTTGGCAAAATCGTCTACCGAGGTAACTCTTTTAGACGGAGCCCCCCTTCCTTCAAGCGATTCCACCGTGCTGCCCTCCCCACCGCAGTAAGGGGCAATAGGGAAGTTTTGCGCCCGGGCAGCAAGACACGCCACAGCTAGCGAAAACAGAACAGAAGCCGCCCTTACCGCCATAACTATAAATTCCAATGAGGTTGTTCAACCGGTTTCTCCTCTACCTGCTGAGGCTTCTCGGAGGCAGGTTTGACAGATGTAACAATGCCAGGAATAACCATATGCTTGGAAACACGGTGGTAACCACCCCAAAAATCGTTACGGTTCGGCACATTCACAATAACGTCCAACTCGCCGCTTGCAAACGACAGTTTTCCAGCCTTTGCCGGAACAACATCCATCTTACGCACCACCACCGTATTGTAGGTGATACCGTTGACCTGGGCACGTCCGTAACGCGAACTACGGGCAATGCCGGCATCGGTAATCTCGCAGTTTTTGGCAGAAGGCCATTCCGCATTATCCCATCCGGCCACATTTACACGGTAGTATAGTTTAACGAGCAGGTTGTTGTGGTTTTCGGCATAGACCTTGTCGTTCTCCCATTCGGTACGGATGAACATATCTTCGGCCGTAATTTCGTCGGCCTCGGCTTGCTCTTGCAGCCGTTTCTGTTCCTCAGCCTTTTTCTTGGCTTCGGCCTGTTTCTTTTGTTGTTCGGTTTGGCTCTGTACGGTAATAGTAACCGTATTTGTAGTATACTTGGTGCCATTGCTCCAGATAGAGGCAGCCGGTATGGTCACCGTGCCTTTCTTTTCGGCAACAGCAATATAGACTAGCGAAACAGAGGTGGAAGAAACAATGCGACCGCCTACCACCTGGGTGCTGGTACTAGAGCTTTTAGAAGGGCCAGAAAGAAGTTTCAGCGACTTGATTTTCGGAAGACGGAAAGAATCGGCCTGGGCATTATGTATGGTAAATATCAATTGGAAGCGCTGCCCCTCAGTGACAACAGAAGGAGCTGACGCTGTCACATTGACAGCCCCGCCCGCCCAAGCGCCAATAGTCACTAGTGATAAAGCACTAAAAAACAGTAAAGTCAACAAACGTTTCATACGACCACTCAAAAAATGAAATAAACTACACTAGTAAAAACGGCAAAACCCGTGCCATAGTATAAGCTACTCACCAATTCTTAACCATTGACTTGGCGCCAGAGTTCGGTTTTCTATTCTCCTCGTCCTCGTCGAGCGTTTCCAGTATCTTGCGGTTGTTGTCCTGCGAGTCGTCTTCCATTTTCTTGTCGCCGGTGTTTGGCGGAGGATTCTGATTCTTGTTGCGTTTGTCCATCCTCATGGCATAAGCCAACAGTTTCCGGGTCTCGTTAGAGTTCGGATTGGCCAGCATACTCTTCTTCAGAAAGTCGACCGCCTCCTTGTACTTCTTTTCTTGCAGGTAGGTGGTACCCATGTTGTGCAGGGCCTCAGCCTTCAAACGCACTGAAGGCGCATAAGCAACCGCTTTCTGGTAATAGTTGCGGGCCGTTTGCCACTCGCCCTTACGGTACAGGGCGTTACCAAGGTTGAAGTTGGCATAGTAGGAAGACTCCTTTTTCGACAACGCCGAACGATACTTTTTTTCAGCCACAGCATAGTTTTTGCTTCTGTAGGCAGTATTGCCGACACGAATATCGTGATTCTCGATTTGTGCGCTGGCCACCAGCGGCAACACCGTAGCGCACGCGAGAACAATTAGTCTATATAAAGATGATAACCTCATAAGCATTTATTCAGCAGACTTCTTTTTAAATATACGGTCTTTAAGTCCCTTAACACGCTCCCACAACCGGTTTTTGCGTTCCATAAGCACAGCGTCTATCAATAGGCAGAAAAAGGCCACACAGGCAAAAATACCGAACTTGTCGGTATAGGTAACGGCCGACGAAGAAACCTTCGACGCCTTTGCCGCCTCTGTCTTTAACTGCGATAAGACTTTATCGACAACCGCAGCCGGACTCTTGCCAGTCACATAGAAGCCTTTGCCCGCTTTGGCAACATTCTTTGCCAATTCTTCGTCGAACTTCGACACCACAGTGTCGCCCTCCGCACTGCGCAACAGAGTGTCGCCAATAGAAATAGTCGACCCTTCGCGGGAGCCCAGTCCCACTACATTCACGTACACATGTCCATCGCGGTTTACGGCACCAGCCGTTGCAATAGCGTCGTCTTCGTGGTTCTCGGCATCGGTCAACAGCAGAATACAGCGGGCTATACCCTCGTCTTTCGAGAAACTGCGCTGCGCCTGACGCAATGCCGCCCCTATAGCCGTACCCTGTACAGAAACATCTTCTGTCGACAGCGAGTTGACAAACATCTTGGCCGAACCCAAGTCGGACGTAATAGGCATACGGGTAACCGAGGTACCGGCAAACACGACCAAACCCATTTTGGTATTCTCTGAATTGTCGAGAAACGCATTCAAGATCATTTTCGCCTTTTCCAACCTCGATGGGGTTTCATCGGTACACAACATCGAGTTCGAGACATCGACCACAGCCACCATCTCGGCATTCATTCTCGTACCAGCGGCATTAGAATTGCCCGCAAGCTGAATTCTTGCGGTCACCAAGATAAGCGAAACCAAGGCCAGCCAAGAAAGGCCGAACTTTATACGCTGACGGAATAGGGAGCGGGTGGGCATCATACCCGACAACAGCTTCATATTGCCAAACGCCTTCATCTGCCTGTTTCGTCGGAACTCGTTATAGACATACCATACCAACAAGCCGACCGCAACAATCAACAATAAAAGGACTATAGGATATGCGAATTTAAACATTACGGATTACGTCTTAATACGGTTGTTGAAAGAATAAGTGATAACAACATAGCCGCTAAAGCGACACACGCAAACGGCATAAACAACTCTTTGCGGTGCGAGAAGTTAGAAATAGACACCTTGCTTTTTTCCAACTTGTCGATAGCAGCATAAATAGAATTCAGTTCGTCGGTATTCTGGGCCCTGTAATACTTGCCGTTGGTTGCCGACGATATATCTTGCAACGTCTGCTCGTCAATTACAACCGGCTCCATCTTCACTTCCCACTTGTTGGTTGTTTTGTTGAACGACGGCATAGGCGCCATACCGTTAGTACCAACGCCGATAGTGTAGACACGCACCCCGAACGACTTTGCCAGTTCGGCACCCTTCTGAGGCGATATTTTACCACCGTTGTCCTCACCGTCGGTTAGCAGAATCACCACTTTCGATTTTGCCTGGCTGTTCTTCAAACGGCTTACCGAAGTAGCCAACCCGACACCGATAGCCGTACCGTCGGCACGCACCATTCCGGTATCGATAGACGCAATCAGGCTAGAAAGCGCATTCTTATCAGTAGTGAGCGGACAGACGGAAGAAGCCGCGCCAGAAAACACCACCAGACCAATGTTGTCGTTGGTCCGCTGCTGCACAAAGTTACCGGCAACCTCTTTGGCCGCTTTCAAACGGTTGGGTTTCAAGTCTTGCGCCATCATACTGGCAGAAATGTCAAGGGCCAGCACACAGTCAATGCCCTCGGCATTCTTACTATCCCACTCGTTAGCCGCCTGCGGACGGGCCATGATGACGATGACCATCGCCAACGCTATCATCTTCAGGGCAAACGGAAAATGAAGAAGGTAGTATTTATAGGTTCTTTTGGCTCCTATGAAAGGCTCAACGGAAGAAATCTGCATTTTAGCCGTAACAGACTTCCGCTTCCACACATACCACACAATTATGGGGATGAGCAGAAGGAGCAACAACAAGAGATATGGTTTTGCAAAAATCATAATCACACATTTTTAACATTGGCATCGGCCTTAGCCGCATCAGCAGCAGCGCCCTTGGCGTTACCGCCTTCCTTTGGCTTCTCAACCAGCATCGTTTTCAAGACAATCTGTTCGGCAAGTTCCGCACAGTGCACGCACTCGCCGTCGGTAGGCTTGTGCTTGGCAAACTTGGTCATATCGCCTGTGAAACAGATTTCACGCACCTCTTCGCGCAACTTGATTGGCATATTGGTCTTCTTCAAAGCATCAATCAACTCAGAAGATGTCATTTCCAACGCCATAATCGAATACCTGCGGTAGAAATACTGCCGCAACACATCGGTAAGCAGGGTGAAATACGTTTTTTCGTTTCCTGCAGTCTGCCAGCATTTTTCAGCCGCCAGATTCCTAATGAGTTCCAAAGCCGTCTTCTCGGGCTGTGCAGAGTCGGCAACAGCACTGTTCTTCACATACGGTTCGGGATCCTCTCTGTGCTTGCGCCAATAGTAATAGGTCCAGATACCCATCAGAACCATCAAAACCACAGAGACAATCAAAACCACCCAAAGGGTTGTTGAATAAGGAGGAGTATTTATTTCCTTGATGTCGGCAGGCAGTTTGCCTTCTACAAAGACATCGGGGACATCGCTCACTTTCAATTTCAGCTCACTGGTCTTATACTCCTTATTCTGCTCACGGCAGACAAAAGGAGGAATAACATAGTCGCCCGGCTCGAACACCGTAATAACGATATTATCGTTTATAGAGATGGTGGAACCGTCGGCAATTGTGTCGCCCGACACAGAAACAATGTAAACCCCAGGAGCGAGAATATCGCTCAACACAGGCAACTGCACCGCCAAATGTTGTGGTTGCGACACATGGAAATGCACCACCGTCTGTTGCCCCATCATGATAGACGGAGAGTCGATAGAGGCGGATATTTTGACCTGCGCCTTGGCGGCAACGCCAAAGAGTAGAAAAAAGAGTAAGCAGAAATGTTTTGCAATACGTAGCATACCCAAAGTGTAATTAGTGGCGGAGCGCCCTTTCGTGGAACATTTTGACCAGCGCTTTTACAAAGTCGCCGTCGGTAGCGACAACGGTAGAGTCGACACCCGCCTTATGAAAGGCTTGGACAATTTCGAGCGACTTTTGCTGCCAATAGGCCTTGTAAGCGTCGCGAACCGACTTGCTCGAAGTATCGACCCAGCATTCCTCACCCGTCTCAGCATCGCGCATACAGATAAGGCCCACATCGGGGATGGTCTCCTCGCGCGGATCGTAGACACGGATAGTAGCACAATCGTGCTTGCGGTTAGCAATTATCAAATCGTCCGCAAACCTAGGTCCAAGAAAGTCAGATATAATGAATGCCGAGCAATGGCGCTTTATGGCGTTCGTGAAATAACGGAGGGCGTTACCGATATTGGTAGCATGGCTTTCGGGTTCGAAAGTCAGCAGTTCGCGGATAAGGTAAAGAATGTGCTTCCGTCCCTTCTGCGGAGAGATAAACTTCTCGACCTTGTCCGAGAAGAAAATCATACCAATTTTATCGTTGTTCTGAATTGCCGAGAAAGCAATAGTAGCCGCAATCTCGGTCATAAACTCGCGCTTGGTTTCATTACAAGAGCCAAAATCACCACTTGCCGAAACGTCGACCATAATCATAACGGTCATTTCGCGCTCTTCCTCGAACACCTTCACATAAGGGCGGTTGAAACGTGCCGTAACATTCCAGTCAATGTTACGGATATCGTCGCCCGGCTGGTAATCGCGGACCTCGGCAAAAGTCATACCCCTACCCTTGAAAGCCGTGCGGTACTCGCCGGCAAATATTTCGGTAGAGAGGCCGCGCGCCTTGATCTCAATTTTCCGAACCTGTTTTAAGAGTTCACTAGTAGTTTTCACTAAAAGTACAAATTATGGAACTTGAACTGCATTCAAAATTTCAGAAACCACTTCTTCCGAAGTCAGGTTGTTGGCCTCTGCCTCGTAGGTGAGGGCAACACGGTGGCGGAGCACATCCATAGCCACAGCGCGCACATCGTCAGGAAGGACGAATCCGCGACGGTTGATGAAGGCATGCGCACGGGCAGCCAACGCAAGGTTGATAGAGGCACGCGGAGAGCCACCGCAAGAGATCATCTCTTTCAGGTGCTCCAAACCATATTCCTCAGGGAAACGGGTTGCGAATACGATATCGACAATATATTTTTCTATCTTCTCAGACATATACACGTCTTCCACAACCTTTCTCGCATTAATAATGGCTTCAGGCTTCAGCACAGCGTTGACGGTTGGCTTAACCTTGTTGAGGTTATTACGGATGACGAGCTCTTCCTCTTCCTTCTGCGGATAAGTGATAACCACCTTCAACATAAAGCGGTCGACCTGGGCTTCAGGCAACGGATAGGTACCTTCCTGCTCTACCGGGTTCTGAGTCGCCATAACCAAGAAAGGGGTTGGCAGCTTGAACGTCTGCTCACCAATAGTTACCTGACGTTCCTGCATGGCTTCGAGCAACGCACTCTGCACCTTGGCCGGTGCACGGTTAATCTCGTCGGCCAATACTAGGTTCGCAAAAATAGGACCCTGCTTGATGGAGAACTCTTCCGTCTTCTGGCTGTAAATCATGGTACCGATAACGTCGGCAGGCAATAAGTCTGGTGTAAACTGTATTCTACTGTAATCGGCATCAATCAGCTGGCCAAGGGTTTTAATCGCCAAAGTTTTAGCAAGACCCGGCACACCTTCCAACAGCACGTGGCCATCGGCCAACAAACCGATAAGCAAAGACTCGACCAGGTGTTTTTGACCAACAATGACTTGTTCCATACCTTTAACAAGCACATCGACAAACGCACTCTCCTTCTGAACACGCGCATTCAGTTCTGACAACTGCGCCGGTTCAAGACCACTATTCTTTTCTTTAACGTCAACTTCCATTTTATGTATGTTTTATCTGTATATCTATATTATTTGGCGAACTTCTGGCGGATCTCTTTCGCCAAGTTCACCTGTTCCTCGTTCGGACCGTTCACCAACGACTCGTCGAGATTAGGGACACGTATTTTAGTACCTACAGGCACATTGTTCGGATTCTTAATACGGTCGGTATTGTATAAGTAGAGATAAATCCAATACGATTTATCGCCATAGTTTTGCAATGCAACCATTGTCAAGAACAATCCGGGTTTGATGGTAGTTTCGCCAATAAGTCCGGAAGTGGCCAGGCTCACATCCTTATGCTGACGCTTCATATAGGCCACGAACTCACCATTCCAAAGCGGATCAACCGTATTTGACGCCTGTGGAGCAACCACTGTTTCTGATGCAGCAGACTGGCTGTCGTCGACATAAGGTGCCTCCTCTGTTCCATCGGACGCATCCGGACTATCCACAGAATCGGCTTCTGGAACATATACGCTTAATTCCTGCGCGAGCGAGGTAGTATCGGAAGGCATAACCGGCGGATTATCTGACGACGCCTTTAATCCCTTGAAAAAGTCCGGATCCAGATGATTCAAGCCAAAGAATGCGGCAATCAACAATACTACGAATGTTACGATAGCCACACCCAGCACTTTTCCATGCTGTACCTCTTCCTCAGGCTCATTGGCCAAATCGTTGGCCGTAGGGAATACGACCTGTTCAGTTGCGACAGGCTTGCCCTCGATAGGCGCTTTATCGTCCTTGACGGGTTCAGTTTCTGATTCAGTTCCAGAAACAGCAGCCGCCTCGGCCTCGTTCTGTCCGTCTACCCCAGCAGCCTCGTCAGATTCGTTACCACAGGCAGGCGCATCATCTGCAACAACGGCTTCGGCACGGTTCTCCCCATCCTCAAGTTCGGCGGCAACAGCAGATTCTTCCTTCACCTCAGCAACCGGTTCAGATTCAGCCTGAACCTCTGCGACCTGTTCAGGTTCATCGGCAGGAACAGCCGGTTCACGAACATCGGCCTCGATGGAAGCCGATACTTCGTCAACAACACTAACCGGAGGCTGGACATAGACAGGAGTCTCTACCTTTTTGTCAGCAAGCAAAGCGTTAGGGTCTTCAACATCTTCCCCCTCATACTCCACTTCCCAGTTATCGAACCAGTCGGAATGCGAAGACACCGATTTTGCGGTATTCGCCTCTTCTGAAATTTCTTCCTTTTCAGGTTCAACAGCCGCAGTTTCAGTTGGAGCGGCAGCATCGACAACCACAGACTCAACAGGTACTTCTACAGACGGAGCAACGTTCTTTTCCGGAACCTGTACACCATCGGCCGTAATATGTGTTTCTGTCTGCGAAAGCGATTCAGAAACAGCCTGCGCAATAGCCTCACAAACAGGAGGTACAGCCTCTGTCTGTTTAGCAGTTTCGGCCGTAATGTGCGTTTCCGTCAACGAAAGTGATTCAGAAACGGCCTGTGCGACAGCCTCGTCGACAGGAGGTACAGAAGTCGCAGACTCAGCCACAGCATCATCGTCCATAACGCCGGCATCAGAAACCGTGTCGTCAATCGCCTCGTCATCATCAGGATCAGGCGGGTCTAGCGGAGCGTTTGGATTGAGGACGTATGTCTTCAAGTGCGCATAAGGCTTGTTGATTTCATCTTTAAGCGTCTTGTCGGGCGTGAAAGACACCTTGGCATGGGCCGGGATAATCATCTCAGCACCATTTTGCACATTCACACTCTTGCGTTCTTCCACCACAATGAGTTTAAACGTACCCAGTCCCTTAACCTTGACGATTCCGTCTATTGCCAATGCGTTGGCAATAGCCTCGAAGAACGCTTTGACAAAGTCGTCGCAACGGTTTTTTGGAATGTCAGTCAGCTCGGCAACCGCATTCACCAAATCGGCAGTCAGTATCTTTTCATTCATGGGAATCAATCATTGGAAAATCTATCCTTCAAAACAGTACTAGGTTTAAATGCGACCGAAATTTTAGGCGGCACCAGCATACGTTCGCCACTTGCCGGGTTCACCGAAATACGCTCGTTCTTCTTTTTGGGTTCGAACTGTCCAAATCCTTGCACAGCGACCAAGTTGCCATCGAGCAAATGTTTCTTGATGGCATTAACGGTAGCATCGAAAAGCCTTTCCGCCTCTTCAGCAGAAAGGCTTTGCTGCCCCCTTATGGTAGTTATGAGGTCTTTAGTATTCACGATAGTATTTATTTTCTGCTAAATTTAGTGAAAATACGTTGAATAATAAAACTAAGGTCCAAAAAACACGATAAAATGGGAATAAAAAGCCTTCTGCGGGTGTCCGCAGAAGGCTCTTTTCGTTTGCATACGCCCCAAAAGGGGCAAATAGGCCTATTTTTTATATACGACAACAAACACGCAGGCAGCCGTCAGGGAAAAATCAGACTGGTCGGTGTCTGCGACGCAAGCCGTTCATCAGCATGTCGATAATCAGTTCACGTTTACGGAGGGTGATGCGGTCGAACTCGCCACGAATATAGGGCAATTCAAATCCTTTCAAGCAATAGTGCATACACAAAGCGGCAAACTCAGGATCGCGCCGTTCAAACATACCCTTCTCCATACCTTCAATCAGGATGTCCTTCAAAATGTTCTTTTCGTGAAAATCTAAGCGGCGGCGTACTTTCTCGACCAACTGTGTGTTGAGGAAGAACTCGGCCTTCAACTCACCATTTCGGATAACGACATCCTTCACAGCATCCATGCGCACATTGATATATTGAACCAGTTTTTCATCAGGATCGAGGTCCTTACGGCCAACAACAGACTTGAGGTTGTCGGAAATAAGATTCAACTCGGTCTTGATGACGGCCGAATAAATCTCCTCCTTGCTTTTGAAATAAGTGTATAGCGTACGCCTTCCCTTATTCGACAATTCGGCAATATCGTTCATCGTTGTTGCGCCAAAACCCTTTTCAGCAAAAAGTTGCCTTGCCACATCAACCAATAAAGCTTTTGTTCTTAACTGGGACTCAATCATATCAACGTTTTATAAAAAAATTCCAATCACCAAAAAAAGGCAATTGGAATTCTGAAGTGGTGCCCAAGACAGGACTCGAACCTGCAAGACCGCGAAGTCACTAGTACCTGAAACTAGCGCGTCTACCAATTTCGCCACTTGGGCTTTCGTATTTCGACGCAAAATTAAGCTTTTATTCTTAATAAAAAAACTTTTTCTCTAAAGAAGTGCTCTTTTTTTGCATTTTTTGCAAAAAGGCTTGTCAATCCTTGGTTCTAATGAGGTTTATCGTCTTCTTCTTATCGTGTCGCAGACCATCAAAACCCTCGGCCTTAATCACACAGAAATAGGCGCCCGTAGGGAGTTCGTGTCCGTTAAAAGTGCCATCCCAACCTTCATTGATGTCTGAGGTGTCGAACACCTTTCTACCCCACTGGTTATAAATGCGGCATTCGAACGACTTGATAGAGGAATAGCCAACCTTGAACTCTTTGTTATCTGTTCCGTTTGGTGTAAACACGTTAGGGACATACAGCCGCGAAGAATCGATCGAGAAGCATGCCATAGATGAAAAACTACAGCCCGATTTTGAGTTCGACACTTCCAACTTGATGCAGTGGGAACCCTTTGTATTCAAACCCGAATAGCCAATAATCTCTTCTTTCCAGTTATAATAAGGAATGGCGTTCTTAAATGAGCTGTCGCGGGCAATATACCAAGTAAACTCGTTCACCTTTGGACTGCAATTACTCTTGATGTCGATATCGAACGGAGAAGAAGTGCGGAAAGCGCCCCCCTCGTCAAAATACAGCACAACTCTTCCATTTTCGTCGGTCTTATATTCGCCATTCTGAATTTCGGCAATATGCTTCTGCGTGGTTGTCATTACCGGGAAGGCATTCACCGCATACGACACAAAAGTATCGGTAGTAAGAGAGGTACGGAAAAGCGAGTTAACCAATTCGAAAGGCGTATCGACAGTTGGGACCGTAGGGACGTACAACACCGAGTCGCCGCTTAGGAGTTCTGTTTTCGAGTCCACCAGTCTGCCATGGTCCATCTCGAAGACCGAATAAGAAACCTCTTCAGTTCTTTTCACCTTCGTTTGGTTGCCATACAGTGTACGGTAAGTCATAACCGGCTCCAATTTAATAGGAAGGTTATCGCAATAGAACATGGTAGTGTCGATAGTTGCAGCAGTAAGAGGCTGGAACTTGGTAAGCCAGATGTAAGAGAAAGTCTTGTTGCCTTCGCTGTCGGCATACTCCACGGCATAACCACAATCGGCCTTTGGCTTCGACAAGACAGTAGAGTCGGCCTTTGTTTCAATGCCCGAAGTTATTTCAGTAAGGTTTTCGACATTGTCGGTATACGAATACCACTTCACCTGGGAAAGAGATTCCTGCTTGTCGCAAGAAAAAACTAAAGTAGCCCCACTCTTCATTGAGTTGACGAGTAAAACGGAAAGCTGTCCGCCCGTACCTTTCAAATACGTATCGGAATAAGCGACACTTTCAGCAGAACTCAGATTAAATCCTGTGGCAAATGCGGAAGAGCATCCAGCCAACAAGTAAAAGAAGGGAACTAAAAACTTTTTCATCCTTAAATGATAACTAATTACTGCGAATTTACGAAAAAGAATGTTTATAGCCCCTAACAAACACAAAAAAAGGAACAAGTCGGCAAAATTTCGACTTGTTCCCTATTCGTTGATTTAATACAGAACGGATTAGAAGCTGTAAGAAATACCCACATTTATAGCGTCCATCCACTGCAGACGGGCACCACGGTCGTAGTGTATACTCTTATCAGACTCTACACGGACTGGTCCGTTGCCGATTTGGCTAAGATTAGCGTCATCGGAGCGGACAACTCTGCCGTTGTTCTTAACCGGTGTCTTATACGTGTGCGAAATGTTATCGTCGTACTTCATCTGCGTACGGATTGAAGCATTGATGTACTTGTTCACCTTCAGAGTCAGCAACAAGTCCCAGTTTACAATCACGTTACCGAAGTCTTCAGTATAAGGAGTAAAGAAGTCCAACTTGCTTGCCAAGTGTACGTTCTCCATAACATCGAAGTCGTTAATGACACGCAGGTAGGCACCAAATTCCTCTTTATGCCACTTGAAACTACCATCGGAATTCTGTTCCATACCATATTTTTCACGGAAGCGGTAATCCTCACAGAATGTGAAACGGCCCGCAACTGGCGAAATGTAAACCGAAACGTACTTGTTCGGAATATACTCCATACCAAGAGACCCGATGAGGTAGGCAGGAGAGAATATGCCAGAAGTCGGATTTTTCTGGGTTCCGAGCGAATCGTCGAATGTGTATTCATAACCAGAAGCCAACTGACTCTTGAAGTCCAACAGGGCTGAATAATACCACGATTTGAACATCGAACGGTATCCGTAGTTAGATGTAAAAGTCAGTTTGTCGAGGTTTTTCCTCCATTTATAGCGGTCGTACGAATCAGAGAACATAAGTCCATACTCACCGTACAATTCGTTATTCCACATTTTCTTACCACTCTTGTAGTTGGCCTGCAAATCGGCAAAAGCGCTGAACGAAATCGAGTTATCGCCACCTTCGGCCCAACGTTCATAAGCGGTCTGACCGAAATTAAGCCCTACTTTGCACGGAAATTTCCAATGAACAGAATCGGCATCGGCAGAGACTTCAGCTCTTACTTTCTCGTGCTTTCCGGCTTCGGAAACAGCAGTGCTGCGCAAATCGTCTGCAAGAGCCGAAACAGATGAGGCAGCAAGTAAAGAAATAAATAGTAAACGTTTCATCATTATATGAAATTTGTACAATTTTCCGTGCAAAATTATCACAAAAACGTCTATAAAGCAACAAAACACAGACGACTTAACACCAAGAGCCACCGAAATTTGCTATTTTTGCATAAAACAAATTCATTACTGATAAAATGGCATCAAGAAAAAAGAACCTGCCACTATTGGAAGCGGTTGAAATAACCGCCATAGCCGGTGAGGGTAAATCGCTGGCTAAACTAGATAACATGGTAGTGTTCACGCAATACGCCGTACCTGGCGACATTGTCGACCTACAGATTACCAAAAAGAAGCACAACTACATGGAGGGCCGTGTGGTCCGCTTCGTGAAGTATTCCGATAGGCGCGCCAACCCGTTCTGCAGCCACTATGGTGTCTGCGGCGGTTGCAAATGGCAGATTCTGCCCTACGAGGACCAGATTAAGCAGAAACAACAACAGGTGGAAGACTGCCTTACCCGCATCGGGAAAGTCGAGTTACCCGCCATCTCCCCTATTCTGGGCTCTGCCAAAACCATGTACTATCGCAACAAGTTGGAGTTCTCATTCTCCAACAAACGCTGGCTGACTTCGGAACAGATTAACAGCGGAGAAAGTTACGACGACATGAATGCCCTCGGCTTCCACATTCCTGGCAAATTCGACAAAGTACTCGACATTGAGCACTGCTACCTTCAATCGGAGTTGTCGGACCAAATCCGTCTTGAAATAAAGAAATACGGTGTTGAGCACCACCTCGACTTTTACGATTTCCGTGAACAAAGCGGATTCTTGCGCAACATCATCATCCGTACGACCCAGGCCGGCAACGTAATGCTGATTGTTGTCTTCTACCACGAAGACAAGGAAGCCAGAGAAGGCCTGCTGAGCCATTTGGTTAAGACATTCCCTCAAATCAGCTCGCTCATCTACTACATCAATAGCAAATGCAACGACACGCTGACCGACCAAGAGCCACACCTTTTCCACGGGAAAGACTATATTGAGGAAGAAATGGAAGGCCTCCACTTCAAAATAGGTCCTAAGTCGTTCTACCAGACCAATACCACACAGGCATACGAGCTTTACAAAGTAGCCCGCAGCCTGGCCAACCTGACTGGCAACGAGCTGGTATACGATCTCTACACAGGTACAGGAACCATAGCCTGCTTCGTAGCCAAACAAGCCAAACAGGTTATTGGTATTGAATATGTGCCAGAAGCCATTGAAGATGCTAAAATCAACGCGAAGAACAATTCGCTCGACAACACCCTTTTCTACGCAGGCGACATGAAGGACATCCTGACCGACGAGTTCATCAACCGTCATGGCCGTCCCGACGTCATCATTACCGACCCTCCACGCGACGGTATGCACCCCGACGTGGTGAATGTGATACTGAACGCTGCCCCAAAACGCATCGTATACGTCAGCTGTAATCCGGCCACCCAGGCGCGCGACCTGAATCTCTTAGACGCCAAGTATGCGGTTAAGGCCGTACAGCCAGTCGACATGTTCCCCCACACACACCACGTGGAAAATGTTGTCCTTCTAGAGAAAAAGAACCTATGACCACCGTTAGAGACATAGCGAACAAACTCGAGGCCTATGCCCCACTCCGGTACCAGGAGAGCTACGACAACAGCGG
>ODAJ014775732.1_pt1 | contig 21530 bp, 18 predicted proteins | sample 1539241 | NCBI WGS metagenome assembly ODAJ01 (sample SAMN02144231, study PRJEB22623) | gut metagenome | biome: sheep rumen | host: Ovis aries | place: New Zealand | reverse complement strand
CGAATACAAGAAACCGCCGCCGGAAAAGCCCGGTATTTCGGGCTTTTTCGGTAACAGCATTTTGCCTCAAGCAAAATGCTCGGCGGCTGAGCGCAGTCAAAAAAATCCGGTATGGATTTTTTTGACAAGCAGAAAAAGACGCTGCAGACAGCGTCTGCAGCGTCTTTTTCTCTTGATTTCGGGAGATCCGGCGGCGCGGCTGTGCCGCTTTGCAATCAGTGAAACACGAGGATGAAGAGACCGGCGATGAGGGCGAGCAGACCGGCGATCGGCAGACCGACCGTCAGCACGCCCGCAATCCACATCGCAAAGCTGTCGTTCTTCTCAATCTCGGGCAGCTCCTCTTCCGTTTCGCGCTTGTCGGGATCTCTCATGGCTCAGGCCTCTGCCTGCTCTGCCGCGGCCTTTTCCGCCGCAACCTTGGCGTCGTTCTCCGCTTCGATGGTCTTGGTCGACTTCCTGACCTCGAAGAGATATTCGCCGTGCTCGCCGAGCTTGCGCTCGGGATAGTGGCAGGCGCAGAAGTGGCCCGGCTCGATCTCCACGAGAGCGGGCGTCACGCGGCGGCATTTCTCTGTTGCCATGTAGCAGCGGGTGCAGAACTTGCAGCCGTCGGGCGGGTTGACGGGGCTGGGGATGGAGCCCTCGAGGATGATCCTCTCCTTGTCCGCGGAGCCGGGGTCGGTCGTCGGGATGGAGGAGAGCAGCGCCACGGTGTAGGGGTGGCGGGGATCCTTGAAGATGGTCTTCTTGTCGGTCAGCTCGACGATATTGCCGAGGTACATGACGGCGATACGGTCGGAGATGAACTTGACGACGGACAGGTCATGGGAGATGAACAGGTAAGTGAGCTTCTGCTTCTCCTTCAGATCCTGCAGCAGGTTGATGATCTGGGACTGGATGGACACGTCCAGCGCGGAGACACACTCGTCGCAGACGACGAACTTCGGCTGCACGGCCAGGGCGCGGGCAATGCAGATACGCTGGCGCTGGCCGCCGGAGAACTGGTGCGGATAGCGGTGCAGCATGTACTCCTGCAGGCCGCATTTCTCCATGGTCTCGACGATGTAGGCACGCATCTTGCTCGAGCCGTGGCGGAAGAAGTTGTGGGTGACAAGGCCTTCCTCGATGATCTGGCCGACGGTGAAGCGCGGGTTCAGGCTGGAGTAGGGGTCCTGGAAGATGATCTGCAGGTCCTTGCGGAGCTTGCGCATCTCGCCGTATTTCAGGCGGGCGAGGTCAACGCCGTTGTCGCGCATGGCCTCGTAGCGCTGGAACTCCTCATTGCCCGCATAGGAGGCGCGGATCGCCTCGAGCTCGGCCGTGATCTTGTCGACCTCGGCCTGGGCTTCCGCCTCCGCCTTCTGCAGGGCGGCGAGTTTCTGCTTCGCGTCGTCGACCTTCTTCTGGAGCTTGGCCTTCTTCGCGTCCTCCGCGTCCTCGAGATCCTGCTCGAAGAGCTCGGTCTGGATGCGGTGGAGCTTGACCTTCTCGGAGGCCTCGTTGCGCTTCTTGTTGGCCTCGTACTCCTTGTGCAGCAGATTAATGCCCTTGCGGTCGTTGCAGGGGTAGAAGCCGCCGAGGATCTTCACGATGTTGCTGATGTCGGTCTCCATCTCGCCCTTGGCGAGGTGCTCCGACTGCAGGAGGTAGAAGTCCGCGCTGTCTTCGCCGCCGGCCTCTTCGACCTTCTTGCGGAGCTCTTCGTACTTCTCGGTGGATTTCTTCAGCTTGCGGCGGTACTTTTCCTCATGGACGATGGTATCCTCCACGTAGTGGGGCGTCATGCGGTCGAGCGTGGTGCCGTAATACAGCGTGCACCCGGCAGTCTGCGGATAGAGCTGCAGCAGCACGCGGCCGAAGGTGGATTTGCCGCAGCCGGATTCGCCGACGATGCCCAGCGTTTCGCCCTCGTAGATATCGATGGTGATATCCTCATTGGCGCGCACATAGAGCTGCGTCTTCTGGAAGATGGAGGTTTTAGCTACCGGAAAGTACTTCTTTAAATTAGTGATTGACAGTAATTTCTTGGTGTTCGGCACTGTTCCGTTCCTCCTTGTTGGGATAGAAGCACCGGACGAGCTGGTTCTCGTGGATCTGCACCAGCTCCGGTTCCTCCTCAAGGCACTTCTGCGTGCAGTATTTGCAGCGCGGTGCGAATTTGCAGCCCTTGGGCAGCGCCAGGGGGTGCGGGACGACGCCCGGGATCGGGTCGAGGCGCTCGGCCTCGGTGTCCAGGCGGGGGATGGACTCCATCAGGCCCTCGGTGTAGGGGTGGCTTTCCTCGCAGTTCCGGAAGATGACTTCTGCGGGCGCGCGCTCGACAACCTGGCCGCAGTACATAACGGCGACGTCGTCCGCCATCTCGTTGATGACGCCGAGGTCATGGGTGATGAAGATGATGGCCGTGCCTGTGGTGCGCTTGAGCTCGTTCATCAGGTGCAGGATCTGCGCCTGGATCGTGACGTCGAGCGCGGTAGTCGGCTCGTCGGCGATGAGGATCTTTGGCTTGCAGGCCAGCGCCATGGCGATCATGACGCGCTGACGCATACCGCCGGAGAGCTGGTGCGGATACTGCTTGATGACCACCTCGGGGTTCGGGATCTGCACGTCGTAGAGCATCTGCAGGGCGTGCTCATGCGCCTCTTTCTTGTTCATCCCCTGGTGGATCATGAAGGGCTCGCTGAGCTGCTTGTCCACGCTGAAGACGGGGTTGAGGGAGGTCATGGGCTCCTGGAAGATGACGGAGATCTCGTTGCCGCGGATGTGGTTCATCTGCTTGACCGAGAATTTGGTGAGGTCTTCCCCTTCGAGGAGGATCTCGCCGCTTTCGATGTAGCCGTTGCCGTCGAGCAGCTGAAGGATGCTCATGGCGGAGACGGATTTGCCGGAGCCGGACTCACCGACGATGCCGATGGTCTTGCCCTTTTCCAGCGAATAGGACACACCGTTGACCGCTTTGACGATGCCTTTCTTGGTCCTAAAGAATGTGTGAAGGTCTTTTACTTCAAGTAATGGCATTACACATTCCTCCCTTACTTATCATTGGAGGACTTGGGGTCCATAACGTCGCGGATCGTGTCGCCGATGGTGTTGATGCAGACTGCGGTGAACACGAGGATGAACGAGGTGAACAGCCACTGCCACCAGAAGTTGATGGCCGCGGTGGCGTTGCTCGCGCGCGAGAGCATGTTGCCCCAGCTGGGCTGCGGGTACATGACGCCGAAGCCGAGGAAGGAGAGCGAGGTCTCGGTCTGCATCGAGGCCGCGAAGGACAGCACGATGTTGACCAGGATAACAGAGATGATGTTGGGCAGGATGTGCTTGAAGGCGATGCGCCCCTCCTTGACGCCCATGGCCTGGGCGGCGGTGACATATTCGCTCTCACGGGCGACCAGGATCTGCGCACGCGTGATGTATGCGAAGCCAGGCCAGCCGAGCACGCCGAGGATCACCATGATCATCAGCAGACGCTGGTCCTGCGTCATGGAAACCTGCGCGAGCAGGGAGGAGAGGATCAGCATGAAGGGGTAGAGCGGGATGGAGTAGAACACCTCGGCCACACGCATCAGCACGATATCGACCGCGCCGCCGGCGTAACCGGAGATCAGGCCGATCGTAACGCCGATCAGGATCTCGATGATAACGGCGATGGCGCCGACCGTCATGGTGACGCGGCCGCCGGCCACGACACGGGAGGCGATATCCGCGCCGGCATCGTCAGTGCCGAAGAGATAGCCCTTGAGGCCCCACTTGTCGAGCAGCTGGTCGTTTTCATCCACCGCGTAGCTCTGGAAGGAGCCGGTGTAGACCTTGGTCGCGCCGGAGATCTTCTGCGTGGGGGCTTCCGCCTGGTAGAAGTGGTCGCCGCCCCAGCTGTAGACGTGGCCGAGGTTGGTGCAGGCGGTGTAGTGATAGGCGCCGCCCTGGATATCGGTGAAGTACTCGCCCTCGGCGAGCTTGGGCACCTGGATGGTATCGACCGGGAAGTCGCCCACCAGGGCGATGGAGCCGTCGTCAAGCAGGCAGCAGACGCTCTTGGTGGTAGAGGTCAGGCTCTCGATCTTGCGGCCGTCCAGGAATTCGAACATCTTGACCCCCTTGTCGCCGATGGAGGCGCGGGCCACATTGTACAGGCCGCGGACGCCGCAGTAGATGCTGTTGCGGTCATCGGTGAGGCCGACAACGTAGTTGAGCGTGAAGTCAACATCCTCTATGTCGGTTCTGCCGATGAAGGATTCCATATTGGAGTAGGCCTGCTTGTTGCCCCAGATGTAGAGCGTGCCGTCGTCCATGAGGATGGCGCTGGCCTGGTAGCCGCTCGTGACCTCCTGGATGTGGTCGGGATCGACCCCGTCCAGGACCTCGGCAGGCACAGGCTCGAGGTTCGGGTTGGAAAGAATCTTCTCGGTCACAGCGTACTGGCCGAACTGGTTGCTGCCCCAGCCGTAGAACTTGCCGTTCTCGTCGATAGCGATAATGTGGTCGATACCGGCGGAGACCCACTCGATCTTGGCGTTCTGAACTTCCTCCGGGATGTGCTTGACGTCAAGGCCGGTGGCGCCGATCTTGGTGATGCCCCAGACGTAGACCTTGCCGGAATTGGAGAGCCCGACGGTGAAGCTGCCGTAGTTGTCGATCATCTTGATGTCGCCCTGCAGCTCCGCGGGGACCTTCATGAAAGACATCGTGGGGGGCAGATCCTTCTGGGTGGTCTCGGTATAGGAGTCGTAATACTTGGGCATGAAGCTCGGGCCGATGAAGACGACGCAGAACATGATCAGCACGACCGCGACGGAGATGACCGCGAACTTGCGCTCCAGGAAGCGCTGCAGGACCTGGCGGGCGGGGCTGACGATGAGCTCGGAGTCGTCCGGCTTCTTTTCCCCGTCCTCAGCCGCCTTGCTCTTCTGGTACATCTTCTCCTCGTACTTCGGACCCATGAACATGCGGGTAAACCAGCGGCCGAGCTTATGGAAGAGGTTTTCCTTCTTATCTTTCATATTCGCTCACCTCACTTGCTGATTCTGACGCGGGGGTCGACGAGGCCGTAGCAGAGGTCGGAGACCAGGTTGCTGAAGAGGCCGATGAAGGTGTAGATGACCTGCATGAACATGATGAGGTCATAGTCGGCGTTCTTGACGGCGTTGAGGTACAGCAGACCCATGCCCTTGAAGCCGAACATGGTCTCCATAATCATGGCGCCGGAAATGATGCCGAAGAAGCCGCCGACGAAGATGGACACCAGGGGGACCAGCGCGTTGCGCCAGGCGTGGGAGTAGATGACGACCTTCTCCTTGAGGCCCTTGGCACGCGCAGTACGGATGCAGTCGAGGCTCAGGGCGTCGATCATGGAGGCGCGGGTGATACGCATGATGGACGCGAGGGAGCCGAAGGTAAGGCAGATGCAGGGCAGCGCCACATGGTGCAGCACGTCAAGCGCATTTTTCAGGCCGGTGGCGGTGCTGCCCGGCGTCTTCATGCCCGAGACCGGGAACCAGCCCAGAATCGAACAGAAGAAGACGATAAACAGGATGTAGATAATGAAGCTCGGCGTGGAGAAGCCGATCAGTGTGAACACCTGAGTCCCGCGGTCAAAGCGGCTGCCCTTTTTGACAGCGCATTTGATGCCCAGCGGGATCGTGACGCCCAAGACACAGATCTCCGATATCAGGCCGATCAGCATGGAATTGCGGATGGCCGGCCCGACGACCGTCACAACGTCGGCGTTGTGCTGATAGGAGAAGCCGAAGTTGCCCTGGAAAATGCCGTTGCACTTGCCGTTGTAGAAGGGATAAAGACCGAGCCAGCGCAGATACAGGATCAGCTTATTGTCGGTATCCGTACCGTAGCGGCGCTGGTATTTCAAATATAGTTCTTGAAACTTTGTGTCCTGCTCGGCGGCGCTGAGTGTGTTCTTCAGTCCGGCCAATTCCGCCTTGGCGTCGGTGTAGGCGCGGTTGGCGGGCATCAGCTGATACAGCAGGAAAAGCAGAAATGTCAGTACGATAAAGACGAAGATCATATAGATCAGTCTCTTTGCAATATATCTTCCCATGGGATTCTCCTTTGTGCGTACGCGGACGCAGTACTTGGTGATTTGGATCCCCCCCGCCCGGCAGACGGGAAGCGGCCCTCTCGGCCGCTCAGCTTTGTGGGAGATGCACAGCCGGAAGATGCGGCGATATGGAAGGCGCGAAGGGAGTTTGCGCTGGATATAGGAGCGGCCGCACGCGGCGGCCAATCGACAGATAGGGAACAAATCCGCATCCGACGGCTTGCGTCGCCGGATGCGGAAATGTGCTTAAGTTATGGATCCAAAGATCCTGTCAAGGATCAGGCCAGCCAGTAGATGTCAGCGTAGTCCTTGAGGTAGTACGCAGAGTAGTCGTCGTACATGGCCGGGTCGATGGTCATGTTCCAGGAGTAGTCGTACTGTGCGCTGTTGAAGCCAGTGGCGAAGTTGAACGCGCAGTACATCGGGCTGCCGGCGTAGAAGCCGTAAACAGCCTGCTGGTACAGCTCGTCAAGCATCGGGGCGAAGTCACCCAGGGTGTTGTACACCACCATGCCGGCGGCGGCAACATTCGGGTTCTCCTTCAGGCCGGTCTGGAGCAGGTCGGTGAACTCGTTGGGAGTGGTGCCGTACCAGTTGATGACCAGAGGCATGAGGAAGAAGTCGCCCATGTCGACGGTCTTGTAGGTGCCGTCAACGGACTGGTAGTTCTTGTCGTTCTCGCTGATGACGTCAGCAGGAATGGCCTTGTAGCGGACGCCGCTGGTGTAGGGGTTGCCCTCGGCATCGTAGACCCAGCCGTCGGCCTCGAGGACCTCGATGGCGGAGTCAGCGCTGGTGGCGTAGGAATCGAGCATCATGCCCTGCGCGACAGCAGCCTTGTACATCCAGGAACCGGTGTAGTACGGGCCGTCAACAACACCGCCGTAGCCGCCGGTGAAGTCCTTCGCGAACTGAGCGCGATCCATGCAGAAGGCGATGGCCTGACGGACGGACTGGAACTGAGCCGGGCCGTAGTCAGCGCGGAAGCCGAGCTTGCCGTAGCCGGCGCGGCTGTAGTGGGTGTAGACGTACTTGCCGTCGGAGCCGTCGGCAAGAGCAAGGGCCTCGTCGGTGGCAGCGCCGCCGGTGATGGCCGCGATGACGTCAAGACCGCCGGCCTTGAAGTCCTCAAGCTGGGTGTCAGAGACGACCTTCTTGTAGATGACCTTCTCGATGGAAGGAGTGGCGCCCTCGTAGTTGCCCTTGAAGTTCGGGTTGATCTCCAGGACAGCCTCAGAGGTGGCAGAGTCGAAGCTCTTCACGCAGTAGGGGCCGGAGTAGGGGAACGCAGCGTAGGCAGCCTCGGTGGTCTGGGTGAAGTTGTCCTTGATCACAGTGGCCTGCGCGTAGGTGTCGCCGTCCTTGGCGTAGAAGTTGCCGGTGATGTAAACGCCCTCGCCGTCGTCAGCAAGGTCGGAGTCGCCCAGGAAGAGGTCGATGGGCTGAGCGGAGAATGCGCCGTAGGTGATGTCGTAGAAGAACGGCAGCTGGTCAGCGGGGATGGTGACGGAGAAGGTGTAGTCGTCGATCAGATGCAGACCGGCGAGAGCGGGCGTGCCGGAGCCTTCGGTGCCGTCATAGAGCTGGTAGGCGTCCTTCCAGCCGAGGATGGTGCGGCCGTTGGTCTCCTTGCCGGCGGCCTGGGTCCAGACAGGAGTCAGGCTGGCAGCGGTGAAGACAACGTAGTTCTTCGCGGTGATGGGGGTGCCGTCGGAGAGCTTCATGTCGTCGAAGATCTTGATGGTGATGGTCTTGTTGCCCTCTTCATCAACCTCTTCGCTGTGCTCCTCAACGACGGTCGGGTTCCACTCGTAGCCGCCTTCCTTGGTGGTGGAGACGGTCTCGAGGCCGACGGTCAGGTTCTCAACGTCCAGGTCAGAGGAGCCGGGGTTGGTCTTGCCGAACGTGGCGTAACGGAACTGGCCGGAGAGCTCGGTGGAGCTGCCAAGGATGATGCTGTTGTCTTCCTTCTCGGAAGTCCAGTCGATCAGAGCGCTGGCCGGATCCCAGAACGGGTTGGTGGGGTGCTCCTCAACGCCCTTGATCTGGGCATTGTAGAGATCGTAGTACTCGTTGGAGTACAGAGGAACCTCGGGCAGGAGCATGTTCCAGCGGGTGATGTACAGACGCCACCAGGCGGCGTAAACGTCGTCGGCAGTGGCATAGTCACCAGCAGGCTCGGTGTTGTACACCATAGCCATGGTCAGGAAGTCCAGGCCGAGCTCGTGCTGCTCGCCGTCGACCTCGATGTAGGCCAGGCCGGTGTCGGGATCCTCGATCACGTCAGCGATGGTGATGCTCTTGCCGACCTGCTCGTACAGGGACACGTAATCCGTGCCGTACTCGAGGCCAGCAAGCTTCATCGAGGCGTACTCGGGGGACTCAACAGCAGTGATGCCGGCGGGTTCTTCGGCCGCGGGCTCCTCTGCTGCGGGCTCCTCAGCTGCGGGCTCCTCGGCAGGAGCAGCCTGCTGACCGCCGCATGCGGCCAGAGCGAACACCATGACGAGAGCGAGAAGCAGTGCCAGAAGCTTGTTGAGCTTTGTCATTTTCATTTTTCCTCCTTAAATTTTTTTTATTAAACGCCGCAGAGCTCGACTGAGCCTTTGGCGGTTAATAACAATTCTCTCCGGCGAAGCGGAGAGCGGCTGCGGGAACGACCCATCTATGCGCTTTTTCCGGGTTAATTATTCATCCCGAAAACAGGGTTACTCCCTCGGCATGATAAAGTATAGCACAGTGGTTACGGGATTTCAAGAAAAAAACGCCCCGGACTTATAGATTCGTCAAAAAAAGACCAGTATTTTTGTATAATTATACCATCCTTTGTGGAAAACGCTGTATAAACCATGCGTCAACACGGCGGATCGGCTCCATTTGCACGCTCAGAGGTACCGCAGCTGCTCCAAGGTCTCCGGTGAAAAGCCGAAGGCCAGCATCAGCGCGACCGCCGCAGCGATCAGCAGCAGCACGATCAGCAGCGCACAGAAAAAGGAGCGCGCATAGTTGCGCAGGTTGATGTTGGGCGTGCCGCCGAAGGCATATACAAGCAGAAGGATGAAGCCGATAAGGGGGATCGCAAAGAGGAAGTTGTAGCCGACGTAGCCCCAGGCGCTGATCGGCTTATATTCCGATGGGACAGCCGTCTCGGGCGCTCTGCCCGCAGGATGTTGATAGCGCTCCCGATCCTCAGGCAGCTGCGCGGGCGGCACGGAGCGGGAGGGTCCGGCCGCCGGAGCCTGCTGCGGGATGCGCCTTGCCGGATAGGAGCCCAGCTCCTCCGGATCGGCGGGAAGCGCCGTTCTCTTCTCCGCCTCCGGCGCGGGCGGAGCGCTCTGCTCGGCGAGCCTGGAGCCGCAGAAGGGGCAAAATACGTCTGTGTTTTCGCAGGTGCCGCCGCATCGTTTACATACCATTTCTGGTTTCCTCCGTGTTCAGAAGTGATCGTGTATCGAACATTCTGTATAAATATTTATGGAATCGGCCGTTTATTCCCCGAAATTTTTGTGCGATTTGCCCATAGCAAATCTCCTTGCCGCGCTTCAGCTCTCCGTCCCCAGCACCAGCACGCCGCCCGGGGTATCTGCGCCGATCGCGACCGTGAACGCGCTCGTGCGCCGGATCTCCCCGCCCATCCCGGAGAGGAAGGGCTCGACTGTGGAGATCACGGCATAGCCGAAGCCGCGGCCGCGGTAGTGCATGGGGATGGTCAGGCGCGCGCCGACAGCCTTCGCCGTCCGGGCGGCGAGCGAGCCGTCGATGGTATAGTGGCCGCCGACGGGGATCAGCAGCACATCCGGCCTGCCGATGGCATCGAGCTGCTCCTCGCTCAGCGCGTGCCCCAGATCGCCCAGATGCACCAGACGCAGGCCCTCCGCCTCCAGCACGGCGATGCTGTTTTCTCCGCGCAGCGCGCCGCCGCGATCGTCATGCCAGCTGGGGATCTGCCGCAGGGCAAAGCGCGGCGCGCGCCCCGTGAGCTTCACGCCGGCGCGGTAATTGTGGTCGCGGTGCTCGTGGCTGCAGACGACGGCGTCCGCACTGAGCTCCGGCAGCGTCCAGCCCGGCACGCTCCCGGGCGCATAGGGGTCGAACACGAGGCTGCCTTCCTCGGTCTCCGCACAGAAACAGGAATGTCCGTACCAGGTCAGCTGCATGGCTGCGCCCTCCTTTTATATAATGTAGACTTCTGATTTGAATATAGCACAGGCCCCGGGGCGATTCAATAAAAATCTTATTGACCCTTTCCGGCCGAAATGATATATTGTTGATTTGGTATCCGGGTCTGCCCGGCGGCGTGTCGCTGCGGGTCTGATTGCGGCGAATCCGCTTTCCCGGGTGAGCAAGAGACAATTATGACAACGATCATTGAAATAAGGAGAGTCTGCCATGTATCCGAACCGCATTGCGCGCGTCCTGCTGGGTCTGATCGCCCTGGCGATCTTCTGCGCGTACACATACTACCATGGCTCCGTGTCCCCCCGCACCCGCGACCTGACGGGCTACAGCTGGGGAATGCTGGGTCATGTCGGCGAATTGCAGCACATCCTGCCGGATTCCACTCCGCAGGGTGAGATCACCGCGGCCGAGCCGCAAGAGGAGCCCTCCGCCGAGGCCCCTGCCGTCGAAGACCCGGCTTCTGAGGAGCCCGAAGCCTCCGCCGAGACGCCGGAGCCGACCGTGGACCCCGAATCCCCCTACGGGAAGGCGCTGGCCAACGCCGCCGCCCGGGGTCTGCCCACGCCCCCGCAGATCGACATCTATGACTGGAGCATGATGCTCGTCAACGGTGAGCACTCCATCGACCAGTACGCGCCAGCGCAGCTGGCCTACCTCAACCAGACCGCCGACGAGATGGACATCCAGTATAACCACAACGACAACCGCTGCCCCGTGGACGAGCGCATCGCCGAGGCGCTGCTGAGCATGGCCAGGGGCTGCCGCGACGCGGGCCTGCCCGTGTTCCTCTCCTCCGGCTACCGCAGCTACAGCGACCAGGCCGCGAACTTCACCCGCGTCTGCCAGAACAACGGCGTGACGGACGGCAAGGACAGCGCCGGGCACTACATCACCATGCCCGCCGGCTGCAGCGAGCACCAGACCGGCCTCTGCTGCGACATCACCGATATCTACCGCCCGATCAAAAACAGCGAGATCGAGAACACCCAGACCTTCCAGTGGCTCAAGGCGCACTGCGCGGAGTACGGCTTCGTCGTCCGCTTCCCGGCTGAGAAGGCGGATATCACCAATGTCATGTACGAACCCTTCCACTTCCGCTATGTCGGCACAGAGGTCGCCGCGTACATGACCGAAAACAACCTCTGTCTGGAGGAATTCCTGGCGCTCTACGGCGTCGAATGAGGCGAACGATGAACATGAAACAAGTGATGCACCGCGCAACTGCCGCTCTCTGCCTGGCGCTCCTCCTGCTCTGCCTGAGCGGCTGCGGCAGCTTCTATCAAAGCACGGCCGTGCAGGAAGCGGAGCCGGTCAGCGAATCCTCTCCCGCGGAAAATCCCGCGGCGAGCGAGGAAACCGGTCTCGCAGCCGAGCCCGCGGCGGAAGCGGAGCCCTCGCCGGCGCTCACGCCGGAGCCCTCGCCGGAGCCCTCACCGGAGCCGACCCCCGACCTGCGCAGCCCCGGCGAGCGCGCGGCCGCCCTCGGCCTGCCCGAGCCGCCGGTTGTGGACATTGAGAGCTGGGAGTTCCGGCTCATGAATTCCTTCAACTCCTGCGGCTGGTATACGCCCGAGACCGACTATGTGGAGTCCCAACGCATGGACAACCGCATCATCGGCCAGGTGCAGGCGCTCATCAACGACGCGCGCACAGCCGGGCTGAACGCCTATATCGCCCGCGGCGAGCGCAACCTGGACTACACGCTCAACACCTGGATCAACTTCTTCGCCGAGCATCAGCATGACGCCCTCGAGACCGCGCGGCTGCGCCTGCCCCTGGGCGGGGACGAGCATCAGAGCGGCCTGGCTTTGGATCTGAGCGACCAGCTGATCCACAACGCGACCTACTACGACTTCGACGATCCGGAGATCTTCAGCAGCGACCTGGCAGCCTGGGTGCGCGAGCACTGCGCGGAATACGGCTTTATCCTGCGCTACCCCGCCGACAAGGCGGATTACTATGGCTACGCCTGCCCGCACCTGCACCTGCGCTACGTGGGGACGGAGGCCGCGGCGTACATCATGGCCAACGACCTCTGCCTGGAGGAGTTCCTGATGCTCTACGACCCGGGTGCGGTCTACATCCCGCCCGACGAGGCCAACGTCTTCAAGATGGGATAAACAGCTGACATAAGACATAATATCAACTCCCCGGCAGGAAAACCTGTCGGGGAGTTGTTGTTTCTCTCTTTGTTTCTGTATCCGCTATAATGATCATCGGAGGGCGCCGCCGCGCGGCGCAGCGCCGAGGAGGCTGATCTCCCGGCAGGAACCCTCGCCGAAGCTCTCCTCCATGGCCTGCTTGTAGGCCGGGAACAGCTCCGAAGGCATCAGAGCCTGCACGCAGCCTGCGAAGCCGCCGCCGTGCACGCGCCAGGCGCCTTTCCCCTCGAGCAGCTTCCTGCTCAGGTCCAGACCGGAGGCAAGCTTGGTGTCCCCGGTGACACTGGTGACGATGTTGTTGAGCAGCTTCTCCGAGGAGCGGCCGGACTCGTTCATCAGGCGCATATAGGTTTTCCCGTCGCCCACCTTGAGAGCGTCGCGCATCTGCGGGACGCGCTCGTTCTCGTCAAAGAAGTGCATCGCGCGCCGCACCGGACGGTTCGCCGGATCCCAGCCCTTCGCGCGGAAGGCCGCCGGGTCCACGTCCGCCAGCACGCCCTTGTCAAAGAGGTTCGCCACATACACCATGTCCGCCGGGATGCGGGCATAGGAGGTGTCGAGTCCGGCGTGGCTGCCGCCGGTCTCGGTCAGGCAGAGGGTGAGCCCCATGGCCGCAAAGTCGGCCGGGACGGGCTCGATCTCCATGGTCTTGAGGTCGATATACACGGTCTTGCCCAGGGCGCAGACGAGCTGGCTCATGAGGCCGCTCGGCTTACCGAAGTGCTTGTTCTCGGCCGCGTGCGCCGCCTTGGCGAGTACCACCGGGTCGACCTGATCCTGATTGTACAGCCGGCTGAGGATGCGGGCGATCAGCACGGCGAAGGCCGCCGAGGAGCTCAGCCCCGCGCCGACCGGCAGCGTGCTGGTGACGGTCGCGTCAAAGCCGCCGATCTGCAGCCCCATATCCGCAAAGGCGGCGAGCACGCCGCGCGTCATGGCCCTGGGCGTGCCGAATTCCAGCGGGCGCACCGCCAGCTGGTTTGTGCGCAGCTCAAAGGGCTCCTGCCCCGCCGCGCGCACCGAAATGACGCCGCCCGGAACGGCCGATACCTTGGCGCGCAGCCCGAGGTCGATGGCTCCGGCGAGCACGCGCCCGTTCTGATGATCGGTATGGTTTCCGGCCAGCTCTGTTCTGCCGGGTACAAAAAACTTTTCCACCGCAGTTCCTCCTGCACTTATTCACCTGCATAATTCACAGATCTTAGCATAAAACATTTTTCATTAAAAGTCAACGTAATCTTAAAAATCCCGCGAAAACTCCCAAATTATTCAAGTATTTGTACTTTCCCTTGCTTTCCCTGTCCGCATAGGTTATAATGGACACAGCCCGCTTCAGACAAGCGTTTTTCTCATAAACGAAAGGAGTATCCGCCATGCTTTCCGAATATCACATCGGTCTCGGCCGCAAGAAAAACTGCATGCGCGAGCTGGCCGCCTTCGCGGGCGCCCGCAAGGCGCAGATCGGCGCGGACAAAGTCTTCGACTTCAGTCTCGGCAACCCCAGCATCCCCGCTCCTCCCTGTGTGAACGACGCGATCCGTGAGCTGCTGGAGCTCGACAGCATCGAGGTGCACGGCTACACTACGGCGGCCGGTCTGCCCAGCCTGCGCAAGGCCATCGCCGACGACTTCAACGCCCGCTACGGCGGCGATATCCGCCCCGAGCGCATGTACGTCATTTGCGGCGCGGCGGCAGGGCTTGCGATCTGCGCGAAGGCGCTCGTGCAGCCCGGCGAGGAGGCCATCGCCTTCGCCCCCTTCTTTACCGAATACCGCGTATTCGTAGAGGGCGCCGGCGGCGTGCTCGTCTCCGTCCCGCCCACCGCGGAGCTGCAGCCGGATCTGGAGGCCTTTGAGCGCGCGCTGAGCGAGAAGACCCAGATGGTCATCATCAACACGCCGAACAACCCCTCCGGCGTCGTCCTCACCGCGGAGACCCTCACCCGTCTGAGCGACCTCCTGCGCGCAGCCGAGGCGCGTTACGGCCACCCCATCTATCTGGTCTCGGACGAGCCCTACCGCGAGCTTGTCTACGACGGAAAGCCCATCCCGCATCCCGTCAACTTCTATGACGATACGATCATCGATTACTCCTATTCCAAGTCCCTCTCTCTGCCGGGCGAACGTATCGGCTACCTCGCCGTGAGCAGCCGCATGGCCAACGGAGACGAGGTCTACGCCGCCATCGCCGGCGCGGCCCGCACCTGCGGCTATGTCAACGCGCCGAGCCTCATGCAGCGCGTGGTCGAGAAGTGCGTCGGCCAGACCTCCGATATTGCCGAGTACAAGATCAACCGCGACCTGCTCTTCAACGGGCTGACCGAGCTGGGCTTTGACTGCGTGTTCCCCGACGGCGCCTTCTACATCTTCATGAAGACTCCCGAGCCGGACGCCGTCGCCTTCAGCGAAAGGGCCAAAAAGTACGAGCTGATCCTTGTCCCGTCGAACGATTTCGGCGTCGAGGGCTATGTGCGCCTGGCCTACTGCGTCTCCGCAGACACCATCCGCCGCTCCATGCCCGCCTTCGCGCAGCTCGCCGCGGAGTACGGCCTGCAGAAGAAATGATCCCGAACGACTCCATATAACAGCATAACAGCGCCCGCGGTCCCCAATATGGGGATCGCGGGCGCTGTTATGCTATGCTTTCTCTGCGCTCTGTATCAGGCCGCCGCGAGCGCCGCAAGCGCGGCCTCCACGCCGCGGAGCATGTCCGCAAGCGGCAGGGAGGGCGTGCCGGGCTTCATCCTCGCGGCCTGCTCCGGCAGGGCGGGGACGTGCAGAAAGCCCGCCCGCAGCGCGGGGAGCTCCGCCGCGGCGAGGTGCAGCGCCGTGTAAAGCACGCTGTTGCACACGAAAGTGCCCGCGGAGTTGGAGACCGCCGCCTCCACGCCTGCCTCCCGGATTGCCGCTGCGAGCTTCTTGACGGGGAGCGTGCTGAAATACGCCGCCGGCGCGCCGGGCACCACCGGCTCATCCATCGGCTGAAAGCCGCGGTTGTCGGGGATCGAGGCGTCCATGAGGTTGACGCCGATCCGCTCGAGCGAGAGCGCGGCGCGCCCCGCCGCCTGGCCGAGAGAGAGCAGCGCGTCCGGCCGCTCGCGCCGCAGGGTCTCCGCGAGCAGCGCGCCGGCCTCGCGGAAGGCGGTCGGCAGCAGGAGTTTTTGCAGCTTCGCCCCCGCCGGGGCCTCGATGCGACGCAGGATTTCCTCCGCCGGGTTCACCGGCTCGCCGCCGAAGGGCTCAAAGGCAGTCAAAAGGATCTTCATATCCGCCGCTCCTCCCATCTTTGCTCTGCTTCCATGCTACCACAACGCGGCGGCAAAGAAAAGAGCCGCGGAAAAATTTGCCCGCCGTGCGCCGTCGGCGGGCAAACAGGCATTGAACCGCCGCCGCTTTTATGCTAAACTGAAAGTTGTCAAACGCGGCGCCGCCGCAGAACAGAAGGATCGCCAAAGAGAAGAATACCGAATCATAACCAGGGGAGAGATCGCCATGAAAGTTGTCCTGCAGCATGTGACCAAGCAATTCCCCAGCCTCAACAAAAAATCCCCCGAGCCTGTGACCGCCGTCCGGGATTTCGACTATGAGATCCCCGACGGAAAGCTCATCGGCCTGCTCGGCCCCTCCGGCTGCGGCAAGAGCACGACGCTCAATATGATCTGCGGTCTGCTCAAGCCCAGCAGCGGGAAGATCTTTTTCGGGGAAGACGATGTGACTGATCTGCCGCCGGAAAACCGCGGCGTCGGCATGGTATTCCAGAACTACGCGCTCTATCCGCATCTCACCGTCCGTCAGAACATTCTCTTCCCCCTGCAGAACCTCAAGGGGAAGGACAAGCTCTCCAAGGAGGAGATGAACGCCAAGGCCGAGGAGGCCGCCCGCCTCGTGCAGATCGACGCGCTGCTTGACCGCAAGCCCGCCGAGATGTCCGGCGGCCAGCAGCAGCGTGTCGCCATAGCCCGCGCGCTGGTCAAGCGCCCCCGTGTCCTGCTGCTCGACGAGCCGCTGAGCAACCTCGACGCGCGCCTGCGTCTGCAGACCCGCGAGGAGATCCGCCGCATCCAGCGCGAGACGCAGATCACCACCATCTTCGTCACCCACGACCAGGAGGAGGCCATGAGCATCTCCGACCAGATCGTCGTGATGCAGGCGGGCGAGGTGCACCAGATCGGCAGACCCCAGGACGTGTACGACGACCCGCGCAACCTCTTCGTGGCCAAGTTCCTCGGCACGCCGCCCATCAATGTCTTCAACGGCGAGGTCAAGGACGGCGAGCTGCTGATCGGCGGCTCCGCCGTACTGGCGGTGCCGGGCGTGAAGGCGCAGAAGGTCACGGTCGGCGTCCGCCCGGAGGGCTTCGTGCTCGAGAAGGACGGGCCGCTCTGCTGCTCGCTCCAGGGCGTGGAGGTCATGGGGCGCGATATCAGCGTCGTCTCCACGCACCCCGATTCGCTCAACGTCACCATCCGTTCCATCATCTCCGCCGAGAACATGGCGGAGGTCGCCGCGCCGGACGTGCGCTTTGCGCTCAAGCCCTTCAAGGTCTTCCTCTTTGAAGCCGAAACGGGCGAGCGCATCCGCTTTCCGCTGAGCTGAGGAGGGAAGCATGGAAGGTAACGGCAACAACAAGAAAGCCTGGCTGTACCTGCTGCCGGCTCTGGTTTTCCTGGGCGTGTTCATGGTCTACCCGCTGGTGGACGTGGTGATCTACGCCTTTGAAGAGAAGTTCAACTTCGCCTCCCAGACTTACACGGGCGTCGGCTGGTACAACTTCTCCAAGGTGCTGCACGACCCCTATTTCCTGCAGGCCGTGAAGAACACCTTCATCATCGTCGTCATTACGGTGCCGCTCTCCACAGGGCTTGCGCTGCTGATCTCCCTGGGGCTGAGCTCCATCAAGCCTCTCAAGCAGGCCTATCAGACCGTCTTTTTCCTGCCCTATGTCACGAACACCCTGGCCGTCGGCCTCGTGTTCATGATCCTCTTCAAGAAGACCGCCTACTCCGACGGCATGGTCAACCTCCTCATCAACGCCTTCGGCGGCGAATCGGTGGACTTCATCGACGGCCCCTACTGGGCGAAGATGCTGGTCATGTGCCTCTACACCGTCTGGGTGGTCATGCCCTTCAAGATCCTGATCCTCACCTCGGCGCTGGCCTCGGTGAACCAGGATTACTACAACGCCGCCCGCATCGACGGCACGAGCCGGGGCCGCATCTTCACGCGCATCACCCTGCCGATGATCTCCCCGATGATCTTCTACCTCGTCATCACGGGCTTCATCGGAGCCTTCAAGGCCTACGCGGACGAGGTCGCCATCTTCGGCGTGAATCTTGACGAAGCCGGGATGAACACCATCGTCGGCTACGTGTACAACATGCTCTACGGCAACAGCGGCGGCTACCCGTCCTACGCCTCGGCGGCCGCGCTGATCCTCTTCCTGATCGTCTTCACCATCACCGTTATCAACCTCATGCTCTCCAAGGGCAAGGTCAGCACCTGAGAGGAGGCGAACGCATGGATTACGAAAAAATAGAAAAGCGCGCAGCGGTGGGAGAGCGCGTCCGCAAGACGCTGACGTATTTCTTCCTCACGCTCTGGGCGCTCATCGTGCTCTTCCCCTTCTACTGGATGATCCTCAGCTCCTTCAAGAGCTACGGGTCCTACAACGCCGAGCGCATCCCGACCTTCTTCACCCTCTCGCCCACGCTTGAAAACTACATCACCGCCTTTACCGAGGTGCCGCTCGCGCGCTACTTCCTCAACACCCTCATCTTCACCGTGGCCACCACGGCGCTGATGCTGCTGGTGATCATCTTCGCGGCCTTCGCCTTCGCGCGGCTGGACTTCAGGGGCAAAAACCTGCTCTTCAGCTTCTTCCTCGCGCTCATGATGATCCCGACCGAGCTCGTGGTCATCACGAACTTCGTCACCATCACCAACTGGAACCTGCGCAACACCTTCCTCGGCCTGATCCTGCCCTCCGTCACCTCGGTGTTCTACATCTATCTGCTCAAGGAGAATTTCGAGCAGGTGCCGGACGAGCTCTACATGGCCGCCAAGGTGGACGGCACCTCGGATCTCAAGTATCTCTTCAAGGTGCTGCTGCCGATCTGCCGCCCGACCGTCGTGACGGTCGTGATCCTCAAGGTCATCGAGTGCTGGAACTCCTACGTCTGGCCCCGCCTCATCACCGACGACCAGAATTACTTCCTTGTCTCCAACGGCATCCAGGAGCTGCGCGAGAACGGCTTCGGCCGCGAGAACATCCCGGCGATGATGGCCGCCGTCGTGGTCATCTCCGTGCCGCTGATCGTCCTCTTCCTGATCTTCCGCGACAAGATCATGGCCGGCGTTTCGAGAGGAGGGACGAAGGGATGAAAAAGCTCCTTTGTCTGCTGCTGGCTCTGCTCTGCGTGCTGAGTCTCTGCGGCTGCCACGGCGAGCTGCGCAGCGGCGATCGCTCCGAGGCCAATGCAGCCGAGGCTCTGAGCGCCGATGAGCTCGCCGCCCTGGTCCCGCTGCCCGAGAGCTTCGACGCGACGAAGCCCATCGAGATCAGCTTCTGGGCCAAGAACGACACCAACCAGGATCAGATCGCCATCTACCAGGGCGCGATCCGGGACTTTCAGAAGCTCTACCCCAACGTGACGGTGCGGCTGCGCCTCTATACCGACTACGCCCGCATCTACAACGACGTTATCACCAACATCGCCACCGACACCACGCCGAACATCTGCATCTCCTACCCGGACCACATTGCGACCTACCTCACAGGCGAGAACGTAGTCGCCCCGCTGGACGGGCTCTTTGTCAACGAGAAATACGGTCTCGGCGGCAGTGAAGTGAAGTTCGACTCGCCGCGCAGGGAGGAGATCGTGCCGGAATTCCTGTCCGAGTGCGTGCTCAGCGGCTTCACCTACGCCCTGCCTTTCATGCGCTCCACCGAGGCCACCTACGTCAACAAGACCTTTGTGGAAAAGCTCGGCTACGAGCTGCCCGAGGTCCTGACCTGGGACTTCATCTGGGAGGTCTCCGAGGCCGCCATGGAGAAGGACGCCTCCGGCAACTTCAAGGTCAACGGCCAGTCGGTCATGATCCCCTTCATCTACAAGTCCACGGACAACATGATGATCCAGATGCTCCGCCAGAAGGGCGCCAGCTACTCCACGGACGACGGGCAGGTCCTGCTCTTCAACGGCACCACACGGGAGCTGCTGCGCACCATCGCCGCGCACGCGGAGAGCCGCGCCTTCTCCACCTTCAAGATCTCCAGCTATCCCGCGAACTTCCTCAACGCCGGTCAGTGCATCTTCGCCGTGGACTCCACCGCCGGCGCAACCTGGATCGGCACCGACGCCCCGCATGTGGACATCGCGCCCGACCAGCTCGTGGAATTCGAGACGGCCGTTTATCCCGTGCCGCAGTTCGACCCCGAGCACCCGCAGATGATCTCCCAGGGTCCCTCCGTCTGCCTCTTCCAGAAGGACGATCCGCAGGAGATGCTGGCCTCCTGGCTCTTCCTGCAGTACCTGATCTCCAACGACGTGCAGCTCCCCTACGCCGAGACCGAGGGCTACGTCCCCGTGACGAGCAAGGCCCAGCAGGACCCCGCCTACCTTGACTATCTCAGCCGCGCCGGGGAGGACGCCGAGCACTACGCCATCAAGATCATCGCCAGCGAGCTGCTGATGGACAACACCCAGTACACCTTCACCACGCCCGTCTTCAACGGCTCCGCCTCTGTGCGCGACGCGGCGGGTGAGCTCATCGAGAGCGTCACCAAGGACGTGCGGCGCAAGGCCGTGGTGGACGACGCCTATCTCGACCAGCTCTTTGACAAGGTCATCGCGCTCAAGCGCCTGGAGAACGTGGTGCGTGGGGACACGGCGGACGCCTCCTCCGGCGCAGAGGATCTCGGGCCGCTGCCCGCAGGTGCCGTTGCGCTGCTCACGACGCTCGCCGCCGTCTGGCTGCTGATCGGCCTGGCCTATCTGCTGCGCTTGACAAAAAAGACGCAAAAGCAGCGCGGCACTTGATTTTCACGCGAAAGCCGTTATAATAGGACTGTGTCCGCCGGACACAAGTACGCTTCAGGAACTACTACTCTAGGAGGAAATGAAAAAATGAAAAAGATCCTTGCTCTGCTCCTGGCTCTCGTGATGGTCTTCGCGCTCGCCGCCTGCGGCCAGAAGCCCGCGGCCGAGCCCGCTGCCGAAGAGCCCGCCGCCGAGGCCCCCGCTGCCGAAGAACCGGCCGCCGAGGAGCCTGCGGAGGAACCCGCTGAGGAGCCCGCCGTTATGAGCCACGAGGAATTCATGGCCGCTGATGTCGACGCTCCCGTCGTCATCGAGACCTACGTCCAGGCCCACCAGTCCTGGTGGAACGACCAGGTCACCGTCTACGCCGCCTCTCCCGACGGCGCCTACTTCCTGTACAACATGGCCTGCTCCGAGGAAGACGCCGCCAAGCTCGTCCCCGGTGCGAAGATCCGCGTGACCGGCTTCAAGGGCGAATGGTCCGGTGAGATCGAGGTCGTGGACGCCAGCTTTGAGTTCGTCGAGGGCGACAGCTTCATCGCCGAGCCCACCGACGTGACCGAGCTGCTGGCCTCCGAGGAGCTCATCAACCACCAGAACGAGCTCGTGGCCTTCAAGGGCATGACCGTCGAGGCCTATGACGAGAGCGGCGCCGCCTTCTCCTACAAGGACCCCGAGGGCAAGACCGACGACCTCTACTTCAAGGTCTCCAAGGACGGCGTGACCTATGACTTCTGCGTGGAGTTCTATCTCTGCGGCAACGACACCGAGGTCTACAAGGCTGTCGAGGCTCTGCAGGTCGGCGACGTGATCGACCTCGAGGGCTTCCTGTACTGGTACAACGGCCTGAACCCGCACATCACCGCCGTGACCCCCGCCGCCTGATTTAAGGCAGCAGAAACGGCAAACACAACCCGCTGAAAAAGCAGGGGCTTCAAGCCCCTGCTTTTTCCTTTCCGGAAACAGGCGCAGAATCGTTATTCCCTTTTTCCGCCGCTTATGATATAATGACCATCGGATGGCGAAATCAATCGAGGGTTCGATTGATTTCGCTGCCAAACGACAAGTTTGGCAGCGAATGACCCAAAGGGTC